>Ga0157363_1000363_pt1 | contig 34331 bp, 24 predicted proteins | sample AttsexASBM1_FD_111477 | JGI IMG/M metagenome (GOLD analysis project Ga0157363, IMG submission 111477) | Fungus gardens microbial communities from leaf cutter ant in Ribeirão Preto, State of São Paulo, Brazil - Atta sexdens ASBM1 | ecosystem: Host-associated > Fungi > Mycelium > Unclassified ... | reverse complement strand
CTTGAACGCCTTATAGGTATGGACGTCACGTGCCGTGAGGTGCGGCTTCATGGTGTCCAGCCAGAAGAAGGAGTACTTCACCGACTCGCCTTTGTGTTTGGAACCAAATTTGGTCACCAGATGATACGTTGCCAAAGGTTTATCGATCATCACGAACTCGTAGCCCATACGATCGGCGCGGATGCAAAAGTCATAATCCTGATGGCGAATGTAGCGTGCATCAAAACGGATTTTGTCGGCATCTTCGCGCTTCAGCACAATGGTGCTGGTCTGAATAAAGCCGTAGCAGCCGAACAGATATTCCGCCACGGTTTCGTTTTTGCCCGGCGGCTGCATCGGCATCACTTTCAGGAAGCTGCCGTCCTGATGAATGTTCACCTGGCTGAAAATCACATAGCGCGATTTGCCCTGTGCCTCCAGTTTGCTGATGGTACCGTGCACGGTCAGTAGCTTATCGGCAGCCCACTCATCATCGGCATCAAGGAAGCTAATGAAATCGCCTTCAGCCAGTTCAATACCCTTATTGCGGGCGCCCGCACCGTTCAGTTTGATCTGGGACAGTTCCAGCTTGATGTCCAGATCCTGATAACGCTCACTGCGTACGACCTGCGCCAGTTCGTCTGCATCAGCCGATTTGTCATCGACGATAATGACTTCAAAATTGCGATAGGTTTGCGCTTTGACACAATCTAGCGTCGTGACAATTGATTTCGACGCGTTATACGCGGGAATTACAATTGAGAAGCGGATGTCCTGCATTGCCAGCACCTCTTAAACAGCTGTTCCAGATTTAACGGTAGCGCGGACAGACCTCAGAAAGGAATCGGCTTTGTTCTGAAAAATCATACCGTTATTTCTCTTTCTCATTGAGCTGCTGCGTTCCATCACGGAGGTTCCTATGAAAGTTTGTGCTGTGTGTATTTTCGCGGTGCAAAACGCACCATAAAAAGGGGCGGATAATCCGCCCCTGAGTTTCACTTAGCTTTTGGTTTCTTTGCCGTATTCGTAGTTGTAGTAGTCGTAGCCATAACCGTAGGCATTCGACGCTTTACGTACCACGGCGTTAAGGATGACGCCCTTAATCTCGATACCGTTCTGTGCAAAGCGCTTGTAGCTAACATCCAACTCTTTAGTGGTGTTGGTTTCGAAACGCGCCACCATCAGCGACGTACCGGCCAACTTACCGATGATGGAAGCATCGGTCACCGCCAGAATCGGTGGGGTATCAATCAACACCAGGTCGTAGTTCTTGCTCGCCCAATCCAGTAACTCACTCATGCGACGATGCATCAGCAGTTCAGACGGGTTCGGTGGTACCTGACCGCGTGGCAGGAAATCAAAACCGTACACGCCTTTCTGAATCATGGCCGGTGAGAACTCACTCTTGCCGGACAACACATTGGAGAGACCCATTTTGTTTTCCGAACCAAGCAGCTCATGGGTATAACCACGGCGCATATCACCATCGATGAACAGCACACGCTGGCCTGCTTTCGATACCAGAGTCGCCAGGTTGGCACAGATAAAAGTTTTACCAATACCCGGGCTGGCACCGGTAATCATCAGAATGTTGTTTTTGGCTTCCATCATCGCGAAGTGCAGGCTGGTACGCAGGCTGCGAATCGCTTCGATGGAGAGGTCGGTCGGATTACCTAACGCCAGCAGCGTATTATGTGGGTCACTCTTCTCTTTGTGACCACGACGCGCCAGGGCTTCGGTATCTTTCTTACGTTGCCACTCTGACAGCGGTACGCTGGCATAGACGTTCATGCCCAGCTCTTCCAGCTGCTCAGGATTCTCAATACCGTGATGGAACAACGCTTTCAGCAGCACCAGACCCACAGAGAGAATCAGACCCAGAATAAAGCTGGCGGCAATAATCAACAGTTTCTTCGGTGCCACCGGGCTACCGGCAGTTTCCGCACGGTCGATGATGCGCACATCACCCACGGTACTGGCTTTACTGATTCCCAGCTCTTGCTGGCGATTCAGCAACTGCATGTAGATTTCCTGACCTGACTGCACATCACGTGTCAGACGCAGAATTTCCTGTTGGGTTTGCGGCATACCGGCAATTTTCTTGTTCAGTTTTGCCTGCTCGTCTTCCAGGGTTTTGCGTTTTTCCAGCAGCGCGCGGTAAGTCGGGTGATCTTTGGTGTAGAGCTGTGACACTTCAGCTTCTTTGAAGGTCAGTTCGTTCAACTGGCTCTGCACGCTAACGGATGAGTCGAGAGCCGATTTCGCTTCCAGCGACATATCCACCGATTCATTCTGGCGGCGATAGGCGTTGAGCTTGTTCTCCGCATCATCCAGACTGCTACGCACTTGTGGCAGCTGGTTGCGCAGGAACTCCAGGCTCTTCTCAGCCTGCTCAGATTTACGATCCACATTCTGCAACAGATAGTTATTCACGATCTGGTTCAGTACGCGACTCGCCTGCTCGGGGTCTTCATCCTGGAACTCAAGGCCCAGCACACCAGTGGTTTTACCTTTGTCGGCAACAGTCAGCGCGCCCAGCACGTTTTTAATCGCCTGCAGATCGCTCAACTTGGTGACGTTGAAGCTGGTGCCTTCGTCAGCCTGAATGCCGCTAACCAGCATAGTGACATCACCGTGCTGCTCCATCTGCCCCACGCGACCTTTAAACAGCTCATCGCCATCTTTGGTGACGGTGTAGGTCTGTGGACCGGTGACTTCCAGCTCGACGGTACGCTTGTCGATGGACTTCGGAATTTCCAGACGCGAGATGGCAATTTGCGCCGGCTTATTGCCCATCAGGCGAGATAAACCTTTACCAATTACCGGGAAATAATTCTGCTGCACTACGGTGTCAAGACCGAGGTCATTAACCGTTTTACCCAGCACCATACGCGACTCAACAATCTGAATTTCCGTATCAGACGCTGGCGTGGTTGGCAGCACATCCTGCAATTCATTCAGCACAGAAGCGGTGTTCTTCTGCTCTACCTGCACCATGGCATCGGCGCTGTAAATCGGGGTAGCAAACAGTGTGTAGAGCGTTCCGGCCAGCATGAAGAAGGCGGTAACGGCCACAATGATCCAACGATGATCAATCAGCTGTCCCACAAGATGCGCCAGATCCCATCCATTCGAATCTTCTTTTGGCGCGGTCATAACCTTGTTTTTAATATTCATGGATATTCCCAACTATCGGCTTAGTACGTTAACCCATTTCTGGGTAGCGTTTTCCAGTAACCCGTAGACCTCTTCAAAGGCCTCGCGACTTTTTTTGTACGGATCCGCAATTTCCTGTTGGTTGAGCCAGTGCCCAAGCAGCATGGTCTTTCCGCGCGCGGCTGGGTCGATGCGATTGACCTGCTCAACGTGGCGCTTCTCCATTACCAGAATCAGGTCATAGTCACGGCACATACTGGCCGTTAACTGCTGAGCATGATGGCCTTCCAGCGACACGCCATGTTCGGCGGCAACGTCGCTGGCGGTCTGGTCTGCCGGGAACCCCTTCAGAGCGCCTAGCCCTGCAGAAGCCACCCGAGTTGAAGGTAGCGCGCGCTGGAACAGACGCTCCCCTGTTGGGGAGCGGCAGATATTACCGACGCAGACGACTAACACGGACTTGATCATACTGAAACCTTAGTTAGACCAGTTGCGGAAACGCAGTGCTGCGGAGCTTGCATCGTCGATACCCACGATGGTTGGCAGCAGCCCAGAAATCACACGGTTCCAACGGGTAATTGGTGTGGCTGTGACGTAGACGATGTCGTACGGCTCCAGTTGGAATTCAGTCCCCATCACCATTGATGCCGCATCTTTGGTATTCAACTGATAGATGTTGGCGATCTTGGTGCGGTTGGCACCACGAATAGGACGAATAACGAAGACACCGGTAGCATCGGACGTGGTTTGATCCATCCCGGCCGCATTACCCAGCGCTTCGGCCAGCGTCATGCCGCTACGGTCCATTTTCAGCGTGGATTGCTGTTTCACTTCGCCCATCACGAAGACTTTCAGGTCATCGTTACGCGGGACGTAGAGAATATCGCCCGGATACAGCAGATGGTTCTGGCTCAGGTCGCCGTTTTGCATCAGCGCCTGCAGCGAAATGCGCTGCTCTTTGCCCTGGTGCGTCAGCACCACGTTACGCCAGTCTGCATCGGCAGCTAAGCCACCGGCTGCGTTGACGGCATCGAGTACGGTCAGCGGCACGTTAGTGATCGCCTGCTGGCCGGAAGTGGTCACCGAACCGGTCACGTAGGTTTTCTGTGAGCGGAACGCCGCAACATTGACATCCACCTGTGGGCTTTCAATGAACTGCGCAAGGCGGCGCGCAATTTCAGCGCGGATTTCCGTTACGGTGCGGCCGGCTACACGCACTTTACCGATGTACGGGTAGAAAATCGTCCCATCGGCCTGTACCCAGTTACCGGTGTCACTGGCGCTACGATACTGACCCGCTGGTGTGGTCAGCTCCGGGTGGTCCCATACGGTGACGTTCAGCACGTCGCCAATGCCCACGCGATATTCGTAGCTTTGAATTTCGGTCTGCAGCGCCGGGTTGGCCTGCGCAACCAGTGGCTTCGGACGCATCTGTTCAACCAGACGCGGCGTCAGCGGGAAGACATTTACGTATTTGTCGATGTCATAGTTGCTATCCTGTTGCTCAATGACATCTTTTCCGCTAGTGGAAAGGTGCGAACCTGGTTCGATGGTGCACCCGGAGAGAAAAGTCGCGGATACCAATAAAGGTATCAATTTAATTTTCATTATCATCTGATTCTTCGCTATCAGTTAATGATTGATAGAGGCGAAAACGCCGCTGTGTAGCGTCTTATAAAAAAATAAAACTGACGGGTTAAACACTGAAACAGTGGGTCATTATTATGCGCTCCCTTGGTTTTATTCAGACGGGGATAATGATTTCGTCCCCTGCCCTTCTGGTATCAATAAGCACCATCGCGTTTCAGCACGACACCCACTGTCTTAAACAGGATCGCGATGTCATTCCACAGCGACCAGTTTTTGACATACCACGAATCGAAATAGACGCGCGTTTCATAGTCAACGTCGTTACGACCGCTAACCTGCCACAATCCCGTCATGCCGGGTTTCGCCATCAGGTAATAATCAACATCACCGGCATAACGACAGAGTTCATCTTCAATCACTGGACGGGGGCCCACCAGGCTCATGTCGCCGCGTACCACATTCCACAGCTGTGGCAGTTCATCCAGACTGGTTTTACGGATGAAGTGGCCAACTTTGGTAATACGCGGGTCATTCTTCAGTTTGAAATCTTTATCCCATTCGGCGCGAGCGACCGGATCGGTGCGCAGGACTTCCTCCAGCACCTCTTTCGAGTTGATCACCATCGAACGGAATTTAAGGCATTTGAATTTACGTCCGTTCAGGCCGACACGTTCATGACCGTAAATCGGTGGGCCACCGTCGCGTCCAACCATAAAGCCGAGGACCAGCAGCGCCGGTGACAGCGCAATAATGATGCCGAGTGCGCCGACGATGTCGAAAGCACGTTTCAGGAAGCGCGAAGTGCGTTTCGCCAGATTATTGTTCACGCGCAGAATCATCACTTCATGGCTGAAGATGTAGGCCATGTCGGTACCGTAAAGGGGCACGCCGCGCAGAGTTGGAATCACTGAGACTGAACGGCAGTTATGCATTGCCAGCATTTTCAGCCAGTTGTCACGATGCTGGCTCTGTTCAAACTCCACAGCCACGATGAACTGGGTTTCGCTGTGCGTCAGCTGCCACAGCTCTTGTTCATTGTGCAGTACCGGTACGCCAGAGATGCTGGCCTGCGGGCAACTGCCATCAACATCGAAGAAGGCAATCACATCAAACCCCATCACCTCTTCGCTCTGCAGCGCCTGCCAGGCTTCTTCAGCATTACGGCTACTGCCGATGATGATGGTTTGTTTTTTCCACATACCGAAGTGATTCAGTACGCGTTTAGAGATGGCGCGCGCCAGCGGAATTAATATCAACGCCAGAATCCAGGTGGTCACCCAGACAAAGCGCGACATCTGCCATTGCGATAATGCTGAAATTGACAAATCGATGACAGAGAAAATAAGAATGGTACGAAATATCTCTTTCAGCTCAAACCAGAATGGCTTGCGATAGGTGTAATGACGCAGGCGAACCCAGAACCAGCCTACGCAAATAATCGATAAACAAATGTGGGTGGCGATTTTTAAGTGCAGGTATTTTTCAGATATATCTGCCAGTGGAGAATCTGTGAACGAATTAATCACCGCCAGAGCAATAAACAATGCCGCGTTGAAACAAATTAAATCCGAGCACGCCAGTAAAATTTTAGTGAGGAGACTTTTATATGTAATTTGGTTATCGCGCATATTTAACTCTTTTATTTTATTTCCCTAATCCCTAACGCCTCTGCCCTGTGTAATAAATGAGCGATATATCCACTGCTAACGGGGAGGCAATCTGCGGCAAACGCTCCGGTGTTTATGCCAATTCTCTTTTTAGTAAAGCCAAAGAATTGCAATAAATACCAACAGATTAGTCTGACTTCCCTTGCCACGATTTAGCCCTAATCTGAACGGAGAAAAGCACTTCAGGCACGCTACCGCCCTTGGCTGTCGCTGCCAATACCGCTGCAATCGCATCTATTTTCATCGCACTCACTGAGATTATTCTTAGCCAGCGGCAGGCTAATCCCGTGCACGATCACAATTCATAACATTAAGAAGCTAAACAGCGCGCTATTAACAACTTCGGCGCAGACATTTACTAACACGTTGCTATACTAGTTATTACTGGCTTGTTTACAAGTAGGCCCCGTGTCCCCTGCACTATTTTAGGAAAAAGACTACCAGCCATAAGTATTGATGCCATCCCTTTCAGCCCATTCCTGCGTAAAATTCAGAATAATTCGATACTCACCTTCGGACTGCTTCGCATTAAAAACGTACGCATGCGCGTGAATATTAGAATTAATCGTCACTATTACGATGCGGTGAAGTTTATCCATACATTCATCTTATCGACGAAATGTACCTTCTCAGAATATGCCTAAAACTCCGGGCAACAGGGTGATATCGCGCGATTTGCCTCATTTGTACCTTGCCCGCTGATTCACTATCATCAGACAAAACGCATTTTCAGACATTCAGGTGATGAAAGCATGATGGAGTGGATCCTCGATCCGTCGCTCTGGGCAGGATTAGTCACGCTAATCGTTCTCGAGTTGGTGCTGGGTATTGATAACCTGGTTTTTATTGCCATCCTGGTCGAAAAGTTACCGCCTGCGGCGCGTGACCGTGCGCGCGTAATCGGTTTGCTTTTGGCGTTGCTGTTGCGACTGGTGTTGCTGGCATCGCTTTCCTGGCTGGTGACTCTCACGCAACCGCTGTTTACCCTGTTCCAGCACAATTTCAGCGCCCGCGATCTATTGCTGCTCTCCGGCGGGCTGTTTCTTCTTTATAAAGCCACGACGGAACTCAATAGTCGTCTGGAAGGTAGCGACGAAGAGAGCGGTCAAAGTAAGAACGGTGCTAAATTCTGGCCAGTGGTCGCGCAAATTGTGGTGCTGGATGCCATCTTCTCGCTTGATGCGGTGATTACCGCTGTAGGCATGGTGAACGAACTGCCGGTGATGATGGCGGCGGTCACCATTGCCATTTTACTCATGCTGCTGGCGAGTAAGCCGCTTACACGCTTTGTGAATGGTCATCCAACCATTGTGATCCTTTGTCTGAGTTTCCTGCTGATGATTGGCTTCAGTCTGGTGGCGGAAGGCCTCGGCTTTATTATTCCGAAGGGCTATCTCTACGCGGCGATTGGTTTCTCAATCGTGATCGAGATGTTTAATCAGCTGGCGCTGTTTAATCGCCGCCGCTTCCTCACCGCCGGACGCCCGCTGCGCCAGCGCACCTCTGAAGCCGTGCTGCGCATATTGCGCGGTGAAGCCCAGCGTGCCGAACTGGACGCCGATACCGCCTCATTGCTCAGCGACAGTGATGAAGGTGCGTTATTCAATCGCCAGGAGCGGCGCATGATTGCCCGCGTACTCGGTTTAGGGCAGCGGCACATCAGCAGCATCATGACGTCACGCCACGATATTGAGCACATCGATCTGAGTGAAGATCCCGCCGCGATCATGGCTAAGCTGGATAACAATCAGCACACCCGCATCCTGATTACCGAACGCGGGCACGATCCGCTCGGCGTGGTGCATGTGATTGATTTGCTCCATCAGTCGCTGCACAGCCATTCTCTCGATTTACGTGCTTTGGTGAAACAGCCGCTGATATTTCCCGAACGCCTGACGTTATTGCAGGCACTGGAGCAGTTCCGTCACGCCCGCACCCATTTTGCGTTTGTGGTCGATGAGTTTGGATCGGTGGAAGGCGTGGTCACCCTGAGTGACCTGATGGAAACCATCGCCGGGAATCTGCCGAATGAAGGTGAGGAGATTGATGCGCGTTATGATATCCAGCCGTTGCCGCATGGCGGTTGGGTGGCGAACGGACATATTCCTCTGGAAGATTTGGCAGCCTATGTGCATTTGCCACTGGATGAGAAACGTAATTATCACACGCTGGCCGGATTATTAATGGACAGCCTGCAACATGTGCCAGAAGAGGGAGAAGAGTTACAGGTAGGGGATTATCTATTGCGCACGCTGCAGGTGGAAAATCATCGGGTACAGAAAGTGGAGATTGTGCCCGCGCCTGAGCTGGCAAGGTAACCAACGCCGTTATGCCCAATCAAACCCGGCATAACGGCATTTTACGTGGATTAAGGTTGTTGCACCGCAGGCTTTTGGCGATCCAGCCACTCGTTAAGGCGCGACTTCGCTTCACTCTGCAACTGCTGGCGCAGCACATCGTCAACCGGCAGTGAGTACTGCAAGTTGTTCCAGCCACCGAAAATCCGCAGTGGAATCGCCTGGCCGTTGAGCAGAGTCGCTAACTTATCGTCGCCTTTCCAGCCGCGCAGCATCATATTGAAGGTGACGTCGAGCTGCTGGTTCACCACATCAACCGTGCCTTTGGTCTGCACTGCCAGGCGGTTACTGCCACCCTGCAGATCTGGCATGACAACCTTGCCCTGATTCAGGCTAATACGACCGCTCAGCTGCTGAATCCCCTGATCGTCCGGCTCATCATTGGTCACGCTATTGCTCACGCGCGCCACGGCACGGCGCACCATCTGTTGCAGATTAAGCTGGGCGAGTTGCAGGTTGGTAGCCTCCAGCTCGGCATTACCCTGCCAGTTACGCTTCGCTTCATCCACGCTCAGGCCCGTGCCGCTGAGATCGCCTTTCAGGGAGACCGTGCCCTGCAAACTCTCCGGCAGTTCCAGCGCTTTCATTAAAGGTGCAATGGCGATGTTTTCAATTTCCGGCTGCAGGGCGACTTTCGTCACCGGCTGGCGGATATCAATGCTGCCCGGGATCGAGAAGTGCCCATCGCCAATTTTCCCCTGCAGTTTGTTCAGGGTCATCAACCCTTCTTGATTGCTGGCATCGATCTGCAGATTGCTCAGCGTCAATCCGCGCCACACGCTGGAATCCGCATTCAGGCTCAGCGTTAAATCCATCAGATTTAACGGCGAGTCAGCGTTGGTACGCGTGCGTGGTTCAGCAATCACCGGCGTGCGCGTCACGCTGGCGTGCTGTGGGGTGCTGTTGTCGCTGGCGGGCGCGCTGGCCATCAGATTATCAAGATTCAATGTCGTGGCGTGTAAAGCCAGATTGAGCTGCTGCGGCAACATTAAACGCCCTTCGGCACTGCCATCCAGCGTGCTGTCGTTGGCCGTCAACTGCATCTTTTGCAACGAGAATTGCTGTTTATCGGCATTCCACTCGCCCTGTCCGCTCAGCGCCCCTTTGATGCCCTGCGGCGGGAGGTTAGCGCCGTCCAGCGTGTAATCCATCTCTTCTATCTGCCCCACCAGCCGATGCGGATACTGCGCCACATTCATCTGCCCTTTGAGATTGACGCTAACATTACGCTGATTGCGTGAAATGCGCGTGGCGAGTTCGATGCTGGCATTTTTGCTGGCATCCTGATCGAGGTTGAGATTGAGATTACGGAAGTTATATTGATCGCCACCGGGCTGCTGCCAGATCAGCAAACTGTCGGCGAGGCGCAGTTTAGCAATGTCGAATGACCAACCATTGGTGCGCGTCACCACCGGTTCCGCGTCCGTGGGCGCCACCGGTGAACCACTCGGTTTCTGGGCGGCGCTGTCTGGCGTAACACGAATGACGGCATTTTTCAGCATCACCTGGCTGACGCTTAGCTGATGCGACAGTAGCGGCCAGAGGTTGACATCCAGACGCATATTTTCTGCAGTGACCATCGGCTGACTGGCGCCAGGTGCGGTCAGGCTCATGCGCCCGGCGAGAATACTGAGTTGCGGCCAGACGTGCCAGCGCAGGCCACCACTGACTTCAAGTTGATAACCACTGCGCTGTTCTACCTGCTGTACCATATAGGTACGAAAGTCGTTGGGATTGACCAGCAACACCAGTGCCGTCATGCCCGCCACGACCACCACTAACAGGATGGCCAGCGTCGTTATCACTCTTCTCATAATCCCTCATCACCGTCATTCTTCATGCTGCAGCGGCGTTGGCTGCGTTCATTTACCCCAGTCACACACTGATGCCAGCTACCGGGGATTCACCCTCTTACCGCTTTGCCGCACGTTGAATCATTTAGGCGAACATCAGTCTTTGTCGATACGACTGGCATCGGCACCCTGCTGACCACGATATTTTGCATCTTCGCGGCGGTTATAAGGGCGTGCCGCTGGGCCAGACAACGGTTCAAAGCTCAATGCGCCAATCAACATGCCCGGACGCAGCGCCAGCGGCAGCTTACCGGAGTTGTAGAATTCCAGCACAATGCGGCCCTGCCAGCCTGGATCGATACGGTGTGCCGTCACGTGCACCATCAAGCCCAGACGCGCCAGCGAGGAGCGGCCATCCAGCCAACCCACCAGATCATCCGGAATCGTGACCGATTCCAGCGTCACTGCCAGCGCTAATTCGCCCGGATGCAGGAAGAAAGCTTCCCCTTCCGGCAGCACAATCTCATCGCTCATTACGCGATCCAGTGCAGCGCTAACTTCGTGTTTTGGACCACTCAAATCAATAAATGGCGCAGTGTGACCACTGAAGGTGCGGAACTGATTGCCGAGGCGCACGTCCACGGTTGCGCCATTAATGCGCTCAACCGGTGGGCGCGGGTCAATCGCCAGTTTACCGTTGTCGAGCCAGGCTTCAATGTCGCGATCGCATAATCTCATCGCAGAGTCTCCATGCTTTAAGTGTAGCGAAAGGTCGCCACTGTTGTGACAACCTTCACGCGTCACGTCCATCCGGACGCAGAATTTTCAAAGATATTGGTTAATCTTGGCTTTGAGAATATCGATGGCGATGCGGTTCTTCCCGCCACGCGGCACGATAATGTCAGCGTATTGTTTGGAGGGCTCGATAAACTGCAGGAACATTGGACGCACGGTCTTCTGATACTGGCTCATCACCGAATCCATGGAACGACCACGCTCATTCACATCGCGCTTCATGCGACGCATCAGACAGATATCCAGCGGGGTATCCACGAAGATGGAGAAGTTCATCTCCTGACGCAGACGCGCATCGGTCAGCAGCAGAATGCCCTCAAGGATGATCACTTTTTTCGGCTTAAGATGAATACAGTCACTGGTGCGCGTGTGTTCAACGTAGCTGTAAACCGGCAACTCTATATCCTGACCCGCCTTTAACGCGCGCAGATGCTGCAACAGCAGATCGTGGTCCATCGCGCTGGGATGGTCATAGTTGGTTTTCACCCTCTCTTCCATGGTGAGGTGGCTCTGATCTTTGTAGTAGGCATCTTCGGGGATCACACCGATATGCTCATCACCGACCTGGTCACGGATTTCACGAAAGAGCGTGCTGGCAATAAGACTTTTTCCGGATGCGGATGCACCTGCGATGCCCACGATCACGCACTGATGAGACTTGTCAGTCATACTTTTTTAAGACCTGATAACTGGAGCCAATTGAAGCCGAAACCGCAATGGGCCGATTGAGAGGGTTAGTTGGCGGCAATTATAGGTATTTCACCTGTTTGATGCCAGAGAAATGGGCCCGCCGCTTTTCAGAATATCCCCTTTTGCAGCCAGATGCTTAATCGATACACTGTTCTCCTGCCTGAGTGGTGTACCCCCCAGGTTGACTCAATAAAGCCCAAGGAAAAATATGAGTTGGAAAACCCTGACCTATTTTGGTGACAGCATGTTGCTGATCCCGACCGCCGTGATTATCGCGCTGGTGTTGCCGTGGAAAAGCGACAACCGCCAAACTGTCTGGTATTGGCTGCTCGCTTTTGGCCTGGCGGGCCTGCTGGTTAGCCTGTCTAAAATCCTGTTTCTTGGGTTTGGCATTGGCAGCGCCAGATTTAACTTCACCGGATTCAGCGGCCACAGCGCCATGTCAGCAACGCTCTGGCCGGTGATGATGTGGCTGGTTTCGGGCCGCTTCCCCACCTTTTGGCGCGCATTCACTATTGGTATTGGCTATCTGATCCCGATGATGGTTGGCCTGTCACGCCTCGTTATCCACGCGCACTCCTTCAGTGAAGTGCTCACCGGCCTGATGCTGGGCTTTACGCTGAGCAGTGCATTCCTGTTGACACAGCGCCGCACCGCTCTGAAGGGCTTCAGCCTGGCGCAAGTGTGTGTCGCCCTGCTGGTGCCGCTGGTGTTGATGAGTCATGGCCGCGTGGCCACCACGCAGCAATTTCTTGAACGTTTTTCCGCCCATCTCGCCGGATTAGAAAAACCCTATACGCGTGCCGATCTGTTTCGCGATTAATCATTTTTCTGTCAGGGCCAAAACTTTCATTGAATCAGGGCTAAACTAGATTCTGCGCAGACATCTTAGACAGATGTGCTAGCATGCAAAACAGAGAATGATTGGCGCATTTTTCGACGTGTAACGAATGCGCGCTGCTGGATTCGTGCATGACCCTGGAAATATTAACCTCACAGGATAGACCGCAAAGAAAATGGCTCAACGCACTGTTTTTGGGTGCATTGGCCTTTTTACTGACGCTATTTTGTCTCGAACTGATTGTGGTCAGCGGACGCATTTCCCCGCTTTGGTACTCCACCGCCCTGATGACGGTGGTGGTTTTTCGCGCCCCCTCAAAACATGTTCCGCTGCTGCTGCTCAGCTGTGTCATCGGCACCTCGCTGGCCAATTTAATCGTCATCGGTCCGGCGCTGAGCAACCTTAAATTTGCCATCCTGAATATGGTGCAGGCCATTCTCGGCGGCCTGATGTTGCGCGCGCTGCTGGATCGCAGAAATCCCCTGAATTCGCTGCTCGATTGGGTGCGATTTGCCGTCTGCGCCGGTTTGATTGCGCCGCTGATTGGCGGTGTGGTGGCGGTCTGGATGCTGCAGGTAGGGCATCGTGCGTTGTTGCCCTTCTTTTCTACCTGGGTGATCTCCGAAGTGATTGGCGTGCTGGCATTCGGCCCCGTGCTGTTGTTATGGCCCAACAAGCCGCTGCGTCAATTAATCACCCCCGATCGTCAGCTGGAAACGCTGCTGACACTGATCGTCACCCTACTGGCCAGCTATTTGTCGCTGCGTTTTCTGCCGTGGCCGTTCACCTTTATTGTGGTGATCCTGTTTTGGTGCGCGGTGCGGCTACCGAAATTCGAAGCCTTTTTACTGTTCTTTCTTAATGCCAGTTTTATCTCCATTCTGCTGGCATTCAGTTTCGTTAACCTGGCACAGACGGGTCTGTTACTCGGCCAGGTCAGTACCTGGTTGCCATTCCTGTTAGTCCTGCTGCCCAGCCATGTGATGGCGCTGGTGATGGATGCGTTTCAGCGCGAAAAGCATCATATCAGCGAGAGTGAGACCCGCTTCCGTCATGCAATGGAGTATTCGGCGATTGGCATGGCGCTGGTGTCGCCTAACGGCGGCTGGCAGCAGGTCAATCAGTCGCTGTGTCAAACGCTCGGTTTCCCGGCGGACGAGCTGAAAAAACTCACTTTCCAGCAAATTACCCATCCTGACGATCTCAACAGCGATCTGCTACAGCTTGAGCGCCTGGTGGCGGGTGACATCATGAGCTACACCATGGAGAAGCGCTATTTCCGCAAAGATGGCGAAATCGTCTGGGCGCGCTTGACGGTCTCCATGGTGCGCGATGCTGAGCATCAGCCGCTCTACTTTATCGCGCAGATAATCGATATTTCGGAACTGAAACAGAGTGAGCAGGTGAATCGTCGCCTGATGGAACGTATTACGCTGGCTAACGAAGCGGGCGGCATCGGCGTGTGGGAGTGGAATCTGCTGACCGGTGAAATGCTGTGGGACAAGCGCATGTACGAACTGTTTGCTCTGGGCCCTCATCAAATCCCCACCTATGATCTCTGGTTGCATCTGTTGGAACCGGCAGAACGCGAAACGGCCGCGCTGACTGTGCAGCAGGCGATTGAACGCCGCAGTGCTTTCCATATGGAATACCGCGTCAATCTGCCCAGCGGCTCGCGCTATGTGCGCACCGAGGCCAACCGTATCCTGAGTCAGGATGGTCAGATTGAACGTATGCTCGGTATCTGCCAGGACATCACGCCACTGCGTGCGCTGAACGAAGCGCTGTTCCAGGAAAAAGAGCGGATGGCGATTACTCTCGCCTCCATTGGTGAAGCGGTGATCAGCACCGATGACGAGATGCGCGTGACCTTTATGAACCCGGTAGCCGAAACGCTCAGCGGTTGGACCCAGGATAAAGCGGCGGGTATGCCTATTACCGAGTTGCTGAATATCACGCGTGGCGCAAAAGGCCCCCGCGTAGAGAATCTGTTGCTGTGCAACTTGCCGGGCGAGAGAACGACCCCCGATCTGGAAGAGGGGCTGGTACTGCATACCCCCGATGGTACAAAGGTGGAAATTCATTACAGTATCACGCCATTGAAAACCTTAACCGGCGCCAGCATCGGTGCGGTGATGGTTATTCAGGATGTCAGTGAATCGCGCAAGATGATGAAGCGCCTGAGCTACAGCGCCTCACACGATATGCTGACACGACTGCCAAATCGCCACAGCTTTGAACAGCAGTTAAAACGCATGGTGAATGATGCGGCAGCCAACCACAGTCAGCACGTGCTGGTGTTTATCGATCTCGATAAATTCAAAGCAGTCAATGACAGTGCAGGACATGCGGCGGGTGATGCTCTGCTGCGCGAACTGGCGGAGCTGATGCAAAAGCACCTGCGCAGCAGCGATCTGCTGGCACGTCTGGGTGGCGATGAATTTGGTGTACTGCTGCCTAACAGTGACGTTGATCAGGTGCGCGATGTGGTTCAGCGCATTGTCACCTCAGTCAACGAATATACCTTCCTGTGGCACGATCATCCTTATCACGTGGGGGCCAGCGCCGGCATCACGCAGATTGATCAGCACAACTGCATCAGCAATGTGGTGATGTCACAGGCGGATGTCGCCTGCTATAGCGCGAAACATGCGGGCCGTGGTCAATATCACGTTTATCAGGAAGTACAAATGTGATCATTGCCAGCCCGCGCTGGCTGCGCTAAAGTCGCCCCCTTTTTTCTGGCATGGGGGATAAAATGTTCATTGGATTCGATTACGGCACGGCCAACTGTTCTATCGCGGTCAGCGATAACAGTACACCGCGCCTGCTGACACTAGAGAAGGGTCAGCGCCTGCTTCCCTCCATGATTTGTGCACCCACGCGTGAAGCAATCAGCGAATGGCTGCACCGCCATCATCAGGTGCCGACACCGGATACAGAGGGTACCGCGCTGCTCCAGCGTGCTCTGCGCTATAACCGCGAAGAAGATATCGAAGTGACCGCGGCAAGCGTGCAGTTCGGCCTGACCGCGCTGCAACAATATATGGTGGACCCGGAAGAAGTGTGGTTCGTGAAATCACCGAAATCTTTCCTTGGTGCCAACGGCCTTAAACCACAGCAAATCGCCTTCTTCGAAGATCTGGTGTGCGCCATGATGCTGCACATTCGCCAGCAGGGCGAAACCCAACTCGACCGTCCGATTGAGCAAGCCGTGATCGGCCGCCCGATCAACTTCCAGGGCCTTGGCGGCGAAGAGGCAAACCAGCAGGCGCAGGGTATTCTGTTGCGTGCAGCGAAGCGTGCGGGTTTCCGCGATGTGGAATTCCAGTTTGAACCGGTTGCGGCAGGTCTGGACTTTGAAGCCACGCTGGAGAAAGAGACGCGTGTGCTGGTGGTGGATATCGGCGGCGGTACGACCGACTGCTCGATGCTGTTGATGGGCCCAGAATGGCGCAATAAAACCGACCGTCGCGAAAGTTTGCTGGGCCACAGTGGTTGCCGCGTGGGCGGTAACGATCTCGACATTATCCTCGCGTTCAAAACCCTGATGCCGCTGCTCGGTCTCGGTGGTAACACGCAAAAAGGCACCGCCCTGCCCGCACTGCCGTGGTGGAACGCGGTGGCGATTAACGATGTTCCGGCACAGAGCGACTTCTACTCTGCCGCGAGCGGTAAACTGCTGCGCGATTTGATTCGCGACGCAGAGCAAGGTGACAAAGTGGCGCACCTGCTGAAAGTGTGGCAGCAGAAGCTGAGTTATCGTCTGGTGCGTGCGGCGGAAGAGAGCAAAATCGCCTTATCCGAATTGCCGGAAACCGAAGCGTCGCTGGCGTTTATCGCCCAGTCATTGCAGGCTGATATCAGCGCCACGCAGCTGGAAGAAGCCATCAATCAGCCGCTGGAGCGCATCCTGGAGCAGGTGCATCTGGCACTCGCCACCTGTGAAACCAAGCCGGAAGTGATCTACCTGACCGGCGGCAGTGCGCGTTCGCCAGTGCTGCGTGCGGCATTGCAGCAGGCCTTGCCGGACACGCCAATTGCGGGTGGTGATGACTTTGGCTCAGTGACCGCCGGTCTGGCGCGCTGGGCAGAAGTGATGTTCCGTTAATCGCAACCGCGACCTGCACCCTCGGCCACCGCACCAGCGACTGACTCGCCGGCTGAGGCGAATGGCGTTGTGCCACTATGGGTCAGCGACAAAAAAATGGCGGCCCATCTGGCCGCCATTTTCATGTGCATCCGCGAATCAGAAATTAATGTTCGCCGCAATGCCGCCAACAAACGCATCTTTCACTTCACTCACTGCACCCGGCGCCACCACATATTGCAGGTTCGGACGCAGCTGCAGCCATTTGGTCAGCTGAGCGTTGTAATAGATTTCGTAGTTGTATTCCGAGCCATCCTGAATCGGCAGATAGGTCGGGCTGTTGAAGTCAGTTTCGCCGTTAGCGTTGTTCTGCTCACGCAGCGAACGGGTATAGGCGCTATTTACGTGGATACGCGCCGCACCAACACCGATTTCATCCTGTGGACGCGCATCAAACGGTCCTTTCCAGGTGAAGCTGATGGACTGATAGTTGTCGGTTTTCGAGGTTTTATGATCGTTCATCACCGCCTGAACCGTCACGCCCAATCCACGGCTGGCATCACCACCTTGCGCTGTCAGCTGCTGTTGCAACAACACGTAGCCACCGTAGGCGTGATCCTGGCTCTGATAAGCGCCATCGCGCCAGCTGCCATAGTTATCGCTGTTGGCTGACGAGTAGTAATACCCGATACGGTAGTTACCCGGCAGTTTGTCGGCACCGAAAGTCGGTTTCCAGCCCAGTTCCACCGGCACCATATTGCCTTCAGAGTTGCTGGTATCCAGACGGAAGCCATCACCGCGATCGTAGTTGGAACTGTTCTGGTTATAGAAGCCGACCTGGAAGAACACTTCCGGCGTGATGTTGAACTTCACACGGCCACCCCACTGGGAAACCGGCCAGTTAAACCAGCGATCGCCACGCCAGTTACCCGCCTGACCACTCCCAAAAGCCAGGTTCTGGAACTTACTGTCGAAGTTATCGAAGTCTTCACCGACAGTGACACGACCGGCTTTCAGGTTAACCGCGTCATCAAACAGGCCTTTGCTCAGCCAGAACTGCGTCAGGCGCCAGGTTTGTCCACGACCATACACTTCCTGCGTTGAAGAGAGCATGCCCGTGCGACGATCGGCGACCTGATCGGAAATGTTTTGCCCATTACGGTCAGTGATGGTCATCTGGAACTGCGCATCCTGCCAGTTCAGCAGTTTTTCCAGGTCAAAGTTGGCGCCAAACGCCCACTGATCGCTGTAACGCATGGAAGTGTTGGTATCCGCGCCGCCGCCGAGGTTAGAAGCGCTCTCCATGGTGTAGTTGACGTCGAATTTGATGCCGTCTTGTTCCAGCTGCGTTCGGGAACCACCCCAATCGCCGAACATGTAAGGTGAGTCATAGCTGAATGCATCAGCCGCCATTGCTGATGTACTCAACATCGCAAACATCAGGGTGCCCGCTGCCAGACGGGGCATATACTGCACTGCTTTTTTTCTGTTCATGATCATTATTCTTTTGTGATGTAACGGGAAAGGATCGAACAGAGGATAGTGCTGGCGCTATGTCAATTTTTGCAAATATGTGCGTACTCATTGGCAGGGTGATAGTTAATTAACGCAACTGTGACAAGGGTCTATGAATGAATATGTTTTTACGGAAATGGCATTTTTTGCATGGCAAAAAAACAAAATAAAGCGGGACGCCGCAGCGCCCCGGGTGGATTACGCTTTGCTGGCACTCGCCAGCTCTTCGATTTCCTGCTTGCTCAGTTCTAATTCGGTGGCTTTCACCAGCTCATTAATCTGTTCCAGCGAGGTGGCACTGACGATCGGTGCGGTGATGCTCGGGCGCGCAATCTGCCACGCCAGCGCGACCTGAGTCGCTGATGCATCGTGCGAAGCCGCCACATCCTCCAGCGCTTCGACAATGCGCTTGCCGCGCTCGTTAAGATACTTTTCGACGATGCCCTGCCCGCGTTTACTCTTGCTGGCATCTTCCGGCTTTTTATACTTACCGCTCAGGAAACCGCTGGCCAGCGAGTAGTAGTTAATCACGCCGAGGCCATTTTTAACCGCCACCTGCTCCAACCCACTTTCATACTCCTGGCGGTCATACAGATTGTATTCCGGCTGCAGGGTCTCATAACGCGCCAGTCCCTCTTTCTTGCTGATATCCAACGCTTCCTGCAGACGTTTAGCATTGTAGTTGGAGGCGCCAATTGCACGCACTTTGCCTTCTTTAATCAGCGAATCAAAGGCTTTCAGTGTATCGACCAGCGGCGTATCCTGGTCGTCGCGGTGCGCCTGATAGAGATCGATCACATCGGTTTGCAAACGACGCAGCGAATCTTCCACTGCCTGACGGATGTAAGCCGGTTTTAGCCCGGTTTTCTCCGGAGACAGCTCCATTCCCACTTTCGTCGCCAGCACAATACTGTCGCGCTTGCCGCTCTTTTTCAGCCATTTACCGATGATGGTTTCAGACTCGCCCCCTTCATTACCGGGAGCCCAGCGCGAATAAACGTCCGCGGTATCGATAAAGAACAGCCCTTTTTCCACCAGCGCGTCGAGCAGTGAGAACGAGGTTTTCTCGTCGACTGTCCAGCCGAAAACGTTGCCGCCAAAAGTGAGAAGCGGAACCTGAATACCACTGTCGCCAAGCTGACGGGTTTTCTGTTGACTCATTTTGTTCTCCTTATTGAAACGAGACATGACTGCCTTTGAGCTTAGCAAAGGAAATCGCTGCGCTTATGCGTTTTCCTGCCAAAATGTTTACTTAATATGAATACTTAGCGCCTGAGGGGCGATATTCTTAATTCCTTCAATTTTTGCCCGGCCCGGGCGTCTACAATCATTTCGTTTGCGAAACGGCCATTTTGCTTTCGCATTTGGGGAATACGAAACCGCTGGAGAGCACGCAAGCAGATGAACAGTCGACTGAAAAAAAGCCTGATAACACTTGTCGCGATCGCCGCAGTCGCGGGCGGATATTATTGGTGGCAGCATCCTGCGGAACCGAGTAAGCAGCCGCAAGCCGAGGGCCAGCAGCATCATGGTCGCGGCGCAGGCGGCGCCAATCGCCGTCCTTTAGCACCGGTGCAGGCCGCTGCTGCAACGACCCAGAGCGTGCCCTACTATCTCAGCGGGCTTGGCACCGTCACCGCCGCCAATACCGTGACGGTACGCAGCCGCGTTGACGGCCAGTTGATGGCATTGCATTTCCAGGAAGGTCAGCAGGTCGCAGCCGGTGCGCTGCTGGCCGAGATCGATCCCCGCCCATATCAGGTCGCCTTAATTCAGGCCCAGGGCCAGCTGGCAAAAGATCAGGCCACGCTGGCCAATGCACGTCGCGATCTCAGCCGTTATGAAAAGCTGGCGAAAACCTCGCTGGTCTCGCAGCAGGAACTGGACACTCAGCGTTCGCTGGTGAGTGAAACCCTCGGCACGATTAAAGCCGATGAAGGTAACGTTGCCAGCGCGCAGCTCAATCTCACTTACAGCCGCATTACCGCGCCGATCTCCGGTCGTGTAGGTCTGAAGCAGGTCGATGTCGGCAATTACATCACCTCCGGCGATACCAGTGGCTTAGTGGTGATCACCGAAACCCATCCGATCGACGTGGTGTTCAGCATTGCCGAGAACAATATTAGCCAGATCCTCAAAGCGCAAAAAAGCGGGCAGCCGCTGATTGTTGAAGCCTGGAATCGCAGCAATAAAACCTTGCTCACCAGCGGCACGCTGCTCAGCCTCGACAACCAGATTGATGCCACTACCGGCACCATCAAACTCAAAGCGCGCTTCGATAATCAGGATGACACGCTGTTCCCCAATCAGTTTGTGAATGCGCGTCTGAAAGTGGACACGCTGCAGGATGCGGTGGTGATCCCAACGGCTGCGCTACAAATGAGCAACGACGGCCACTTTGTCTGGGTGGTCAACAGCGAAAACAAAGTGAGCAAGAAGCGCGTGACGGCGGGCTTGCAGGACAGCCAGAAAGTGGTGATCAGTGCCGGGCTCGACGCCGGTGAGCGGGTGGTCACTGACGGATTGGATCGTCTGACCGAAGGTGTCACCGTTGAAGTGGTATCACCGCAAAGTACCGCCACACACAGCACGCGCGCCGCCCAGCCTGCGCGCGGAGAGCGTCAATAATGCAGGTGATGCCTCCTGACAGCAGCGGCGGTCCGTCACGCCTGTTTATTCTGCGCCCGGTGGCGACCACGCTGCTGATGATTGCCATTCTGCTGGCGGGCGTGCTCGGTTACCGCTTTCTGCCGGTATCGGCGCTGCCCGAAGTGGATTACCCGACGATTCAGGTGGTCACGCTCTACCCTGGCGCCAGCCCGGATGTGGTCACCTCCTCGATTACCGCCCCGCTTGAACGTCAGTTCGGCCAGATGTCAGGGCTGAAGCAGATGGCATCGCAGAGTTCCGGTGGTGCCTCGGTGGTGACCTTGCAGTTCCAGCTTTCACTCTCTTTGGATGTCGCCGAGCAGGAAGTACAGGCGGCGATCAACTCTGCCACCAATCTGCTGCCCAGCGATCTGCCCAACCCGCCGGTCTACAGCAAGGTTAATCCTGCCGATCCACCGATCATGACGCTCGCCGTCACCACCACCAGCATGCCGCTGACCCAGGTGCAGGATATGGTGGAGACGCGCGTGGCGCAGAAAATTTCGCAGGTCACCGGCGTCGGCCTGGTGACGCTGTCCGGCGGACAGCGCCCAGCTGTGCGCGTGAAAATGAACACCCAGGCACTGGCCGCGTTAGGCTTGACCAGCGAAACCGTGCGCACCGCCATCACCAACGCCAACGTCAACTCCGCCAAGGGCAGCCTGGATGGCCCAACGCGATCGATTACGCTGGCCGCCAACGATCAGATGACCTCCGCCGAGGATTACCGCAAGCTGATCATCAGCTATAACAACGGTGCGCCAGTGCGTCTTGGTGATGTCGCCACTATTGAGCAGGGCGCAGAAAACAGCTGGCTTGGCGCATGGGCTAACCGTCAGCAGGCGATTGTGCTCAACGTACAGCGCCAGCCGGGTGCCAATATCATTGCCACCGCTGATAGTATTCGTACGCTGCTGCCCTCCCTTACCGCCACACTGCCCAAATCGGTGGACGTGAAACTGCTCACCGACCGCACCACCAATATCCGTGCATCGGTGGCGGATACGCAGCACGAGCTGATGCTGGCGATTGGTCTGGTGGTGATGATCATCTATCTGTTTCTGCGTAACGTGCCTGCCACTATCATCCCGGCCGTGGCGGTACCGCTGTCGCTGGTCGGGACGTTTGCGGCGATGTATTTCCTCGGCTTCTCGATCAATAACCTGACGCTGATGGCACTCACCATTGCCACCGGCTTTGTGGTCGACGATGCCATCGTGGTGATCGAGAACATCTCGCGCTATATCGAAAAAGGTGAGAAGCCGATGACGGCAGCGCTGAAAGGCGCGGGCGAAATCGGCTTCACCATTATCTCCCTCACCTTCTCGCTGATTGCGGTGCTGATCCCGCTGCTGTTTATGGGCGACGTGATTGGTCGCCTGTTCCGCGAATTTGCCGTGACGCTGGCGGTGGCGATTCTGATCTCCGCCGTGGTGTCGCTGACGCTGACGCCGATGATGTGCGCACGCATGCTCAGCGCCGAATCGCTGCGCAAGCAGAACCGCTTCTCGCGAGCCAGTGAAGCGATGTTTGATCGGGTGATTGCCGGGTACGGACGCTGGTTAACGCGCGTATTGCAGCATCCGTGGATCACATTGTCGGTGGCGCTCGGCACGCTGCTGCTGACGGTGGTGATGTGGATTGCCATCCCGAAAGGCTTCTTCCCGCAGCAGGACAACGGCATTATTCAGGGCACCTTGCAGGCGCCGCAGTCGGTGTCGTACAGCAGCATGGCGGAACGCACGCGCGATGTGGCGTCGATCATCATGAAAGATCCGGCGGTGCAGAGCATGACGTCATTTGTCGGCGTCGATGGCACCAATGCGGCACTGAACAGCGCGCGTTTACAGATCAACCTGAAACCGCTCAGCGAGCGTGATGACCGCATTCCTGCGGTACAGAAACGCCTGCAGCAAGAGATTGATAAAGTGCCTGGCGTCTCACTGTGGCTGCAGCCGGTGCAGGATCTGACCATTGAAACCCAGGCGAGCCGCACGCCGTACCAGTTCACGCTGCAATCCGGCTCACTGGAATCACTCAGCACCTGGGTACCGAAGCTGCTGGCACAACTCAATAGCTTGCCGCAGCTGCGTGACGTCAGCAGCGACTGGCAGGATCAAGGCCTGGAAGCCTTTATCCGTGTCGATCGTGACAGCGCCAGCCGACTCGGCATCACCATGGCGGATGTCGATAACGCGCTGTACAACGCCTTCGGTCAACGATTGATCTCCACCATTTACACCCAGGCCAATCAGTATCGCGTGGTGCTGGAGCAGAACAATGAGCAAACGCCGGGCCTGGCCAGTCTCGACGGTATTCGACTGACCAGCACTGACGGCGGCAGCGTACCGCTCAGTGCCATCGCGCAGATCGAAGAGCGTCATGCGGCGTTGAGCATTAACCACCTCGATCAATTCCCGTCAGCCACCTTCTCGTTTGATGTCGCCGAAGGCTATTCACTGGGCGAAGCGGTGAAAGCCATCAGCGCAGCCGAAGATCAGGTCGGCATGCCCGCCGAAATGATGACGCAGTTCCAGGGCAGCACGCTGGCGTTTGAAGCGGCGCTCACCAGTACCGTGTGGCTGATTATTGCGGCGGTGGTGGCAATGTATATCGTGCTCGGTGTGCTGTATGAGAGCTTTATCCATCCGATCACCATTCTCTCCACGCTGCCAACTGCGGGGGTGGGCGCGCTGCTGGCGCTGATGCTGAGCGGCAACGAGCTGGATATCATCGCCATCATCGGCATTATCTTGCTGATCGGTATCGTGAAGAAAAACGCCATCATGATGATCGATTTCGCGCTGGCCGCCGAGCGTGAGCAAGGTATGGCACCACGTGAAGCGATCTATCAGGCCTGTTTACTGCGTTTCCGTCCGATTCTGATGACCACGATGGCGGCACTGCTCGGTGCCTTGCCATTGATGTTGAGCACCGGTGTTGGCGCAGAGCTGCGTCATCCGTTAGGTATTGCCATGGTCGGCGGCTTGATCCTCAGCCAAATCCTGACGTTGTTTACCACGCCAGTGATCTATCTGCTGTTTGACCGACTGGCCCACGCCACGCGCCGTCGCTTTAAGCGTTCCGAGGCGCAGCCGTGAAGTTCTTCGCGCTGTTTATCCATCGGCCAGTGGCGACCACGCTGCTGACGCTGGCGATTGCGCTGGCCGGTATTCTCGGTTTCCGTCTGCTGCCGGTCGCCCCGCTGCCGCAGCTGGATTTCCCGGTAATCGTGATTACCGCTTCGCTGCCCGGTGCGTCGCCGGAAACCATGGCTGCTTCGGTCGCCACGCCGCTGGAACGTTCGCTGGGGCGCATTGCCGGTGTCAGTGAAATGACCTCCACCAGTTCACTCGGCAGCACGCGCGTGATTCTGGTGTTCGATTTTGACCGCGATATCAACGGTGCTGCGCGTGACGTGCAGGCCGCCATCAACGCCGCGCAAAGCCTGCTGCCAACCGGCATGCCAAGCCGTCCGACCTATCGCAAAGCCAACCCGTCGGATGCGCCGATCATGATCCTGACGCTGACCTCGGACATTTATAATCCCGGTCAGCTGTATGATTACGCCTCAACCCAGCTGGCGCAGAAGCTGTCGCAGATTCAGGGCGTCGGTGATGTCACCGTGGGCGGCAGTTCGTTACCTGCAGTGCGCGTCGATCTCAACCCGCAGGCGCTATTCAATCAGGGCGTGTCGCTGGATGCGGTGCGAACCGCCATTAGCAATGCCAACCAGCGCCGTCCGCAAGGGGCAATTGATGATGTGCAGCAGCGCTGGCAAGTGCGCACCAACGATGAGCTGCAAACCGCCAGCGAATATCAGCCGCTGGTGGTGCATTACAGCAACGGCGCGGCGGTCAGGCTTAGCGATGTGGCTAACGTGCAGGACTCGGTGCAGGACGTGCGCAACGCCGGGATGACCAACGGCAAACCGGCGGTGCTGCTGGTGGTACGCAAATCGCCCGATGCCAATATCATTGAAACCGTGGATCGTATTCGCAGCGAGATGCCGCTGCTGCATGAGGTGATCCCCGCCGCCATCGATTTACAGATCGCTCAGGACCGTTCCCCCACCATTCGCGCCTCGCTGCAGGAAGTCGAGCAGTCATTGATGATTGCGGTGGCGCTGGTGATTCTGGTGGTGTTTGTCTTCCTGCGCGACGGCCGTGCCACCCTGATCCCGGCCGCCGCCGTACCGGTTTCGCTGATTGGCACCTTTGCCGCCATGTATCTGTGTGGATTCAGCCTCAACAACCTGTCGCTGATGGCGCTGACCATCGCCACCGGATTTGTCGTCGATGATGCGATTGTGGTGCTGGAGAACATTGCACGTCACGTTGAAGCGGGGATGAAACCGCTACAGGCGGCGCTAACCGGCGTGCGCGAAGTGGGCTTTACCGTGCTGTCGATGAGTCTGTCGCTGATTGCTGTGTTCCTGCCGCTGCTGATGCTGGGCGGGATTATTGGGCGCTTCTTCTCGGAATTCGCCATCACGCTGTCGGTGGCGATCCTGATCTCGCTGTTTATTTCGATTACGTTGACGCCGATGATGTGCGCTTACCTGCTGAAGCCGCAGGAAAAGCGCAGCCAGCCGCGCACCCGTGGTTTCGCCAAGGTAATGCTGAAGGTGCAAAACGGCTATGCGCGCTCGCTGGGTTGGGTACTCAATCACGCGATTTGGGTGCTGATGCTGCTGCTCGCCACCGTTGGGCTGACGGTATATTTGTTTATCTCGATCCCCAAAACTTTTATGCCGGAACAAGACACCGGGCGCTTAAACGGTTTTATCTCGGCGGATCAGAGCATTTCTTTCCAGGCGATGCGCGGCAAGCTGCAGGATTTCATGAACATCATCAAGGCCGACCCGGCGGTGGATAACGTCACCGGCTTTACCGGCGGTTCGCGCACCAACAGCGGATCGATGTTCGTGTCACTTAAGCCGCTGTCGGAACGCAGTGAAAACGCGCAGGAGGTAATTGCCCGCCTGCGCACCAAGCTGGCGAAAGAGCCCGGCGCTAACCTGTACCTCAATGCGGTGCAGGATATTCGCATCGGCGGACGTGAATCTAACGCCAGCTACCAATACAGCCTGCTGTCGGACAATCTCGCTGACCTGCGTGAGTGGGAGCCGAAAATTCGTCAGGCGTTTGCCACGTTGCCAGAACTGGTGGACGTGAACTCCGATCAGCAGGACAAGGGCAGCGAAATGGATCTGACCTACGATCGCGAAAGCATGGCGCGGCTGGGTATTGAAGTCTCGGCCGCCAATGCGCTGCTGAACAACGCCTTTGGTCAACGGCAAATCTCCACCATTTACCAGCCGCTGAATCAGTACAAAGTGGTGATGGAAGTCGATCCGCGCTACACCCAGGATATCAGCGCCCTCGATCAGATGTTCGTGATCAACAGCGATGGCAAAGCCATTCCGCTGAGCTGGTTCGCCAAATGGCAACCAGCTAACGCGCCGCTGTCGGTCAACCATGAAGGCCTGTCCGCCGCTTCGACAATCTCCTTTAACCTGCCGGAGGGCGTGTCGTTATCTCAGGCTTCGGCGGCGGTTGAACGCACCATGACGGCGCTCGGTGTGCCCTCCAGCGTGCGCGGTAGCTTTGCCGGTACGGCGCAGGTGTTTGAGCAGTCACAATCCAATCAGCTTTATCTGATGCTGGCGGCGATTGCGGCGGTGTATATCGTGCTGGGGATTTTGTATGAGAGCTACGTGCATCCGCTGACCATTCTCTCTACCCTGCCCTCGGCCGGCGTGGGCGCGCTGCTGGCGCTGGAACTGTTTAATACGCCGTTCAGTTTGATTGCGCTGATAGGGATATTGCTGCTGATTGGCATCGTGAAAAAGAACGCCATCATGATGGTGGATTTCGCACTGGAGGCACAGCGCAATGGCAATCTCAGCGCGCGTGACGCCATTTTCCAGGCCTGCCAGATGCGTTTCCGCCCGATTCTGATGACCACGCTTGCAGCGCTGTTTGGCGCACTGCCGCTGGTGCTGACCAGCGGCGACGGAGCCGAACTGCGTCAACCGCTGGGGATCACTATTGCCGGCGGCCTGGTGATGAGTCAGCTACTCACACTCTACACCACGCCGGTGGTGTTTCTAATGATGGATAAGCTGAGTCGGCGTAAAAAAGCGGCATTGATTACCGAATGACCATGCTATACACCTTTGCTACATAGCATAAAGCGAGTAAACTTTATCCAGTCACTATGAAGGAGGTTTATATGTCTCAAGGTACAGTGTTTACCAATAATCGTACGCAAAACGTGCGTATTCCTGCTGACGTGCGCTTTCCCGACAACGTGAAAAATGTCACGGTGCGTGCGATTGGCAAAGAGCGCATTCTCACACCAATAGAAAACGCCTGGGATAGCTTTTTCCTCGATGGTCCCAGCGTAAGCGACGATTTTATGAATGAGCGTGCGTCACAGCAGCAATCTGACAGGGAAGATTTTTAATGCATCGCTACATGCTGGATACCAACATCGTTATCTATGTCATCAAACGCCGCCCTATTGAGGTTTTGGAACGCTTTAATGCCAACGTCGGGCGCATGGTCATCTCATCAATTACGCTTGCTGAACTCGTTCATGGCGCGGAGAAGAGTGCTTTTCCTGAAAGGAATCTACGCACTGTTGAAGACTTTATTTCCCGTCTGGACGTACTCAGTTACGACCAAAGGGCAGCATTTCATTACGGCTCGATTCGCGCTGACCTGGAAAAGAAAGGCGCACCCATCGGTCTGAATGATTTACACATAGCTGCACATGCGCGAAGTGAAGCGCTAACACTCATTACCAACAACCTGCGCGAATTTTCACGGGTGAACGGGTTAATCAGCGAAAACTGGCTTTAATATAACGGTAATCTTCATGAACTCGCAAAACGCCACCGTGCGCTGGCAGCTGTGGATCGTCGCCTTCGGCTTTTTTATGCAGGCGCTGGATACCACCATCGTCAACACCGCCATCCCTTCAATGGCGCGTGACCTCAATGTCAGCCCACTCAACATGCATTCGGTGATCGTGTCGTATGTGCTGACGGTGGCCGTGACGTTGCCGATCAGCGGCTGGTTGGCGGACCGCTTTGGCGTGCGTAACATTTTCTTCTGCGCCATTGTGCTGTTTAGCATCGGTTCGCTGCTGTGCGCCTTCTCCACCTCGCTCGATCAACTGGTGATGGCGCGCGTGGTGCAAGGCATTGGCGGGGCGATGATGGTGCCGGTTGGGCGTTTAACGGTGATGAAAATTGTGCCGCGCGAGCAGTACATGTCGGCGATGACCTTTGTGACCACGCCGGGGCAAATCGGTCCGCTGCTCGGTCCGGCGCTGGGCGGGATTTTGGTGCAATACGCCAGCTGGCACTGGATCTTCCTGATTAATATTCCGGTCGGCATCATCGGCGCGATTGCTACGCTGATGCTGATGCCGAATTACACCATGCAAACCAAACGTTTTGATTTTCTCGGCTTCGTGCTGCTGGCCGTGGGCATGGCGACTCTGACGCTGGCGCTCGACGGCCAGCGCAGCACCGGCGGCTCCCCGCTGCTGCTCGGCGCACTGATTCTGGTCGGCGTGTTCTCCCTGCTGTTTTACCTGATGCACGGTCGTAACAACGACAACGCGCTGTTTAGCCTGAAGCTGTTCGACAACCGCATCTACTCGATTGGCCTGCTCGGCAGCTTCACCGGACGCATCGGTAGCGGCATGCTGCCCTTTATGACACCGATCTTTTTGCAGGTGGGCCTCGGCTACAGCCCGTTCCACGCGGGTTTAATGATGATTCCGATGGTGCTGGGCAATATGGGTACCAAACGCGTGGTGGTGCGCATCGTTAACCTGTTTGGCTATCGCAATGCGCTGGTCGGGGCAACTATCGCACTGGCGCTGGTGGTGTTGCTGTTTCCGGCAGTGGCGCTGCTCGGATGGGTGTGGATGCTGCCAGTGGTCCTGCTGCTGCAAGGCATGGTGAATGCCATCCGCTTCTCCTCAATGAACACCTTAACGCTGAAAGAGTTACCGGATGATCTGGCTTCGAGCGGCAACAGCTTGCTCTCGATGATCATGCAGTTGTCGATGAGTATTGGCGTCACGGTGGCAGGCTTGCTGCTGGGTGCGTTCGCCCACGGCGCCGTGACCAACAGCGCCGCCGCACATCAAACCTTTATTTATACCTACCTGTGCATGGCGCTGGTGATTGTGTTGCCAGCACTGGTGTTCTGGCGCGTACCCAAAGATGTGAGTAAGAACGTGGATCTCAGAGGCAGGAGAAAAGCATGAAGCAGCCGTTGAAACTCGGCATTGGTGCCAAGTTGTTTGTGGCGATTTTTTCCACCTGCATGCTGGTGATCATCACCATGCACTGGGGCGTGCGCCTCAGCTTTGAGCACGGCTTTGTTGATTACATCAAGAAAGGCAATGAACAGCGTTTAACCCTGCTGAGCGATGCGCTGGCGGATCAGTATGAGCAGCACGGCAACTGGGATTTCCTGCGGAACAACGACCGCCTGATTTTCACCATACTGCGATCGATGGAGCAAAATCCCGGCAGCAGTACGCAGTTGCCGCCACACGGCTGGCGTACCCAATTCTGGATTATCGATCAGCAGTATAAGGTCTTGTCCGGGCCACACTCGCCGGTGCCGCCGGAAGGCACGCGGCGCAACATCACCACCAGCACCGGCAAAGTGGTGGGTTGGGTGATCGCCTCGCCCGCTGAACGACTGACGCGCAGCACCGATATCAACTTTGATCTGCAGCAGCGCCGCACCAGCTGGATGATCGTCACCCTCACCACGCTGCTGGCGGCGCTGGTCACCTGGCTGCTGGCGCGCGGCTTATTGGCCCCGGTGAAGCGGCTGGTGGATGGCACCCATGAACTGGCGGCAGGCAAATTTTCCACACGCGTGGAAGTGGGCAGCAGTGATGAAATCGGTCAGCTGGCGCGTGACTTTAACCAGCTCGCCAGTTCGCTGGAGAAGAACGAAAGTAACCGCCGCGCCTTTATGGCCGATATCTCCCACGAGCTGCGCACACCGCTGGCGATCATGCGCGGTGAGCTGGAGGCGATGCAGGATGGTGTGCGCAAGCTGACGCCGGAAGCCATCACCTCACTGCAGAGTGAAGTGGTGGTGCTGACTAAACTGGTGGACGATCTGCATCAGCTGTCGCTGTCTGACGCGGGCGCCCTCGCCTATCGCAAACAACCGGTGGATGTGGTGAATCTGCTGGAAGTGGTGGCAGGCAGCTTTGGCGAACGCTATCGCAGCCGGGATTTAACCCTCACCCTTGCGCTGCCGACCAAAGCGGAAAGTTTTGGCGATCCGGATCGTTTAATGCAGTTGTTCACCAATCTGCTGGAGAACAGCCTGCGTTACACTGATGCCGGTGGCGAAGTGCGGGTCAGCCTGCAACAACACGGCGACTACTGGCAATTACGCTTTGCGGATAGCGCGCCCGGCGTGGATGCTGAACATCAGGCACATCTTTTTGAGCGTTTTTTCCGGGCAGAAAGTTCACGCAATCGCGCCAGCGGCGGCTCTGGATTAGGCCTGGCGATCTGTAAAAACATTGTTGAAGCACATAGCGGCAGCATTTCTGCGGAGCACTCTGATTTAGGTGGACTGCAAATCGCGCTAAACTTGCCGTATGTTCCTCACCAGAAATAGCTTATGAGCCCGGATAATCACGATCCCCTGATTCTTATTGTTGAAGACGAACCGAAACTGGCGCAGCTGATGATCGATTATCTGCAGGCGTCCAACTATCGCACCCACCATATTGCCGATGGCAATGATGTGCTGAACTACGTGCAGCACTCACCACCGGATTTGATGCTGCTGGATTTGATGCTGCCGGGTCGCGATGGCTTAACGCTGTGTCGTGAAATCCGCCGTTTCTCCGAGATGCCGATCATTATGGTGACCGCGCGCACCGAAGAGATTGACCGCCTGCTGGGGCTGGAAATCGGCGCGGATGATTACATCTGCAAACCGTTCAGCCCGCGTGAGGTGGTGGCGCGCGTGAAAACCATTTTGCGCCGTGTAAAACGTTCGCCGGAAGAAGCGCAGCTCGCCTCGCATCTGCTGATTGATGAAGGACGTTTTCAGGCCAGCTGGCGCGAACAGCAGCTGGAACTGACGCCTGCTGAATTCCGCTTGCTGAAAACCCTGGCGCTGGAGCCGGGTAAAGTGTTCTCGCGTGAACAGTTACTGAATCATCTTTATGACGATTATCGCGTGGTCACCGACCGTACTATCGATAGCCATATCAAAAACCTGCGACGCAAGCTGGAAAACCTCGATGCGGAGCAGCCGTTTATTCGCGCGGTGTACGGCATGGGCTATCGCTGGGAAGCGGACGTCTGTCGCCTGATGTAGCGCTCGCTTGATGTAGATCAATTTACTTCAGAGGCGGCGCTGCCTACAATTCCCCACCTTTTGCAGGGCCGTTTGATGCGGCTCATGCACCTGCCATCGCCGATGGCATGCTGACCTGACATCAGTGAGAATTCCCTCCATGTTTAAACCCGAACTCCTCTCTCCAGCGGGATCGCTGAAGAATATGCGCTATGCCTTTGCCTATGGCGCTGACGCGGTGTATGCCGGTCAACCGCGCTACAGCCTGCGCGTGCGTAACAATGAATTCACCCATGAAGTGCTGGCTAAGGGCATTGAAGAAGCCCACCAACTGGGCAAGAAATTTTACGTGGTGGTGAACATCGCGCCGCATAACGCCAAGCTGAAAACCTTTATCCGAGACCTGACGCCGGTGGTGGAGATGCAGCCCGATGCGCTGATTATGTCCGATCCCGGCCTGATTATGCTGGTGCGCGAAGCCTTTCCGGAGATGCCGATTCATCTTTCGGTGCAGGCCAATGCGGTGAACTGGGCGACAGTGAAGTTCTGGCAGCAGATGGGGCTGACCCGCGTGATTCTGTCGCGCGAGCTGTCGCTGGATGAGATTGCTGAGATTCGCCAGCAGGTGCCAAAGATGGAGATCGAGATTTTCGTGCACGGCGCACTGTGCATGGCTTATTCCGGCCGCTGTTTGCTTTCCGGTTATCTCAACAAGCGCGATCCTAATCAGGGAACCTGCACTAACGCCTGCCGCTGGGAATACAAAGTGGAAGAAGGCAAACAGGATGAGGTAGGCAATATTGTCGGCTTCCACCAGCCGGTTGAGGTGCAGGAGCCCACGCTGGGCGTTGGCGCGACGACCGACCGTGTATTCTTGTTAGAAGAGAAGATGAAGCCCGGTGAAGTGATGAGTGCCTCTGAAGATGAGCATGGCACTTACATCATGAACTCAAAGGATTTACGCGCGGTGGCCCACGTCGAGCGCCTGAGCCTGATGGGCGTGCATTCACTGAAAATTGAAGGCCGTACCAAATCTTACTATTACTGTGCTCGCACCGCGCAGGTGTATCGTCGTGCTATTGATGATGCGGCAGCGGGCAAGCCGTTCGATCCGGCGCTGCTGGAGACGCTGGAAGGTTTGGCGCATCGTGGCTATACCGAAGGTTTCCTGCGTCGTCATACGCATGACAGTTATCAGAACTATGAACAGGGTTTCTCGGTATCCGAACGCCAGCAGTTTGTGGGAGAGTTTACCGGTGAGCGTCGCGGCGACTGGGCGCAAATTGCCGTGAAGAATAAGTTTTTGCTCGGCGATTCTGTGGAGATCATGACGCCGCAGGGCAATCTGAACTGTACGCTGGAATCGATGCAGAATGATAAAGGTGCAGCGGTAGATGTCGCGCCAGGAGATGGACATAAGGTGTGGATCCCGGTGCCGGAATCGGTGGATCTGGCCTTTGCTTTGTTAATGCGTAATTTCACTGACGGCAACAGCACCTACGATCCGCACGGAAAAAAGCGCACGTAATGAAAAGAAAGGCGCGAAGTTAGAACAGGATCACAGACCGCCGCTGCGCCTCGCTTTAGAATCCCGCCTGCTGCTAACGAGTAACAATAAACAGCAGGTAGTACCAGGAACCACCTCATTCACCCGCCCGGCTCCCCCGTGCGGGTTTTCTTTTTTTCATCGCCCGCCGATAAAGTTCCTCGCCCAGCTATGCTATAACCTCTGCATCGTATTTCGCCTCAAGGAACTGATTATGCAAAATAAACCACTGACGCTGCTGATCCTCAATGGGAAAGGCGCGGGCAATGAAGATTTGCGTGCGGCGGTGAATACGCTGCGCGATGAAGGTTTTAATCTGGCGGTACGCGTGACCTGGGAAAAGGGCGACGGTGACCGTTACGTGCAGGAAGCGGTGGCGTTGCAGGCTGAAACCGTGGTAGCGGGCGGCGGCGATGGCACCATCAATGAAATCGCCACAGCGCTGGCGGCAGTGCCTGCAGAGCAGCGTCCAGCACTGGGTATTCTGCCGCTTGGCACGGCCAATGATTTCGCCACCAGCGTGGGGATTCCAGAGGAGATGGAACCGGCGCTGCGTCTGGCGGTGTTGGGTAAAGCCAGCGCGATTGATTTGGCGCGCGTGAATGGCGATCGCTACTTTATCAATATGGCGACTGGCGGCTTTGGCACGCGTATTACTACGGAGACGCCGGAAAAATTGAAATCGGCTTTAGGCGGCGTGTCGTATTTTATTCATGGTTTGATGCGAGTGGATGCGCTGAAGCCGGATAGCTGTGAGATCAGCGGTCCGGGCTTTGAGTGGCAAGGTGATGCACTGGTGATCGGCATTGGTAATGGTCGTCAGGCGGGTGGCGGACAGAAGCTGTGTCCGGATGCGTTGATCAATGATGGGCAGCTGAATCTGAGCATTGTTACCGCGCAGGAGTTGTTGCCGACCTTGCTGCATTCACTGACGCGTAATGATGAGAATCCGAATATTGTCTCGGCGCAGCTGCAGTCGCTGAGCATTCGTTCACCGCATGAGATGACGTTCAATCTGGATGGCGAACCGCTGACCGGCAGCGAATTTGAAATTGAGGTGATGCCCGGCGCGCTGAGCTGCCGCCTGCCGCCGCAGTGCCCGCTGCTGGCGTGATGTTTGTTGGTTAGAGGCGGGTGAAATGCAGTCTGGATTGCTGGTGGTGATGCAGCCTGGGTTGCTGGTGATAACGCAGTCTGGGTTGCTGGTGATAACGCAGTCTGGGTTGCTGGTGATAACGCAGTCTGGGTTGCTGGTGATAACGCAGTCTGGGTTGCTGGTGATAACGCAGTCTG
>Ga0157363_1000361_pt1 | contig 34390 bp, 29 predicted proteins | sample AttsexASBM1_FD_111477 | JGI IMG/M metagenome (GOLD analysis project Ga0157363, IMG submission 111477) | Fungus gardens microbial communities from leaf cutter ant in Ribeirão Preto, State of São Paulo, Brazil - Atta sexdens ASBM1 | ecosystem: Host-associated > Fungi > Mycelium > Unclassified ... | reverse complement strand
TGTGTATTATATATATATATATATATATATATATATATATATATATATATATATATATATACATATATATATATATATATATATAGAATCTTCCTAGAAAAAAACTTATTGTAGAATGCGCGATAATCATAGCAATTGTGACACTATAAAAGACTTTTAATTAAGTTTGAAACTGTTTTATCACACACACGTATCACAAGTACGTCACTAGACTGGCCTAAGTTAATGCTCACGAAAACAAATATGTATGAAGTATACAGTATTACGGCAATGATACTCATTTGTGCGAAGAAAATACAATATTTTTGACCCGCGCATCACGCCTAATCGATATATCAAATTTATTGTATCGCATTAGCATGTAAATTTTAAGACACGATACAATTTTTTTAACGCACTCTTCTGCAGCATATTCGATAGGAAGGAATAGTATAATATGTCTATATTTTAGAAATAAATTCGCATTGGCAACACCAAATCGTCCGTTTCGTGAGTCAATAAATGTTTCCATATTGCGGCTTGAAGGAATAAAGAAGTTTATTGCTGTAGATTCTGTACAATTGGTCACAATTACTTACGTACGTAATTAATAATGCAATTGTTCGTTAAATAAAGATTTATCTCTAATATACAAGATGAATCCAGAACTAATTTACAATAAAAAAACTTGTATTTTTTAATATATTTTTTTATTATATTTTTTAGTTTAACGTAATGAGTTATAATGAATTATAATGAATGCAGATTGCGAATAGAAAGAACATTTTAATGCAAATTAACTGATTACGCTGTAATTCTAGACTAAAGTAACTCTAAGCAATAACTCGTTAGAAGAATTAGTAAGATTATTGCGCAGGTTTCGTGCAAGAAGAATCGATAGGCTTTTATATAATCAATATATTTGTGACAATATATCTCGCCCAGTATTCTCTCATCAATTGCTTCAGACAGCTCTTAAATGTATTAAATGTTGTATGTATTCACACCCAAATTCGGACATTCTGATCCCAGGAGCAGCTGGCCACTGCCATTCCATTACCAGAGACACAAAGTGATGTCACTCTATTCTCATGACCAGATAAGACACCTTGAAAGGAGAGATAAAAAAATCTTTTACTGACATAATTTCATAATAACAATTTTCCTGGTGATAGATGAACTCACCGTTGTGTTGATTCTTCAACGTATCCCATATGTGAATAGAATTGTCATCGCTACCGCAAAATATAAATCTGCCGCTCAGAGACAGACCGCAAGATGTAAACCCGGGATTTGAACTCGGTGGTTTAAAGGTGGTTAATTGCTGATCAGATCTGAAGTCCCATAGTCTCGCGGTCTTGTCCTCGGACGCTGTTACAAAATCTTGTCCCGAGGGATGATACTGATAGAACAAAGTAATAGATACAATATTACAGTATCCTCGTTAAATCCGGAACCTTATTTGAAAAATATCACGCGAAATACGCCAAACACTCACGCAGACAGAATTTACGTCAGCTTCGTGACCGAAGAATGTTTGCTTGGCTTTCTCTTCTCGTAAATCCCACAGTTTGCAGGTTTTGTCGACCGAACCGGTGACGTAAGTGTTACCGTCGGGGGACAAGCTGATGCTCACCACGTCGCCCGCGTGTGCCTCGAAATCCGTTGTTTTTTTGTTTGCCTCAAGGTCCCATATACAACTAAGCAAAGTGTTTACTGCCGGTAATTACTCAGGAAATTAATTTCATGGTAAACACCAATTAACAGTAACATAACATCAATGTTATAATTTTCTATGAATTATAACATTGATGTTATGTTACTATTAATTAACAATGACAAAAATTTAAAGCATTAATATCTAGTTATAAGCTCCTTTAAATTAATAAAAATAATAATAATTACAATATAAAAAAAGGCTATAGGAGTCAATGGTTATAAAATAGCGATAATTTTTAATAATGATCAAATATCTGATATATATATATATATAAACCTTGTAGGTTCAAGGTTTATATATGTATCAGATATTATATTTAATTATTATTAAAAATCGCTATTTTATAACCAGCGTTAATTTCTATAGCCTTTTTTACATTGTAATTATTATATTTTTATTATGTTACTGTTAGTTGGTGTTTTTTACTTATCATATTATCTTTAAATATTGTTATGTAATTATATACATTTTCATGTCGCCGGATCCAGTGATGATTTTCTTGTCATCAAGAAATCTGCAAGACGACAGGAAGCCCTCGTAACCCAGAAGCTCCCTCACGATCTTGGCAGATCCTGTAGCGTCGCGATTGTTCACGTCGTAGACGGTGCACATGTTGTCCATACCGCCGCACGCGACGAAATTGCCGGACGGCGCGAAAGCTACCGACATTACCCAGGCCGAACGCAACGGGATGACCTGCACTTTATTGCCAGTCCACGTGTCCCAGATAATTAGCTTCCCATCCAACGATCCAGTCACACAATGTCTACAACGTAAAACGTACATCAATTTATAAATTTATTCCATTATTCTCAGTCTACGTCCTGATTTGACAATAAGTGTAGTAAGCCTTTTATTCTAAGTTCTAAATTGACGTTTTCTATTTTCGGAAATACTTTTTTGCAAGAAGTATTTCCAATGATACATCAAGTCGTAATCCCTCAGCTTTAAGCTGGCCAGATATCTATAAAGTTCAGAGTTTAGAGCAAATTAATATCATAGTTCAAAATTTAGAGGCAAAGTTACAGGCTTATTGCATCTATTACAGAACAGGACTAAAAGATTTTTAAGATACGATAAATTGTCTAATGATACATTAAAGTTTAAAGCGAAAGCGTACTTAAAGAAGTAAAGACATTTCAACAGTAAAAAACATTTCGACATAACGAATCGAAGAAGTATGAAAACTAATGTTAAAACTGACCGACTATCGCCACTGTAGTGCACTGAATTGACTTTATTAATGTGTCCCTTCAACATCTTCTTAGTTGACAATCTAACTTTCGGAACATCCGCCACCCCACCGCACACTTGTTCCAATGTTGTATCCTGTTGTTTCTTTTGTTCTTCCTTAATGAAGCAAATAAAACTGACAGAATCAGTAAAGACATCTCTGTCGAATAACTTCATATATTTATATATATTACAAGAAATTTTATTAATTAAGGAATTATATATAATCACTGGCCAATATACATAATTTCAACTTGTTTTGGAATGAGAATTATTACATTGGCCAATCATACATAATTCCATAATCCATCAGTTAAATTTCTTGTAATTAAAATTACAATTATGTGAAATATTAATGAATTAATCCCTCGATTATACAGTAAAATGTTTAAACCTTGCACTTGTTAATAAGAGCTTCCAGTTCTTTCTTCAGGGCTATAGTCTCTGCGTCTTCCTTGCCCATTTTTATCCTTCTTCGTGCTTTATCAGCGCTCAGAAAGATATGAAAATCAAATGTCATCGACGTTCGACATGTGAAAACTGCCGACAATACACAAAAGAAGCCTCAAGATTGCCTACCCCGCTGCCCCAGTAATCATATTAGGTCGCTAGTTAATTCGATTTGTTGGGCATTAGCTCGTCTCGTTCACATAACTTAATTATCTTACATACACGATAACGTTTTTCAAAGAACATCTGCATATATATTTTTTCTTTAAAAATACATATAAATTGAAGCACGAAATTAAAGAAAGAGATAAAAAATGAGATAAAACAAATTTTGTATTAAAAGAGGGAAGGGGGAAAACAAGTTGATTGCAAATATAATGAGATTTTTATTTATTAATATTTATTTAATATTAATGTAAATGTACATATCCTTTATAGGACAGATCGGGAATGTTTCATTTACGTTTTGCAGAACTTCACGGATCGATGATAGCATATTCCCCCGGAATAGGAAATCACGCGAACAAAACACCGTCGACACGGTGTGACGGTTAGCTACTCTTTTCGACCACAAAAACCATCAACGGTTTCGCTTTCGAGTCTCCCACTTTCTCCTATAAATGTTCGAATCCTTTGATACTGATCAATGTAACTCGGTGTAATCGCACAGTGATTGGTGTCGGATATTTACCTGCGATATCTGCAAATTTTTCAGAGTTCGAAGAGCTAAAGTAAATATTACTTATATAAATCCAGATAAATCATTAGAGCAAACACGGAATATGTAGTCAAACAATTGTTGAGACATGTGAAGTAGTACACACTCTAGCAAAAATAAAAAATTTAAAAATAAGTTGAAAGTTAAAAATAAAAAGAAGTGTAAACTCTTTTACATTTCGTTATCTTAATTTATGTATGTCTTCCAACAAGTGATACTCGTACGATATGACACAATGGATCATTACATCCTTGTTGTTTGCCAATGTTAAACAAAGATGACATGATGACTGTGTCGCACTGTGTTGCTTGTTGAAAAGTACACATTATTTCATAAAAGATTTTTTTATGTCTCTGTCACTCTTCCCTTATATTCGACTTACATTTCGATTTTTATTTTGGCTAGAGTAAAATAATTTCACATAATTTCAATTTAGTGTAGATACAAGTTGAGTTACAATTCTAACAATTAAATTTTTGGCAACTGATTGTGAAATAAGTTCTGATAGAACATTTTCAACAACAGTTAGACAATATGAGAACACAAAGTGTCTCGGGAAGGCTGACGCTATCAATCGTTCTACTATTATATGGAGATCAACTTGCAGCAGAAAATGCAGAAGGAGTGTGTAAAACAAAGCAAAGCCATGATGTTTATGTACTCTCGAATGATCTCTTGTGCGAAAGAGATGTCTCGGATAACAAATCATTCGTCATCGAGCGATACAGACCAATGAAAAAATGCACATCAAGTTTTGATACGATAGGTACTTTGTCTCTCATATTTATTGTATTGTTAGTTACAATTGCAATGTTGCAAAATTTTATTTCTTCAGAAATGTAGGAAAAAGAAATTCCATGTTCAATTTATAAATAATCTTTTTTTAATCGCTTGTTTTTGTATAATGTCTCTTAAAAAAAGATGAAATTTTTCAAAAATTCTTTATATAATTTTTCAAAATTTTTATATATTTTATAACTTTGTAAAAAATTCTATATTTTAATAACTTTTCATCTTATCAATATTTCATCTTATCATATTTTTTCTAGAAGTTTTCATATACATATACGAGGATAGTTCGAAAAATTCTCGGCCTGACATAGAGATGGCATCGAGAGTATCAAATGGCTATGATTTTTTTTAAGTTTGACCCTCTTCAGAGGGTCTCCGAAAAAGTTTCAGACAAATGCGATTAGTACATTGTCTGTTACGTCGAGTAAAGCAAGTTTTGGTATTTCTCGAAAAATGTATAAAATCCAATGTCGCGCAGTGATAAAATACTTTGTTTTAAAAGGTTTAACACCAACGGAAAAAACGAGTTGGATTCTACTCTGAGAGATTCTTCACCATCATTTTCAACAGTGAAAAACGGGCTGCTGAATTCAAACATGGTCGTTCATCCATAAATGACGATGAACATTCAAGACGCCCAAAAACCGCCATGACTGAGGAAATCATTGAAAAAATCCATAATGCCGTATTAAATGATCGACGAGTGCGTGAGCTTGCTGATATTATAAACATCTCAGTAAATCGTGTTCATTCAACATCTTACACGAACATTTGCACATGAAAAAGCTTTCAGCGCGATGGGGTCGCATTTGCTAACGGTCGATCAAAAACGTATTCGAATGAACGTTTCTCAAGAGTGTTTGAACATGTTTAAACGCAATCTAACCGACTTTCTACGAAGATTCATCACTGTGGATAAAACATGGATTCATCATTACACGCCAGAAACGAAACAGTCCAAATAATGGGTGGAAGTGCTCCAAAGAAAGCGAAAACTGTCCCAGCCGGAAAGATGGCGATTGTTTTTTGGGATTCGTATGGGGTCATGCTCGTAGGCTATTTAGAAAAAGGCAAAACTATCAACGGAGAGTATTATGCAGCATTGTTGGAACAATTAAACGATACTATTAAGGCCAAATGTCCGCATTTGGCAAAGAAAAAGATGCTTTTCTATGACGATAATGCATCCGCTCACTTCTGCAAGTACAGTAGCAAAACTTCATGAGTTGCACTTCGAATTGCTGCCGCCGCACCGTATTCACCAGATTTAGCCCCCAGTGATTTTTTCCTGTTCCCGAATTTGAAAAAATGGCTCCTTGAAAAAAGACTTCAAATACGGAGGATCACTGAGACAAACACTTATTTTGAAGGGTTAAAAAAATTGTATTATACTGAAGGTTTAAAGAAGTTAGAATATCGTTAGTCTAAGTGTATTGACTTACAAGGGGACTATGTCGAAAAATAAAAAAATTTTCTAAAAATCATGTTTTCTTTGTCAGGCCAAGAACTTTTCGAATTATATGGATTCTAAAATATTCTAATAATTTCTGAAGAAAATTGAAAAACATTCATTCTTTAATCTTTTTTTAGAAATCTTTACAAATTTAAAATGCGACAAATTCTTAAAAATAGATTTGAGAATTTTTTTCACCAGGGATGTGCGGATGCTTCATTGATTTTTGTAGATAATATTGAAGTGCGATCCTTTTCGCAATTGCCATGATATCTCGAGGAATAATACTTATTTTGATCTAAAAACGTGAGACAATACGAAGCTTAATTTTTTCATAACATTAATAAAAAAAAATAGCACATCATCTTTTTTATTTTATTGATCGAAAAAGTCGGTAAATCGTGTTTATCATGTGCCAATTTTCTCATTTTCCTATGATTTCTTCATAGTTCTTATATTTTTTTTTACAGACTTTATAACAATTTGACAACAAACAATTTTATTTATAGTATTGTTTTACATTTAATTTATCATATTATAGTTGTTTGTTATTTATACTTAATTACGTTGATTCTTATGTACCCTATACATCTTTGTATATTGTCTTTTAACAAATGATTTTAAAATCCTATAGAAGAGAAAAAAGTATATATTAGATCGTCCGGAAAGTTCGTGCCGTAAAAAATTTAAATATAATAAATGAAATTAAAAATTTAAATCTTCTACGTTTCAATTTTCCTTCAAATCGGCACGAACTTTTCGGACAACCCAATATTTCTTCCCTGCATATACTATCTCACTTTAACTTAAATACTGTTTCACTCTAAAATTTTAATCAAGGTTCGCGCGATTCCATTAATGTGAAATTAACTTAATCTCGATATAACTTGCTATTTATTTCTTTTAATTCTAAAAATTAAAAAAAGATAAGGAATAAATTGAACCAAGATTAAAGTTAATCTTACATTGGTGGAACCGAATTTAAAATTATTAAAGTGAGATAGCATATATATATATATATATATACATACATGAAGAAAATATATATTGTATATCTTTTTTTCTCGTAAGTTTTTGAAAATCACTCGTGGCCAGACTCTGTTACAGTGTCTAGTCTCTTTCTTATAGTTTTCTTATGATTTATGATAAAACATTATAAATCATAAGAAAACTATAACACGCATTCTATAATAAGCCATTAATCATAAATTAGAAGTTAGAAACTGGAAATTGACCAATCACAGTCACTTTCCAACTTCTCTCTAACTTTTTTGATTTATGACTAATGGCTTATTGTAGAATGGCCATAAGAAAATTAGAGATTCTAACAAAATTTTCCACGAGCGATTTTTAAAAATATAGATAAATCTCCTCTTTATGGTCTCCTCATGATCTTATGGTCTTCTCGTTATCCTTGAGAAAGCATTCTGTAAATACTCGATGTGCTCCGAACTTTTAAACTTCTTCGACGTAGAGAACCACTGCACGATTCTCGCGTGTCCATCACATTGAAAATATGCTGCGGGCGCTGCAATTCCTGATTACGGCTCTGCATCTGTACGACGGACGGTTTCCGTCAGTCTCCATGCTTTTGGTGTTGCCGTGTTGGTGCGCAGTCGGCGTCAAGCGACGCCAAGCGACGGACGTGGATGTATGTCACCGACGAGCGGTGCAGATCACCCCGGGGATTCTGTCAGCCAGTGCACTCGTGAGAGAGAAAGAGAGACAGTGAAATGTTCGGCAGCAAGAGAACGACGATCGGATGTTGGCTCGTGTGGTGCTACATATTCGTGACGTACCACGTGGTCAGCGAGGCACCAGTCAATGTTAATGGTATGACGCGATCGCCCTTTCAGAATGGATGGAACTAGAATGGATGAATCCATGCACTCCATGCGTATCATGAGAGAGATCGATATAGAGGAGAGAAAGAGAAGGAAAGACAGGGAGACTGTCCACGGCAAGCTGATTCTGCCAAAAAATAACAAAAGTTTAAAAAGTTGACAGTTAGGAGATAGCTAGAGATAGATACAGATTCTGATGTACTTATTTGGACTGAGTATAAAACTCAGATGGTTGCATGTGAGTAATTAAGTTCCTGAGTCTCATGTATTTTCTTCACTTGAAATGTAACAGTGTATCTTCAGTTATTTAGAAGAAAAGATGATACAAAAATAGAAGAAAAGATGAGACAATTGAGAAGATCAGATCTATTGTCTGCATACAATTGTGTACAGAAATGAATTATTTCATAACTCTTTAATATTTTGAATTATTAATGAAAAATTAATAAGAAAACTTCTTTGCTCTTATTTGAACTAAATCTAAATTTTGTATGTGAACTATCAATCTCCTTAGTCGCTCATACATTTTCTGCACTTGAAATATAACAATCTATTAAAAAAAGAAAAGTAAAATTGCAATTTAAAAAATCAGATCTATTGCAATTGTGCATAACATGGATGAAGACTTTATATTTCACAGTTCTTTAATAGAGTCTATATTAATGAAACATTAATGAGAAAGAACTTTAATTTAAACTAAGGCTAAACTTCAGATGATTATTTGTGATCTATTAGATCTCTCGCGCTTATATTGCATTTTCTTCATTCGAAATGTGACTATATTTTTAGGCAAATGAAAAAAGAAAAAGATAGAAATGCAATTGAGAAAGCCAGATCTATTGCTTGCAATTGTGCAACATGGATGCAAAATTATTCCACAGCTCTCTTTAATGATGTATTATTAATTGATATATTATTAATACATCAAATATATTTTTCATTAATATATTATTAATGAAAAAAGAATATATGTATAGTTTTCTATCAAAAATATATTATCAGAATCGTTTACAACGATAGTGAAAAGAGAATTGAAGATTTCAATATCAAAGGATTCTTTGATGGATTCTTCCACAACTCTCTCTCTTTTTATTATTTTTTTATTCTTTTAAAACTGGTGTTCCGAACACCCACGCATTCAGATAGAAATTCTTTTGAAGGATCCTATCTTAATCACAACCGCATTTCTTCGATCTTCCTAAGAAAGCAGTCGCAAGCTTATTTACGACAGAAAATGACTCGAGTAATACATATTTATTTATCATTTGGAAGGGAAAGTGGAGAAATGATCAACGTTCGTAGACCGCAGTTCAATTGGCGACGAGTTCGGCTCTTCTCCTCCAGGCAACGCGTGCCTGAAATAATACTTTATCCGCAAGACACACTTTACACAGCTCGTTACCTTCACTAACATCAGCTTAAATAAAATGCTAACAACTACATAATAATCCTGGAAAATTTTACACACTGTTTCTATTTGCTATGGAACAAAAATTTTAAATATATAATTGTATTTAACTTATAACGGTCGTATGTTTGATTAATTGAATTTTTGGAAACAATTTCCGCAAATAAATGTTGAATCGAATAGCAGTCAAGAAAAGGATCACAAAGGCTATCTATGGGACACGTGATCTCAAGTCGAATATATCTCATTGCGTAATCGCCTTTTAATCGCTGCTTAAATGATTATAAACGCTGCTCTTTAGTTTTATCATAATAGCATGAACACAATAATGTCTATTAAAACAAAATGCGGCTTCTATATGATTCATGCGTAGAAATATAATTTATCGTTCAAGACTCTCAATGAGGATTGAATGATATAATGAACACGTGACGTGATCGTTTCGTTTATGGAACGTGAACTAATTTAATTAATTCCGTTCTTTTGGCATGCAATCGGACCGGTTCTTATCATTACATTTCCGGCGTTGCTCATCGCGCAAGCAGATACGAGAGATACTCTAATTATTATTATAAATTTTTTTATTCAGCGACGTTTTATAATTCGTTAAATTAACGCTGATCGTTTATTTCAATTGATATAATTACTAGATTATTTCATCTTATTATTGACAGCATTCAACGGAATAAGACTTTGTAACTGTTGTAAGATTTTTTAATATGATTAGTCTTGTTCTTATATAGATCCTCACTGAATCTAAATGTAATACTAATATAATCATACTAAAAAATATTACGATAGTTATAAAGCTGCATTTCTGCTGAATACATTAATATATTATAAGCATTTTTAATTTTACAATTTTCTTGTAAATTCAAGAAGGCTGTTATTTTAACAGTTTTCTTTATCCTTTAATCGCTTTTGAAACGAAATGCTCTGAAAGCGCGTTTCCTCAAATTTCCATGAATTCTACGTTCTAAGAATATCTCGTGTTGCTTGCGTAAGTATATATCGACAGCTTAGTAATACAAGCGCTGGAGACGCGTGTTCTCTCTCAATACAGCCAGCGTGTGTGCTGCGGCTGTTGTGGGCGCTACTTCTCGGCATGACATCACGAGTTTGGCGTAATGTAAACGAGTTCACCGGCTGGATGAACAATGAAGGAATCGATATACCGTAATCCCGATGCACAAGGACGATTCATCCTCGAGTATCGTTCGCAACAATTTTTTGTCAATCCGCTTGATCTTCTTTCCTGTATGAGTTTGACAATTTAAAGAGACAACTTTAACAAGACAAAGAAAAAATTTTTGTAAAGATATGATAATTTCTGTATGTTGTATACTCTTTGACAAAAGAAGTTACACACAGATTTAGATAAAAAGCCATTATTTCAGAAACGTTGATAGAAATAGCAAAACATCACTAGACTCTTTCAATTCTTTTCAATGAGACCTGTGATAAAAATGTGTGTTGAAGCTATATCTATCATTGAGAAAATGATTCCAACGTTTAGACCTATGCGTAACTTTTTTTGTTAAAAAATGTATTTTCGATTATCATGTTCTAATTCTTGCAGTTAATTATAACATATATTTTTTAGATGTCCTGGTATTTACTGTTGCTTCCAACGAAACAGATGGCTTCAGAAGGTACTTGAGATCAGCCGAGATCCATGGATTTCATAATAAATTAAACGTCCTTGGTCTAGGCGAGCCTTGGAAAGGCGGTAACGTTGTGCGTTATGCCGGTGGTGGATATAAAATTAATCTCCTCAAGAAAGCCTTGGAGGATTATCAAAATGATGAAAAGAAAATTATTTTGTTCACTGATAGGTGAGTACATCCTCCCTGATAATATGGAATATTTCAACAATATTGCAACAACATTGAAACATTCTAGTAATATTGCAATGTTATTGCACTATTGGACTCTCCTGAGTCATATGAATTATTTTGTTAGAGAAGATATTTTATAATATGTATATTTCTTGCTTTTAGCTATGACGTTATATTTCTTGGCGATCTATCCACTATTATCGAGCGTTTCTTGGATACCGACGCTCGAGTCTTATTTTCCGCGGAGGCGTATTGCTGGCCAGATAAATCCCTGGCAACTCAGTATCCACCCGTATCAAGGGGCAAACGATACTTGAATTCCGGTGGTTTCATCGGTTATGCGTCCGATGTGTATAAAATCTTAGAGACCGCTGTTATCAAGGATGAAGACGATGATCAGTTATTTTACACGACCATATATCTGCAAGATGAGCTTAGATTACGGTACAAGATCAAGCTAGATCACAAATCTGAGATATTTCAGAATCTCTACGGTGCGGTAGGTAAGAGCAAGCGGAATCCGCAACAAAGAGCATCGATATACAGTAATTGTATTTTATTCAAGTATATCAAAAATATCAATAAAGTATATCAAAAATTAATTTTGTCAGATATTTGCTACAAATTTTGTCGATCAAATTTGATTCACATTCTGTTATATCATTCGATGTTAGCATTAGTGACAGATATACAACAAAATCTATTCACGTAATATGAGAATAAATTGTCAGCAAAAACTCTGCAAGCTTGTTGACAGCTGACAACTTGCCGCAAATTGACTACAAAAACTTAAAACTAAAATTGACTAAAGTTTTGCTTGGTTTGCGTAGAAACTGTCTTGGAGATCTTTGCCGACAATTTCCTCTCATATTATATCAGCAAATTTTGTCGGCAAAACATAAGCTTGATGCAAATACAGTTAATGCCAATTTATAATATTTTTGATTAAATTTGTCAGCAATCTGTAAGCAATTACTAACATTTTGCTGACTATCATCATTGTTGTCTTTTATAGCCGATGTGGAGCTCAGGTTCAAGGGAGAAGAGGCTTATCTTCAAAACATCGTTTACAACACAGTGCCCCTGGTGCTTCATGGCAACGGACCTAGCAAGCTGGTCTTAAATTCCTTGGGCAATTATCTGGCCCGTGCTTGGACGCCGAATGAAGGGTGTTTGGCGTGCTGGGATCAAACTATAGAACTCGACAAGATCAAACCGAAAATATATCCAGTTATTCTAATAGCCATTTTTATCGAACGTCCTACGCCGTTTCTGGAAGAATTCTTCCGAACTATCTATCGCCAATATTATCCAAAGTCGAAGTTACATCTATTTGTTCACAACAACGTTCTTTATCACGAAGACGTGGTGGATGATTTCTTTGAGAAGATTGGCCAGGAATACCTGAGCGCGAAGCGAATATTGCCGAGCGACGATGTCAGCGAGGTTGACGCGAGGAAGTTGGCAATGTAAGCAGAACTCTGCGAATATAATTTAAAGTACCGACTTTTATACTGCTAACATCTAGTAAATTCGCGGTAAAATGTAAAGTTGGAAACTATATTTATTGAGAGATAATATGCAGTGTGCAGTAAGAATATGTGATTTAATCTAAATAAATAAAAGATAATATTTATAATTTTAAACAAAAATATTGAAAAATGGCTATAACATGTAGTATACGTGATAATAAAATTTGATTTTTATCCAACATTAAATATAACAATATGAGTTTATTATAAAAATCGATGTAAATGGTCTATAAAAGTCTGTGTGTGATTTAAAGATTCGAGCCATACATACTATGTAACTAGAGCGAGTGAAGGGATGCATGACATTTATAGGAATGCTAAAAAGCGGTCTATTTCACAGGGAGCATTGCTTGTTGAAGGAGTGTTCCGGATATCTGTCAATCGACGCAGTTGCGCATCTAGACAATGAGCACACGTTGAAGTTACTAGTGGAACAGCAGAGAGGGATCGTCGCGCCCTTGCTTATACGTCCATTTAAAGCATGGAGCAATTTCTGGGGCGCCATAACGGATGATGGATTTTACGCGCGGAGTTTTGATTACATGGAGATAATAAAAAACGAACGCAGGTAAAGCGAAACATACAAATATCAATCCTCTATATTTTTCGCTTGAACTACAATATGTACGCATGAAAAAAAGGAAGCGTCGATTATTATTATTCTAGATAGACGCCGATTTCAATGCTGCGTTTCAATAAGATCGAGAACAATTTCTCGCATTCCGGATTAAGATAATTTTAATCTCCTTCTGCAAATCGTACAATGTCGTTCTAAATCGTTTTTTTTTTTTAGGGTTTATCGTAAAAAGTTTACGTGTTACCTGGGCTTTATATGTTTTCTTATCTAATTGTACGTGTTTGTTTGCGATCTCCCATACACTTGCACTAATCGAAAGCGATGGAGAAGTCAGTCTTGAAAGACCTTCGATCGATGCTGTACATATTATCCGCCGTGCACTCGTAGACCCCCGCGTCCATTTGAGTAGCGGGATCGATCTCGAGTTTCGATTTCACTTTGTCAGGACCGACTTGCCACTCGTGTATCTGCAGAGAATGAAATACGTTAGTAATGATAAAATATCAAGCCATTATTGATTGTAGATTGCAAGCAAATTGATTGCTCTTCGCAGTTCCACATTAATAATTTTATATTGTTGCTTTTTATATTGAAAATGTGCATTTATTCACTGACATGTAGATAGTGATGCGTGTAAATTTCGGCGCCATCCTTGAACCACGTAACATGCGGACGTGGATTGCCACGAGCAACGCAGAGGAAAGCTATTTTGTGTCCCAGGACGTATTCTAGATCGAAATGCGACGCCAGAAGTATCTTGGCTCCCTAAAAGAAATTAATATACACCGATGATAATAAGAGGTGACAATAAGAGAAAATTACATTGAGACTTTAGATTAAATTAAGTGATCTCTTTCTTATTGCATTGCACAGAAAAAGAGACAATGATAGTAAATAAATATAAATTATTTAAATTAATTAACATAAAACATAAATTATTTAAATTTATTTAAGTTTTATATGAGAATTAATATGCATAGTTGAATAAATTATCTTGTAATTATTCAACTATAAAATAATTTATTTAACTACATTATGTATATTAATTCTACACAATATAAAACTTATATAATTGTCATTATATAGTCGTCATTGTCATTTTCTCTGAATTGATACATCTTAAAGTAGTACAAGAACGGAAATGTTCCTCTCGAGCAATCTCTTTTTTTTACGTACGTTATTATTGTTGTAATATTGATCGCTTTCCGGATCGCGATACTTTCCAGTAATAGGCAATCCGATTTGCACACGAGACTTGCTCCTGCTCCTTCCTCGTCCTCTTCTACCAAGTATTTCTTGGCAATTGAGCAATAATATACCCAGTAGGATTAGCAACAGCATGGAGCGTGACATGATAATCTAATAAGAGTGGAATAAAATGGAACATTACACATAATATCTTACGCGATTTTTCAAACTTGCAGATTCGTGTATCGCTCATGTCATTTGATTTTGAATCGACATGATCCACAATTAACATGAATCGAGATTAAAATCTGTTATTATGAGATTGTAGAAAGGTGCGGAAAATTGTCGCCTGATTATTATTTTGTAGCGGAGATAGGCTGAAGATACTCACTGTACGTTGTAGCGTTCGTAGATCACACGGAACTCCGATGTAACTGACAGTCACCTACTCATTACTCCCCTAGTGTCCTCTCGCATCTATTACAGACTTATATGCAGATAATGTATGTCGGACTATATGCACAGCGGTTATTCCTTTGCACTACATGATCGCCATCAATTCCTATCAAATATGCAGAGCGCTTATCCATTAATTTAACCATTTGTCCATTCCTTCCGGATGACTCAGATTTCCGGTACAATTGACTTTTAAATTAGTTATCTGCGACGCGTCTTAATTAAAATTTGCAACAATACGTCATGCGGATTCAAATTCAAGAATTAAAACCGGGAAATGGAAGTTGTAGAGAAGAAATAACTATAATTATTATACACAGCGTTCGTATAATTCATGCAGATTGTTTATTTCACACTGTGCTACAAATTGTCGCAGTCATTGATGGCGACGCAGCGAGAGAAGTACGCCCTTCCATGCCACTGTCGCGCATTGCAATTGCCTTGTTAAATTTGCAGTGATGGACCATTTTCGATATATTCCTCGCGTCACATATCCCCTTATAACAGTCAATCATGCTTTAACGAATTAGGGGGGAACCATCGGATTTGTTTTCGTACCTTCGCATGTCCGTTGATGATCCAAAAGAGGTCTGTTTTGTTCATGTCAGAAGAAAAAGACAAATTGTTATGACTTTAATTTTTACGTCGCTGACGCCACGTAGAAAGTTGGACTAATTTCTTAAATATCACGACCGCCTTCTGGGGAGGGTAGAAAAGCACTAACAATAACATAACATTAGTGTTAAAATTTTGTACTCAACAATGTAACTGTTATGTAACAAATACGTAATATTTATATTATTGAGTGTAAAATTGTAATTAATGTTGTTACTAGTTTTAATGGGTTGTCTCCCTTATTAATTTAGATCAGAGTTTTATCAAGTATATAAACTAACTGCTTATCAAATAAAAATCTATTATGTAACAAATCAATAACAAACTGTCTATATCTATTTTCACACAGGATATTAATTGTTCTAATACTATGGCGATCGCGGAGCTATCCATCAAGGAAAACGTTCAATACGAGATCATGACATAATCCGTTCTGAAGCCTCTGCGATCGACGGCATATTGATTGTCCGCCTGGCACTCGTAATATCCGGCGTCCTTCTGCGTCGCAGGATCGATCTCCATTTTCGACTTTATCGTATCATTACCAACAGGCCACTCGTGCACCTGACAATTCAAACGATCTCCAGATTCTCGTGATTATCCGAGAAACCGATTTTTCCATCTTTAACAGTGGACTTCTTTTAGGGAAGACCAATTCCAGATCTTAATTGTGGATTAGCTTACCTGGAAGAACTTGTGATGGTACAGCTCAATCCCGTCCTTCAACCAGGTGATCTCCGGTCTTGGAACACCGATCGCCATGCAGAAGAACGTAATCTTTCTGCCCAGCATGTAGTCCAGCTCGAAGTGGGATGCCTTCACGATCTTGGCACCCTGCGAAAAATCCGAGAAATGGTATCACTAGATCATGGCACAGATACACAAGATACACATTCATCGTCAACTCACATCCTTGTTCTCGTAATAGTGCGTACTCGCAGGATTTCGATTGGGTATCAGGATGTGCATTCGCGAGCCGAACAGTCTTCCTCGGCCGCGAGGTCTCCCTCTACCACCGCCGCCCTTCGCCGCTTCTGTGCTTATCATTAGGGCCGCTAATAGAAGCAAATAGAGCAGCCGGCATCTCGTCATTTGATCTATAACCAGAGAAACTTGGACTGAAGAGTAACCGACAACGCACGCGGGCCTTGTCACGAGCACTTTATATACCTTATCGCGAACTCATTTATCACTATTATATAGTATTACCCACTACTCTTTTTATATGTATAGATATATATTACATTATAATGTTACATTATAATGTTATATCGATTCGCGGCCGTGAGAAATTCGATGATGAGATCAATGAATCGCGTTCCGCAGGCAATAATGTGCCAATTTACAATGTAATCGCAGCGCAACGCAATTCATCAACGTGCACAAAGAGCATTTCGCTATTCTTACCAGGAAAATACGGAGGACTTGGCTGATCTCTGGCACGAGCGTATTACGGATCCGCTAGGTCCTACCACCTAAAATACGAATGAAACCACGAGGCGACGCGCGCAGTCACACGCTGATGTACTGAGTTATGAATCTCAATTGGATAATTATGCATAACTCATTGCCAAGTATGTTCAACGGCCAATCGCGGCTACCACTGCGATCACCTTACAAAACACTTAAGCGACGACCTCCGGAAAACAAATGCCATCGTGTCCAGTCGTGGGGCAAACAAGTACTCTCTGCTAGTTGCGCTCGTTGTACGCCTTCTCCGAAGCGCTCCTCTGATATGCAATTCGCTGAATCACGTTGATGCCTGTTTCAGGGGACTGTGGAACGTGCCGTTCGTCAGTAACTGCTACTTGATCAACGCAACGATTATAGTAAACAAGGCGACCCGACCAACCTACGAGACTGGCGACCTGGACACGGAGATGGCATTCGCCCACGGAAATCGACAGCGGGGCCTGTTTATGTACGTCAATAACCGACTCGAGTTCGGCCATCTCGTCGATCCCGATACCTACGACATCCGACTCATTTATCCGGACATGTATCAGATCATAGAAAATAAGCTGGACTGGGAGAAAAGATACATTCATCCGAATTACAGTGAGAACTTTAATCCCGACAAGAAGCCGATACAGGTAAAGATGATTAGCCGTAAAGAATTTCTCTTAATTATCACTTATACTACCTACTTCCTATTCAACTTGATTTTTTGCAGCCATGTCCGGACGTCTATTGGTTTCCCATTGTTAATCTCAGGTTCACCAAAGAGCTCGTAGGAATCGTTGAGACTTTCGGACAATGGTCGGATGGAACTAATCACGTAAGTTGAGAGAAATACTCCGTATGAGTCTTTTGTCGCTAATTAGCTTAATAACGTTATTAGAATTCTTGTACTGTGTGATTTACTTTCTTGGCAGGATCCACGATTGTCGGGTGGCTACGAAAACGTACCAACCCGCGATATTCACATGAATCAAATTCAATATGATCAACAATGGTTGTATTTCTTGAAAGAATATGTTAGGCCGTTGCAGGAGCTCGTCTTCACTGGCTATTTTCACGATGTAAGATTTATTTATGTTCTGTTCACTGGTCTTTTTAGGATCCTCGACTGGAATCTGGATACGAAGCGGTACCAACCCGTGATATTCACATGAATCAAGTTGGTCTCCAAGATGCCTGGTTAAAGTTTCTAAAAGATTATGTTAATCCCTTGCAAGAACATGTCTTTATAGGATATGATGACTATGTAAGATTCTGAAATTTGGGTATACGAAAGGGATCTTAATTTGCACAGATTTCACAATGGTACATGCACTCGCTAAACGCACATGGTTTAATTAGCTAGGTTGTACCGCTTCGTAGCAAGTAATTGGGATCTCTGTGTTGTATGTAGATTTTGAATTAAGAAACAATGATAACTTAAGACCCTCTCCCCCCCCCCCTAAGTAACTCGATTGATATCTTAACTGAGATTTGAAAATTTTACTGAATTTTATGTCGATTTTACACCGCTGTGCATGTTATTTGAGAACCCAAAGAACAATAGGTCATGAAAACATCAAAAAAATATTAAAACATGACTAATCAAAAATGTATTTTTAATAACATTTTGGAGTTATTTTGGAGTTATATTGATGTTATGATAACTTTTTGTTCTATGCTTGGGAAATGTATCAATCAAAGTTGCTGTAAATCATTTTACTTGAAAACTATATGTTATACTAATTTTATGTCGGCAGCCACCACGGTCCCTCATGAATTTTGTTGTGAGATATCGCCCGGATGAGCAACCATCCTTGAGGCCGCATCATGACTCTTCGACCTATACCATCAACATCGCCCTGAATCAAGCGGGAGTGGATTATGAAGGTGGTGGATGTAGGTTCATTCGATACAATTGCTCGGTTACCGATACGAAGCCAGGCTGGATGCTGATGCATCCTGGAAGACTGACACACTATCACGAGGGATTGCTAGTGACTGCGGGCACACGTTATATCATGATCTCTTTCGTGGATCCGTGATAGAATCTACTGTGAATCTGTAAACTATCGCTTATTAAAAAATATACTGCCACTGTATCAAGAACGAAAAGTATCAAAAGAAGAGAAAGCTAGCGCGCGGTATCAAAAAGAATCATAATTTCTACAGGGACGTGTTCATTATTGTTGTCGAGGTCAATTGCCACTGATGGACTGAATAGTGCATTTAACAGATGTGTGAAAACTGCTTATATATATAACATATATATATATATATTGTATACACACACACACACACACACACATAAAATCAATGTATTATTTTTATACTCCGAAAATGCATACCTAATCGTGTTTTTCATAGTTAGCAATATTGCCAATTTATGACGAGAGATGATAAAACTGGAATATATATATTGTGAAATATTCATTGACATCTGAATGACCAGTTCTTTCAGTATACATAAATAGAAATTAATAATAAAATTTATAATAATAAATGTTATCAAATATTACGAGTATCATATTAACCATTAATATTTTCCAGCTGTTTTTTTTTTTTAGCCGAAAGGAAAAGGGTTTTAAATCTCTTCAAGTTCAACATTTTTGTTTTCCATTTTCTGTCATATATCTATATAATTTTTCAATATGTTACAATATTAGGAACATCAATAGGATAAATAATTAAAAATAACGTCATCGAATAGCAAATTTTCAAAAATTGATTTTAATTACATCCCTGCACATTTATTTACAGAGTAAAAAACGTACCTCTGTACCAGAATTAATCGCGACAGTACACATGTCACTTGTGCAAAACTAATATAATTAAAGCCATTGTTATTTTCACTATGAAATAAGTACTCATTGAATGAAATTGAACTTGTTACACGGTTTTAACGCGGATTTAATTCTTTTAATTCATTATATTGCTTTTTTTATCTCATTAAATTGTCCGGAATACAATGTGTAATGTATTCCATCAAAAGTTAATCTTAAAGCACTCTCGGTTTTTAACCACTTCATGCATTTAGCGCCACTTGTGTGTATGTATATATCTATCAATTCTAGAATGCTACGCGATTTAAAATAATTTAAAATGCAGCGTAAGTAAAAAGCGAATTAAACGTAACATGTTTATGCAAAATACGTTTCCACCAAATCTTCTGTCGAATCTTCTAGCCACATCAGATATCTGGTAATCACGAATGCTATAAATTTAAATTCACAATAACGTTTAATTTAACTAAGTCTTATTTACAGTTTTTGTTCGCTTCATAGAAAAAAATGGTTATATATATTATATTCATTTCAGAAACCAGCTCGTTTCAATTCATTCAACTGATGCGCCAGTTTCTCTTCCTTGGTTCGCCTAGCTTGACCCAGCTTCCGGCACTCTATGTACGTGCTGAGAAAACGCTCGACGTCGATCTTCCGGTTGAGAAAATCTTCGGCAATCTGCTCACTCTCTTCGTGACTCTCATCTGCTGCTTGTCTCAAACATTCTTTTATATGATCCGGCGTAAAAACCTCGGATAATTTATTGTATCGTTGTATGAGATGGTCATATCTAGCTTTCAGTGCTGCCACTGTTTTCACCTTATCTGCTACATCAACTTGCAGCTGCTTCAGTTCGGGTTCTTTAGCTGCATTAGCTTCTATGAGAAGAGATATAAATTTATTAATAAGCAATTAAATGAGAACATTAAATAGATAAAGATTAAACTGCAGGTCTGTCCAAAACTTAGCTTGTGAGTTAAATGTTCTCTGTCTCATTGAGTGAGACAAAAAGGATAAATATTAGAGCAGCCAGTCAATGGACTAAGTTCTAGCACCTGTTGTTTTTGTTTTCTTTCTGTCTCAACGAAATGATGAAGGAGAAGCGTTAAGTTTTAAATTTTAACTTTTTCCGCAAGTTAAAATTTAGACAGGATTAATAGAAATAACAGAATAGTTTTTCTGCAATTTTAATTATTTCAATAGTAAAAATTTATATTTCTGTCCTTACCGGCAGTTTTTTCAACCCAATCCATAGCATCTTCGATCGCTGCATTTATATCTTTAATTTGGGAATGTTTTTCCAGAAAGTCGTCCAGCTTATCGTCATCTTCGCTGAGCCTCTTTAATTCCTCATTAGTTAAATTGTTTAATTCGGGAAATATTATGCTTTGCGCCGCTTTCGTCTGCGATTGATTTGACAACAGCTGCTGATAGTTTGCATTCGCATAATGCGAATTTAGGTAAGGCGTGCTGTGCTGATCCGAAGTATACCGTGTGGGCGTAGAATTTTGAAGCGCACTGCTTCTCGAATTCGTAAGATACGGTGAGTGATGCGATGTACCGCCGAATGATTTCGAAGTCGAAACATACGTGTGACCGGAGTTTGTATAGTTGTAATTATAAATGCACGTGTTCGCATTGGAGGACGACAGATGTGGAAACTGCGTCTTATAATATGAATTGAATGACGTCGATGGAATTTCGACAGGGTATTGTTGAAGCGAGTAAGACGGCGAGTTCCTTCCTTGCAGATCTGTAATCGCATAAAAAGTATCAATGAATATAGAAAAATATAAAATCGTTTTTACATAAAATAATATTACAAGAAAGAAGTCAAGATGAGCAATAAAAAGATATCGAATAAAAATAAACAAGTTTTATTTTAAAAGATAATAGTGATGGGACAGTTTTGACTTACTGAGTTTTCTTCAGCCAAATCAAAATAAATAAATCATAATGTTTAAAATATAGCCATATATGTGAATAAAAAATTGAACGATAATTAAAAAATTAAAAGGAAGAATAAAAATTACAAGACCAGGTCAACTTCATTCAATAATAGAATAATCTAATAAAAATGACAAACATTATGTCAAACATATATGTAAACACATTTATTTTTAAATATAATATAAATAAAGTAAATAAAATAATTGTTGCATGTTAAAGTATTTCATTATATCGACAGATCGATAACAGAACAGATGAAATAGCGATATATACCTGGATGAGGTTTATTAGAACCAGGTGAAATATCCTCTAACAACTGTGGTGGATTCTTGCTGAATTCTCTGATAATAGCTTGGACGACCCGACCGAGATCACTATGTACTGAAAACTGCCATAATAATAAGAGGTTTATTATCTTAAATGTACAAAATACATTGAAATAAAATACATAAATGAAACATAAAGAATAATACGTGTATAATACATATTTTTATTGAATTAACTTATTGACAAAGATCCATTAGATTAAAATTAAACAATCAAATTAAGGATTAAAATACTAAATGTTTATTCTTTTTAGCTGAATTTCTCATGTATAATTCATCTTTTCTCTTTTTTTCTTCAACATAAAAAAAAAGGAAATGACAAATCATGTAAGAAGTTTAGTGAAAAAAAATAAATCTTAAATTACAAATAGTCACAAATGCTAAGTTAGGCAAGGTCATAATAAATGATAGAAGTGTTATAAAAAATTATATAAGTTTGTCATATAAGGATATAAGTAATAAATTTAGTATATATTATATCTCTTTTTCTATAACACTTCATTTATCACTTATTTATAACTTAATGTGTTTATTACTTAGCTAACATTAAAATTTAACTTAATTCATAGTCATTTAATTATATTATATATATATATATATAAATATATATATATATATATATATACATATATATACATATATATTTCTGTATCATAAGTTTTCTCTATAAATTTCTCTGCTTACATTGAGTAATCCTGGCGCACTGGTAATTTCACTATGCTCATTACACCAGGGATGGTTTATCGGTGGGGAAACTCTAAGTACTGGCTTCTCCAATGGAAAATTCGACGACAGAGAAACCATAATAGCCATTCGTCTTTCGCCAGCTTGAAATTCCACCTGATAGTCCACATTTTCTCTGAGTTCTATCACACTGCAAGACATTTATTGCATTATACTTCCCGCAGACATTTGCGGCCAGTAAAGATACTGACGAAGTCTACAAGACTAACTGTGACCTTGAGCCAGCATTAATCTTAATGTTATTAGCTCAGTTGTCTTACACCCGTTACAAATATTCATTTAAAACGTCATTTGCGAGATGTAAGACAATGACGCAAATGCTATTTCCAGGAAAAAAAATCTTGGAAACGATCGCTCGTCATAATGGGAGGAACTCGTCACCATTTCCGATTGCGTCGGGAAAGCACAGCGCTACGAGAATAAACGAGCAATCTGATTGTTTTCGCGATATAGGTAGCCATTCGTAGGGCAACATAAATATCGAGCATAATATCGACGATAATGTGGTTCAAGTGAGGTTAATAAGAGAGGTTACAACGTCAATAGGTGAGAGGGGGAGGGAAGGGGAGGGAAGAGGAAGAGCTCCTGCAACGACGACGAGAATTCACCCTTACTTGTCGTTAAAGATTTTCAGAGTGTCGATTTGCCGTTTGCGTTTGACCGCGATATTCTCGATTTCCCCACGGAATATTCGCGATATCATTTAAGTGCCTGGATTTCCGATAGATCTCTCATCCGCTTGATCGTCGTTCCTGTCAACGCGACCATCCAGCAGAACAGCTGTTTTAACCTCGTCACACTTCACGTAGAAGGACAGAAGGGTCCAAGCAAGGAGAGAATACGGAGCTCGCTTCAGTTCGATTACTAGTTGCGCTTGTCAAACGGCGCCACTGTCACCTTCTCACGCCAGAGCGCAGAAATAGTGAGAAAGGGAGAGAGAGAGAGAGAGAGAGAGAGAGAGAGAGAGAGAAAGGGTAACAAGGAGAAAAAGAGAAAAAAGAGAAATTAGAAAGAGAGAAGAAAGTTAATGAGGGAAAAGTCAGTGAAAGGTAAAAGGAAGACACAAATAAAAGGAGAGAGAGAAGACAATAACAGAAGCTAAAGAGAGAAAGAGAGAGAGAGAGAGATTTTGTCAGCTAAGTACTATCGCCTACTTCGTATTTATGAGAGTGAAAAATAGGAATCAGCAAGAGAGAGAAAGAAAGAAAGAAAGAGAGAGAGAGAGAGAGAGAGAGAATATTCAGTCACTATTCTTCAAGGCGACCTTCAAGGCCTCCTAATTCGAAGGTGGAGTTCTCTATGTTTATGAAACGTCCACATTGAACTACATTGCCGCATTTCTCGATCCTCCGTAGATAACATTTTATATATTTTATATATATTGATTTCACGCTACATTCGGAGCATTGCTCAGCATTGTTATAAGGACTCATACGTCAAGATCGTGTTAGACAGGGGATGTAATTTATTTATCCGCGATTGTCATTCCAATGTGACAATACGTATCAGAAAAAAAAATAACACGATATATCGCTTTTATAATATATAAAAAAGATTCTCTGACGTGAAAATTGCGTCTTTTCGAAATTTTGCAGAACAATTAGATTATTCAGTAGATTAATTTTTCTTGAGAGGAACACATCGGATTTGAAAACTATTAGACCTCTCTTCTTTGTTGGCGCAAGAAGGACTGTCTATCCCGACGGGCTTTATGAGCAAACAGGATTCATTCTATAGTTAGATGTAAGTGTCTCCTTAAGCGAGCGCTTACAACAGCTTACGTACAGCTTTGTTTTCCCCAGAAATTCGCAGTGAGCCGAAAATAAACGCGGAACCGGGGTGACGTCGGGAACAGACGTTTCCCTTTGACGCGATCGTAGTGCTTGGAAGACTCAGGAATCGCATTATGTCGTCCCTCGTGCAGATAGACGGCAGTTTAGGTGAAGGTGTAAGTATATATGAAACAGAAAATCCTCTAAATATCATTTTCCTTAAAATTAAACACATGTACTATTTTAAATATAATACACTTGTTTTTATTTTGAAAAAAAGAAGTGGTAGCTTCAAAGTATTTTATTATCTATATGTCTTGAATTTAATATTATGATATATCTTGTCTTCTAAAATATTTCATTTTATAATATTTATGTTACATCTGTCAATTGAACATCAATTGCAACAGCTGCATCTTTCACTATCTCTCTCTTATTATAGATGTATTTATATTTTAGATAACAAGCAATATTACAAAATATTTTATTCTATATATCATTTAAATTTGTTTAATGTTATGATAGGTCTTCTGAAATATTTTTTATAGTATCTATGTTGCATCTGTCAATGTTGACAGCTACATCTTTCATTTTCTCTTTTTAACATAATAGATATGTTATATCTAATATATCTTATAAAGAGCGAGCAGTATACTCTGAAGTATAATTTTATCTATATGTCTTTTGGATTGTTTAACATTACAATATGTCTTGTCTTTTGAAGCACTCTTATAGTATTTAATTTATCTTTCTATGTTGTGACAGCTACATCTTTCACTCTCTTTTCTCCTTTTCACATTTTATAAATTATTGCCTCTTAAAAAAAATATGATATCTATAATACACAATAATCTTAATTCTTCTTTGAAGGGTGGACAAGTGTTACGAATTGCTCTCAGCTTGAGCACGCTCTATGGTATTCCCATTGAAATCGAGAATATACGTGCTGGAAGGCCCAAGCCTGGTCTCGCGGCACAACATTTGAAAGGTAATCTAAAAATTCAATGTTTTATATTCGATTGTGTGAAGTGAAAAATTCTGTTATTATAGGTATGGAAATTTCTTGTTAAGGAGAAATTTTGTTATTATAGGTGTAGAACTTGTTAAGGAGATGTGTAATGCCCAAGTCAGAGGTGGATACATAGGATCGACACGTTTGGAATTCCGTCCGGGTCCATTAAACAAAATCAAGAAAACGTTTGTAGCGGACACGAAAACTGCTGGATGCATTTGCTTACTGGCGCAAGTAGCACTGCCGTGTGCCCTCTTCTTTCCGTGTAATGATATGATCACGCTCATCTTTAAGGGTGGAACAAACGTTCCTATGGGGCCACACATAGAATATCTTACAGAAGTGTTCAAACCATTGCTGAACAAATTCGGAGCAGATTTTGATTTCGTAGTTGTGAAGAGGTATATGCACTCAATTTATTGTACCTGATATTAAATTTACGGCTATATTCTATTTATACTAAAATTAATGATAAATGGAGGGGATATTATCCGAAGGGAGGAGGCGAAGTGCATTTACGCATAAAATCGATCAGTAGCTTAAACGCGGTTACCTTAATTGATCTGGGAAATCCTCGGGGAATAACAGGATGGTCTTATGTGGCTGGATCAGTTCACATAAATGTATGTATCACTTCGATTAAACCTACAAATGAATTCTCCTAGTAAATTTTGAATTAATTATAGTACATGTTTCATAGGAGGCGCATACAATGGCCAATGATGCCAAAGCAATTTTAACAAATAAATTAGTGAAAAGTAATATTCGAGTACCACCAATTACGATCGAAGCTTACAGGGAAGACAGAGCAATGGCTGTTGGAAACGGCTCTGGAATTAAGTAAGAAACTTATATTAAAATTTTTTTTTCTAAGATTTGTTCTTTTTAGTTGAACTTCTTGCTGAACTATTTTTTCTTTTTTTCCCTTCAACATGAAAAGAAAAAAAACAAAGATAAATTGTGCAAAAAATTCAGTTAAAAGAAGGTCTTTTATTTCATTAGATACAGATAAAAAAATTGATGACAGAAATGTAAAAATAAAATTAATATTAGTATAGTGTGTAACACCAGCACGGGATGCGTTCTCGGCGGTTCCGGATTAGGTTCCGGAAGACAAGAAGGATCGCCGGCAGGTGAAACAGCAGCTAACGAGATTTTAAAGCCATTTCTGGCAGGAGCGTGTGTTGACGAACACACGCAGGATCAGGTAAGCGCAGCTAGTTTAAAGAGATACCTTAACTTTTTCAAATTAATCAAATTAATGCGTTATTTATTGCAGATGATAATTTTAATGGCACTGGCGAAAGGTACTTCGCAGATCAAAGTTGGAGATAAGAAGCTCACTTGTCACACGGAAACTGCTATGCAGGTTGCAGAGATAATGTTGGGTAAACGCGGACTTCGCTTCAACTTATCAAAAAGTGTCGAAGATGGAGACACTTCGTCTTACATCTTGGAATGTCAGGGATGTGGGTTGATTAACGATAATGTGGTTAAACAATGAACATATGATGTTTTATATTTATCGTTGCACACGTGTTTAACATGTTTCGACGTAAGTATTATGTCGATCAATTGGCTTTCATATTTGCTATCATTAAGTAAATTGCAATGTCGACATTAACATTCACACATACTTTCAAGAAAATTTTGTAAGAACGTTGAAGTCGTTTTAAGTAATACAGTTCATTAACAAACATCATTATATATACAATGTGCTATGGTTTTCTGTGTGTTAAATCATGATTATTTGTTTAATGTACTGTATCCTAAAATTAACACAATCAAGCAAAAAGTTTTTAAATGATTACAAGCTTATCTCGCATAAAAAACACCCTTTTGTTACATACACACGCTACTATACATATAAAATAATGTAACATGTACTGAAAGTGCGTTGATTTTGAAATGAGCCATTTACACACATTCGTCATTTATAATTTTAGAGGAATTGTAAGGCAACAACATTATTCTTGTTTCGATCTGAAAAACGGTTCAATTGCCCGTAGGAACTCCTTTTCGAAGATTTCACATGAGAAACGATTTACAGATGACCTAAAAAACCGAAAAATCGATATATAAAAAAATCCTTATTTCATAATATTAAAGAATTGTAAAATATTCTTGATCTTACCTGGCTGCAATTCTGATAGCATTTCGAATCTTTGGAGGCATTTGTATGATGGATGCTATTACTTTGGCATATTCCATCTCATCTTCTGCTAAAAAACCATTTACACTACCCATTCGTGTTTCTATGATGTCTGCTCTAAAATTCGAATATTTTTTTTAAGTACTTTTTATTAGAAAATTTTACAAGCCAATTCCATGGCTGAGCTATTAGCTTTCGTGAACGCAATTTTATTGAATTAAGTAGAAATTATAATCAATTAGTAATTTTAACAAATGAGTCTTATATGTCTGACATTCAATTCTAGTTTGTTATTAATGTTTAAGCATTAAAGCGACAATGTAAGCTTCAAGTAAAAAATTGACAAATCATAATCGAAGGATATGAGGAAAATTATTGATTATGATTGATCAATTTATGGCTTGAAGCTTAAGTTTTATACCGTAAAATCTCAAAGCTTAAATTTTACGCCTTAAAATCTCATTGTAGATGTCGCTTAAGAGAAAGGTTGTCGCGAACCTGCGGTCACGACAAAGTTGTACCGCGCTTGACAGTGCGATCACAAATACTTAGCCAAGTATATACCTCGGACCACCAGAAGAATGAGCCACCATAATTAATCCCGCCGCCATGCACTCCACGATGCCGATACCAAAATGTTCATTCCACATTGTATGTAGACCAATCGTTCCTTTTTGTATCTCGGACACAAGTTCCGAGTATGGTACATTCAACTTGAACTCGACGTTTTTGTCTAAAGCCAAGTGTTTAGCCAAATCTTGCATATCCTTAACACGTCTTTCATCCTCGGCGTCTCTACAGGAACCAATACAGACTAACTTGACCTAAATAGCACAAACAAGTTTAGAATACATCTGGAGGCTATTGAGATAAATTATCAGCTCACCTTTTCCCAGACTTCCTCCTTAAGAATAGATCTTAACTCGAACATCGCCCTCAACATGAGTGGATGATTTTTCTCCGGCCTGAATTGCGCGATAGCAATTATGCGTATGCATTTATTCTTTTCCTCATCGCTGAGAAGTGGCAGTCCAATCAGATGCTCCACACTACATGGGGGATACACTCGATGCGTCTTCAGTGGACATTTCCAGATAGTATTGATATGCTCTTCGGTCCACGAGGAATTTACAATCACAATGTCGGCGCAACTACCAACCAATCCGTACAACTGAAATGTTCTATTGTGGAATAACTGTTTAAAAAAAACTCGTTTACTTTTTCCTCACAAAACAATTATTCGGATTTGTATACTTACATATGCGAATAATTTATAATAAAGGAATTTCCCTCCTGAAAGCAATGGATTTCTGGCGATGATCCTTCGATTGTTGTATGCGACAACTCTCCTATAGACGTACTTCAACATATCAGTCGAAATAGTGGGATAATGCGTATATGATCCAACTAGGCAACCACCGATGTATTTAAATAATGGATATGTAAACGCGTAACCCATCGTGTCGATGTATATGTCTGCGATTTGTACAAGTATTGTATAATTATGTATTATTTGTATCTACTTTTATGTATTTTTGTCAATAGAAATTATAAAAAATAGTATTATAAAAAATATATTTAAACATAATAAGAACACATTTTTTTGTGACGAGGAACATGTGAATCTTTGGAACTCATTGAAGTTTCCTGTTATTTATTTTCTTTAAGAATTGGAACATTTGAACTTAGTATAAATATAATACAATAATTAGTCTACAACAAAAGAATGAAAAATAAAATTATTCCAAACCATTATACTATTTAAAAATTAAGAAAATGTCCCAAAGTCACCAGAATCTGTATGTTCTAGTTACAAGTTAAACAATCTATTACATCACCTGGTGTAAGATTGTTTAACGCTTCGATGCCCAGATAGACGGATCCCAAGCTTTGTCCCAGAAGTGTGAAATAAGGATATGTAGAAGCCTCCACCCATTTTCGCCCATGCAAATAGACGAATTCGATATTTGGTTGCAATTTCATGTTAAATGTCTTTTCAGTTTGGCTGAGAATCTTTTCAGGGTCTGCATCAAGATCGCCAGTATATATAGCTATGTGTATGTCAGGATATCTGGAAGTGTTCAATATATAAAATAAGAAATACAGTGGGTTTCCATTTGGTTAGATTTCTAGTTGACATCATTCTATCTTTCTTGATATTCAGTGAATAACATAGAATGATACTTGTTTCGATTTGTGTCACCAAATGATAAGCATCTAATGTGAATAACACTGCAACAAGTCTCAGCTTCGATGAACAGATCATAAGTGCTTTTATATCAAACACCCTAATATGAATTTTACAAAAATGTTACTTTGGCACATACTTGGTCTGTATAGCATGAACCGCAGCCCAAAGTACTCTCTCGCCTCCTCCACCTGCATTGCAGTATGGATGAAAAATACCGACAACTGTTCCAGTCTGTTGTCTCTCCTCGCGCTTCTTTGAGTAAAACTTTCTCCATTTTATCAATAGAATTGGCAAAAGGACAAGTATACAGAATATTTTACATAGAGCGATTAACAACAGCATGTTTACGAATAGGATTATGGGTGTCCTATAAAGATAAAATTGAATTAAATATATAATAGACATATTTATCGATAGATATACTTTATCATAAAGATCATAAAGATACAATTTCTTGCTCGATATTATAGAATATCACTACATAAGCAAGACTTTTACAAATATAATATAAAGCTGGTTAAAATACATGGCAGTCGGTACAAATGTTGTAACTGAGAATAGTCATTCATTCCTTAAAACAAATAATTTCATGTAACGAGAGATAAAAATTTAATTATTCTAAGATAACAATGAATAAAAAATAGACGACAAAACTACGAATAGTTGCAAAAAAATTAATTAATATAAAACATACAAGGCTTTTACAAATATAATTTGAAACTAATTAAATCAATATAAATTTTGAAACTAAGCGCAAAATTCTTCACATCGAATAAGAGTCTATTTTCAATAAGGTACAATAAAAAAAAACGGATAATTAGTCAAAAAATTCTTAACGCTAGTTACAATTACACACCATGCAGAAGATTGCATTAACGAGTTGCTAACGAGCGATATCTCTTACATTAAGAAGTAAAAAATCATGTTCGCGACCACTTGCAGATTTGCACGTGGTATCGTTCGTGCCGAACTTGCCAGAACTTGTCAACGTATAATGTAACTTCGTGGCGGTCCTCAAACGGATGATCCCTCGTGAGCGGGGAATTAACTTTACAATAGTCAGCCACACTTATGTCGCGCGAGAACTAAACTAACCTCACTAACACGCGACCTCACTAACACGCGAGAATATATATCTCTCCTCTTTCTTTCACCTTAAATATATATCGATGAACGCAAGTAAATATTTATCTTTGTGAGGAAATGTTCGATTTTCCATCGATAATTGATAAATAACGTTGTCTTGCTTGTGAAAAATATATAAAGGAGAAAAAGAAGAGAAATAGATATCAATAAAATAAAGTGCGAAGAAGTGCAACTTTTGTTGCATTCGAATAATTGTTAAATCAAGATTAAAATTCATAATTTTCACTGATGTAAAACGAGCAATTCTCTAAGTTCGAATAATAATCAAATTTTCATGATAATGAAATAATACTGTGTTCTTTATTTTTCCAATATTTAATATTTATTTCTTAATTATCCTATATTTTTTAATACATTCTTCCATATCTCGCACATTAATTAATTTATATATCTAGACTATTAATTCGCTTTTATTACTCTCGTATTACATTATTCTTCCCGTCTTTGCAACAAATTGTTATACTATATAATCTTTAATGTTTAAAATCCTTTAAGCGTATAATCCGAGGACAATGGTCAGCTGTGACCTATCAATTTACTTCAAACAGTCAGCTGGAAATGTAGGGATTACTGAAAAGCTCACATCACATACTGTGCTCCGTTGCTTGCATCGTGCGTCACGTGTGCATTCTTCTTGCGCGCGTGTGCACTCATGCGCACGTCGCGTCATCGGTGGTCGGTCATCGTGCCGTCACATATATACTGTGGTGCCGTCGTGCGTCGTCGCCTCGCGTCACATCGTGCGTCTAGAGTTGCCGCCTTGTTCTACCTTGTTCGTATCTCCGCTCGTCGCGTCACCGTCACCCTTCCTCTATCCGCGCGGCCGATTAATCCACGCGACCGTTCTGTTCTCGCCCGTTGATACGAGATAGACATCCTCACGCTCAGCGTACAACGCGCTCATTCCGCTTCCGAAGAGATTCTTCCGTGTGGCGAACGTTTAGGTTAGAAACCTCGCGCGAGTAATCTTAGCAGCGAACAGTGAACCGAGAAACACCTGTCCGCGTTGTATGTGCTCTCTTATACATCGCACGCGGATCCTCGTCAATGTACGCGTGGAGATGCTGAGGCGGTAGATTGGCATGATTCGCTTTAACACATCCGAGCTGCGTCTAGTTATAAAAGAGAATGGCGATGATGAAGAGAGTGGAATCGGTGGAGTGTCAAACCCTAGATTCAGACAGTGATCCCATAGATACAGATGATGGTACGTCGAATCGCCTCTCTCTGGATTTCAGAAATCACCTCTCTTATTATTATTCTCCCAGATAGTTTTCCAATTCTCTAAAGTCCGATTTTTTATTATCTGATTAACTTGTGATTTAGACTTAACCTCTTAATGTAAAAGTGATAACCTGATAATGTAAAAGTTGTATTGTTTTGCTAGCTGTGATGTTTTTCTAGCTATGATCAAGCACTAAATTAATGTATAAAAGTGTTCAAGTTTAAAAATAAAACTATTAAAAAACATCATTTCAAGTATCATTTTATCCTTGATGTTTAATGTTAAATAAGAATAAAATGATACTTAGAGGCATTCGGTGCCTCTAAAAGTAGCCTAATATAAGCACGTAATGTATAAGGTCTGTCACTACAATGTTTGGTCATTGCAATGGAATGCATTTATTCTCACTCAAGTACTCCCCAGATATTATTTTATTCTTGTTTAATATTCAGTAAATAACAAGAATAAAATGATACCTGGTGGCAGTAGAGTAGGAATCTGAACATATCCATGGACTACAGTAAACTTTCTATTTTACTTTCGCCAAACTTTAAATATATTTGCTTTTTCATTTTAAATATAACAATATACTGTCGCAATGTTTATCTGAAATTATTTTATTTATTGTTTATCAAATATTAAACGAAGATGATGCTTGCTGAGCATCAAGTGGAACACACCCTAAGTTCATTCACAAAGAATAAGGTAAGACAAATTCTGTTAAAAAAGTGACACTATTATTAAAGAACTTTTTATATAGGAGTTTTTAATATATATTAACGCAGTGCAATTGATTCTATTTTACTATTGGTAGATATTCTTAAACAAAAGAAAATTCTAAATTATAGAAAAATATTTCATGATACAGAAAGCTATTCAGTTCAATGATAGGTTTGTTTCTTTGTAGTTAAACTAATGTACACTCATATTTAAAATAAAAAAGATGCATATTTGAAGTTTGGCGAAAGATAGAAAGTTTTAATCCCATTTTCGCAATATATGATTATCTAAAGATTAAAGGTTATCAAGAAATTTATGAATGAATTTCATTGATGAATCTATTGGTAACTTTTAATCTTTACGTAATCACATATTGTGTGAAAACGAACTTTAGTGGGAGCTTTCCAAGGCTATGTTCAGAAATTTCATCCAGCTGCATCTATCATTTTATCGTTTGTTTAACATTCAGAACCACAAGGATAAAATGATATCTGGGTGCATTCGGTTTCTGAACGTAAGAGATACGTATCAATACAGAAGATATTCTGTTTTTTTTCTTTCATTGAATATTGAACAAAGACAAAATGACTTCTGTGTTGATATGTTTTTTTTTTTTGAAAAACTCCCATTGCAATTCAATGCAGCAACAAGAACAGGGTCAGTAGTGTTCAAGACATATATGAATCGTTTAGCGCGTTAAACAATTGAAGATAATGTCTACTTTTAAATATGAGTAAACGATCCAAACCTTTGTCTCGTGTCTTAAAACTCTTAGCTTGTGATAATAGATAACAAAGAAAACAAATTCTATCATTTGCATAAAAATTTGTTTGTTTTATTAGCAAAGAAATTAAGTACATTGACAATAAATGTCCCTCTTAGAATATTCCGTTATAATTTTTCTTTATTATTAATCTTGTAACTTTTAAAACATTTGGTCTTTAAAATTAACATTCCGTGATGCAAATTTAGCACTTGCATTTTTGCTCGTCAAATCATTGAGTTTTATATGCGATCGTTATCATGCATGAACGATCTAAAAATTTATTATCTTTAACAAAATAAAAGTCTTCAGTCAATTTAGTTTTTCTACAATTTTAATATTAATACTCGTTTTTTTTTAATT
>Ga0157363_1000360_pt1 | contig 34433 bp, 31 predicted proteins | sample AttsexASBM1_FD_111477 | JGI IMG/M metagenome (GOLD analysis project Ga0157363, IMG submission 111477) | Fungus gardens microbial communities from leaf cutter ant in Ribeirão Preto, State of São Paulo, Brazil - Atta sexdens ASBM1 | ecosystem: Host-associated > Fungi > Mycelium > Unclassified ... | reverse complement strand
TCCGTTTCCGGGAAACGTTTAAGGTTGAGTGAACGGAAACCGTTGTCTAAGTGGCTCATCGGCCCTCCTGAATGGTAAAATTTGGCGTATCCCTGAAAAGGGTGCGTGAGTATACCCGTTTTCGCATTAATTTGGGCTTTTGATGAACCAACTTACTTATCTCCAGGGCTACCCGGAGCATTTACTGACTCAGGTTCGCAGCCTGATTGCCGAGCAGAAGCTCGGCGCGGTGCTGGAAAAACGCTATCCCGGCACGCACGATTTCGCGACCGATAAGGCGCTCTGGCAGTATACGCAGGATCTGAAAAACCGGTATCTGAGGAGCGCGCCGCCGATCAACAAGGTGATGTACGACAACAAGATCCACGTGCTGAAAAATGCGCTCGGCCTGCACACCGCCATTTCCCGCGTGCAGGGCGGCAAGCTGAAGGCGAAGGCCGAGATCCGCGTGGCGACCGTATTCCGAAACGCGCCGGAAGCCTTTCTGCGGATGATCGTGGTGCACGAGCTGGCGCACCTGAAAGAGAAAGAGCACGACAAAGCCTTCTACTCCCTGTGCTGCCACATGGAGCCGCAGTACCACCAGCTCGAGTTTGATACCCGCCTGTGGCTTACGCATTTATCGTTAAAAGGTAATGCGGAATAGCGCACTGGTTTTGCAATAATCCCGTGCTACAGTGGCTAAAGGTTCCCAGCTACGGAGTACGTAAACGTTTATGATACGTTTCGCAGTCATTGGAACGAACTGGATCACGCGCCAGTTCGTCGACGCCGCCCACGAGACCGGCAAATACAAGCTCACCGCAGTCTATTCCCGCAGCCTCGAGCAGGCGCAGAGTTTTGCTAACGACTACCTCGTTGAACATCTGTTCACCTCGCTCGACGAGATGGCGCAAAGCGACGCCATTGATGCAGTGTATATCGCCAGCCCGAACTCCCTGCACTTCCCGCAAACGAAGCTGTTCCTCAGCCATAAAAAGCATGTGATTTGCGAGAAGCCGCTGGCCTCTAATATCCAGGAAGTGGAAGCCGCCATTGCGCTTGCCCGCGAAAACCAGGTGGTGCTGTTCGAAGCGTTCAAAACCGCCAGCCTGCCGAATTTCCTGCTGCTGCAGCAGTCCCTGCCGAAAATTGGCAAAGTGCGTAAAGCCTTTATCAACTACTGCCAGTATTCGTCGCGCTACCAGCGCTACCTGGACGGCGAGAACCCGAACACCTTTAACCCAGCCTTCTCTAACGGCTCGATTATGGATATCGGTTTTTACTGCCTGGCCTCTGCGGTTGCACTGTGGGGCGAACCGCACGGCGTCACGGCCACCGCCAGCCTGTTGGAGAGCGGCGTGGATGCGCACGGGCTAGTGGTGCTGGACTACGGTGATTTCAGCGTCACCCTGCAGCACTCGAAGGTGAGCGATTCAGTGCTGCCAAGCGAGATTCAGGGCGAAGCGGGATCGCTGGTGGTCGAAAAGATCTCAGAATGCCAGAAGGTGAGCATTGTGCCGCGCGGGGGCAAAGCGCAGGAGCTGACGCAGCCTCAGCATATAAACACTATGCTCTATGAGGCAGAGGTCTTCGCCCGTCTGGTCGAGGACAACGAAGTGAATCACCCGGGCCTCGCGGTGAGCCGCACGACGGCGAAGCTGCAGACGGAGATCCGCCGCCAGACAGGTGTGGTGTTCCCGGCAGACGGCGTAGGCGCGGAAGCGATCGCGTAAAGCTGTGTAATGAAACCGTGCAGACCATTGACGAAACCGATGGTCTGACATATTTTGTTACCTGCAAAGGGGAGTAACTTCTTCGCCGGTGGATCGTCATTACGATGCGTTAAACACGCATCCGGTCGCCGGGCAACCTTCGTGGTTGTAAGTGAGACCTTGCCGGAAGGCGAGGTCTATGCATAAAAAGCTAACGGCTATCGTCTTCTGACCATGGCCGTTTTTGTTTTTTATGTGTAAGGAAAATAGTATGCATTCTGTCGGCACTCCAATGTTGTGGGGCGGATTCGCGATTGTCGTGCTCATCATGCTGGCGATAGACCTCTTTTTGCAGGGTCGTCGCGGCGCGCACGGCATGAGCATCAAACAGGCTGCGGCCTGGTCGCTGGTCTGGGTCACCCTCTCCCTGCTGTTCTGCGCCGCCTTCTGGTGGTATCTGGCCTCGACCGAAGGCCGCGCGGTGGCCGATCCCCAGGCGCTCGCCTTCCTCACCGGCTATCTGATTGAAAAAGCCCTGGCGGTTGATAACGTCTTCGTCTGGCTGATGCTGTTCAGCTACTTTGCCGTACCGGCTGCCCTGCAGCGTCGCGTGCTGGTCTACGGCGTGCTGGGCGCGATCATCCTGCGTACCATCATGATCTTCGCCGGCAGCTGGCTGATTACCCAGTTCGAATGGCTGCTGTACGTCTTTGGCGCGTTCCTGCTGTTCACCGGTATCAAAATGGCGCTGGCGAAAGAAGACGAAACCGGCATTGGCGAGAAGCCGCTGGTGAAGTGGATCCGCAGCCACCTGCGCATGACGGACAAGATCGAAACCGAGCATTTCTTCGTGCGCAAGAACGGCCTGCTGTTCGCCACCCCGCTGCTGCTGGTGCTGATTCTGGTTGAGCTGAGCGACGTGATTTTCGCGGTCGACAGCATCCCGGCAATCTTTGCCGTCACCACCGACCCGTTCATCGTCCTGACCTCTAACCTGTTTGCGATCCTCGGCCTGCGTGCGATGTACTTCCTGCTTGCGGGCGCGGCGGAGCGCTTCTCGATGCTGAAGTACGGCCTGTCGGTGATTCTGGTGTTTATCGGTATCAAGATGCTGATCGTCGATTTCTACCACATCCCGATCGCCATTTCGCTCGGCGTGGTGTTTGGCATTCTGATCGTGACGCTGCTTATCAACACCTGGGTTAACCGCCAGCACGATAAGAAGCAGCAGGCGGAGTAATTCCCTCACCCCGGCCCTCTCCCCACAGGGAGAGGGTGAAAAGCGCAGCGCCACCCGGCATTTTCGTTAACCAATAGTTAAAAAACATGACGCAACACGTAAAATCCAGCATTTTACGCTTCCCTCCGTACGCGCTTTCCCTATACTCGACCAGGCAAACATTTACTTACATCCGGACATAAATGTGACTTAGAGCACATCCGGGATGGAACGCAATTTCACTCAGGAATAATGTATGAGCACAAAATCAACGGGGCTTTTTGCGCGCCTGGCGCAGGGCAGCCTGGTTAAACAAATTCTGGTAGGGCTGGTACTGGGGATCCTGCTGGCGATGGTGTCAAAGCCAGCGGCAGAAGCGACGGGGCTGCTCGGAACGCTGTTCGTGGGTGCATTGAAAGCCGTTGCACCGGTACTGGTTCTGATGCTGGTCATGGCCTCAATTGCCAACCACCAGCACGGACAAAAAACCAACATTCGCCCTATTCTGTTCCTCTATCTGCTGGGGACCTTCTCTGCGGCCTTAACGGCCGTGGTGTTTAGCTTCCTGTTCCCGTCCACGCTGCACCTGACCAGCGCGGCCGGTGATATCACCCCGCCGTCCGGCATTGTAGAAGTGCTGCGCGGCCTGCTGATGAGCATGGTTTCTAACCCCATCACCGCGCTGATGAGCGGAAACTACATTGGCATCCTGGTCTGGGCGATTGGTCTGGGCTTCGCGCTGCGTCACGGTAACGACACCACCAAAAACCTGGTGAACGATTTGTCCAACGCCGTGACCTTCATGGTGAAGCTGGTGATTCGCTTTGCGCCAATCGGGATCTTCGGTCTGGTCTCCTCCACGCTGGCCACCACCGGTTTTGACGCGCTGTGGGGCTACGCGCAGCTGCTGGTCGTGCTGGTTGGCTGTATGCTGCTGGTGGCGCTGGTGATCAACCCGCTGCTGGTGTTCTGGCAGATCCGCCGCAACCCGTATCCGCTGGTATTAACCTGCCTGCGCGAGAGCGGCGTGTACGCCTTCTTCACCCGCAGCTCTGCGGCAAACATTCCGGTGAACATGGCGCTGGCTGAAAAGCTGAACCTGGACCGCGATACCTATTCCGTCTCCATTCCGCTGGGCGCAACCGTGAACATGGCGGGCGCGGCGATCACCATCACCGTGCTGACGCTGGCGGCGGTGCATACGCTGGGCATTCCTGTCGATCTGCCAACGGCGCTGCTGCTGAGCGTGGTGGCATCGCTGTGTGCCTGTGGCGCATCCGGCGTGGCGGGCGGTTCGCTGCTGCTGATCCCGCTGGCGTGCAATATGTTCGGCATCCCGAACGAGATCGCGATGCAGGTTGTGGCCGTCGGCTTTATCATCGGCGTGCTGCAGGACTCCTGCGAAACCGCGCTGAACTCCTCTACCGACGTGCTGTTTACCGCCGCGGCCTGTCAGGCGGAAGACGCACGTTTAGCGAAGAATGCCCTGCGCAGTTAAAACAAAAGCCCGGTGGCGGCTACGCCTTACCGGGCCTACAGGGTAAACGCAAAACGGCAACCCTGAGGTTGCCGTTTTTAGTGTTTGTACCCTCTCCCCGTGGGAGAGGGCCAGGGTGAGGGCATCAGGCCGCACCGATTAAAGCGTCACGCCACTCTTAAAGAGCGCCAGCTCGCGGAAGTCATTCTTCTCGTTGCAGGTCTGCTTGCCGTTAGCAAATTCCACGATAGTGTCCACGAACTCCGTCAGCAGCTGCGGCATCGCTTTGCCGTGGATCAGCTGTCCCGCATCGAAGTCGATCCAGTGTTTTTTCTTCGCCGCCAGCTCGCTGTTGGTGGCGATTTTCACCGTCGGCACAAACCCACCGTACGGCGTGCCGCGCCCGGTGCTGAACAGCACCATGTGACAACCGGCACCGGCCAGCGCGCTGGTGGCAACCGCATCGTTACCCGGCGCGCTCAGCAGATTCAGGCCGTGCGTTTTAAGACGTTCACCGTAGCGCAGCACGTCAACCACCTGGCTCGCGCCCGCTTTCTGGGTGCAGCCGAGGGATTTTTCTTCAAGCGTGGTGATCCCGCCCGCCTTGTTGCCCGGCGACGGGTTCTCATAAATTGGCTGATTGTGGGCGATGAAGTACTGTTTGAAGTCGTTCACCATGGTGACGGTTTTCTCAAACGTCTCTTCGTCGCGGCAGTGGCTCATCAGAATACGCTCCGCGCCGAACATTTCCGGCACTTCGGTCAGCACCGTGGTGCCGCCGTTGGCGATGACGTAGTCGGAGAAACGGCCCAGCATCGGGTTAGCGGTGATCCCGGACAGGCCGTCAGATCCGCCGCACTCCAGGCCAAACTTCAGCTCGCTCAGCTTGCCCGGCTCGCGCCTGTCGTGGCGCATGACCTCATACAGCTGGCGCAGCTGTTCAAGACCCGCCTCCACTTCGTCGTCCTGATGCTGGCACACCATAAAGTGCACGCGCTCAGGGTCAAACTCGCCCAGCGTGTCGCGGAAGGCGTCGACCTGGTTGTTCTCACAGCCGAGGCCAATCACCAGCACCGCGCCCGCGTTCGGGTGGCGCACCATGTTTTGCAGCATGGTGCGGGTGTTGATGTGGTCATCACCCAGTTGGGAGCAGCCGTAGGTGTGGCTGAACAGATGCACGCCGTCGGTGCCTTCGGCATCGTTGGTCTCTTTCAGAAAGCGCGTCTGAATTTGACGCGCGATCCCGTTCACGCAGCCGACGGTCGGGAGGATCCACAGCTCGTTGCGGATCCCCACGTCGCCGTTGGCGCGGCGATAGATCTGCACTTCGCGATCTGCCGCCCGCTCGGCTTCCGCCTGGAAGTCAGGTTGATAGCTGTATTCGTCCAGATCGCTCAGGTTGGTACGGGTATTGTGGGAGTGAATGTATTCACCCGGTGCAATATCCGCCAGCGCATGGCCGATGGGCAAACCGTACTTCACCACGTTCTCCCCTTTCGCAATGGGGATCAGGGCAAACTTATGTCCACGTCCAATGGCCTGGCGTAACGTGACCGACTGGTTGTCAAAGGTCACTTCCGTGCCTTCGGTTAAATCTGCCAGAGCGACGGCAACGTTATCCAGCGAATGGATTTTGATGTATTGCATATCAACCTCAAACGGCCTTAGTTCAGTTCAATGGCGAAGTAGTCACGCGCATTGTTAAAGCAAATATTTCTCACCATTTCGCCCAGCAGCTGGATATCCGCTGGCGCTTCACCAGCCTGCACCCAGCGTCCAATCATCTGGCACAGAATGCGGCGGAAGTACTCGTGGCGAGTGTAGGACAGGAAGCTGCGGCTGTCGGTCAGCATACCCACAAAGCGGCTTAACAGACCGAGCTGCGCCAGCTGCGTCATCTGACGCTCCATGCCGTCTTTCTGATCGTTAAACCACCAGCCGGAGCCGAACTGCATCTTGCCCGGCATACCTTCACCCTGGAAGTTACCGATCATGGTGCCCAGCACTTCGTTATCGCGCGGGTTCAGGCAGTAGAGAATGGTTTTCGGCAGCAGGTTTTGTTCGTTTTGTTTGCTCAGCAGTTTGGACAGCTCTTCCGCCAGCGGGCGATCGTTGATGGAGTCGAAGCCCACGTCCGCGCCCAGCAGCTTGAACTGACGCTGGTTGTTATTGCGCAGCGCGCCAATGTGGTACTGCTGCACCCAGCCGCGACGGGCATATTCCGCGCCGAGGAAGACCAGCACCGCGGTTTTGAACTGGGCAACTTCATGCTCGCTCAGCGTTTCACCGGACAGGCGGCGCGCCAGGATGCTGTCCAGCTCGGCTTCGTTAGACTCGGCAAACAGCACCACGTCCAGCGCGTGGTCAGATACCTTACAGCCGTGCGCCGCGAAGTGATCCAGACGTTTGGTCAGCGCGCTCTGCAGGTCGGCAAAACGGCGGATGTCGGTATCAGAGACTTCAGCCAGCTTCGCCATGTAGTCGTTGAAGGTAGCCTGCTCAATGTTGAAAGCTTTATCCGGGCGCCAGCTCGGCAGCACTTTGATGTCAAAAGAGGCGTCCTGTGCGACGACGGCGTGGTGCTCCAGCGAGTCGACAGGATCGTCAGTGGTGCCGACCATCTTCACGTTCATCTGCTTCATGATGCCGCGCGCGGAGAAGTTGTCCTGCGCCAGCAGCTCATTACACTGGTCCCAGATTTCATCCGCGGTGGTTGGGGAGAGCAGCTTACCGGTGATGCCAAACGGACGGCGCAGTTCGAGGTGCGTCCAGTGGTAGAGCGGGTTGCCGATGGTGTGCGGAACGGTCGCCGCCCAGGCGTCAAACTTCTCGCGGTCGGTCGCATCGCCGGTACACAGGCGCTCGGCGACGCCGTTGGTGCGCATTGCGCGCCATTTATAGTGGTCACCCTTCAGCCAGATGTCATACAGGTTTTTGAAACGGTAATTTTCGGCAACCTGCTGCGGCGGTAAGTGGCAGTGGTAGTCGAAAATCGGCTGGTCTTTTGCGTAGTCGTGGTACAGGCGGCGGGCAAATTCGGTATCTAACAGAAAATCTTCGGTCATAAACGGCGTCATTATCGTCTTCCTCGTAACGAGAGCGTCTGAAAGCGTATGTTCATATGCTGCAAAGTTATCACACCAATTTCCACCGACCGAAGTTTTTTTCGTGAGTTAGATCAATAAACGTCGACAAATAAATTACCTCAAACGGAGTAAACCCTCTCGCAGACCGCGCCAGCACTGGCTTTAATCTCGCCTCAGAATGTCCTTACAAAGAATCACACTTTTGTGATGTCACTCACCTTTTAAAGTTGTATGACAAGTTATCTTTTCGCCGTCGCAAACACTACGCCGACGGAATGCATTACCGGTGTGAGTAACATCGGATTTAACGGTACGGAAACCGACTTATGCAGGATTACTTATGGCAAGGTTCGGGCCGTTCCGGGAAGTTCTCCCGGTTACGCCCCTCCCGTTACAGAGCAGCTCCCGGCAACGGTTGAGCTGTTACCGTGCCCCGGCACGGAAATAACATAACGATGAGGTTTTACATGCGTAAAATTAAAGGGTTACGTTGGTACATGATCGCACTGGTGACGCTCGGTACCGTGCTGGGCTACCTGACACGTAACACCGTGGCAGCAGCGGCTCCAACGTTAATGGAAGAGCTGCATATTTCCACGCAGCAATACTCCTACATCATTGCTGCTTATTCCGCGGCTTATACAATAATGCAGCCTGTTGCAGGCTATGTTCTGGATATTCTGGGTACCAAAATCGGCTATGCCTTCTTCGCCGTAGCCTGGGCGATTTTCTGCGGTGCAACCGCACTGGCGGGCAGCTGGGGCGGCCTGGCGCTGGCGCGTGGTGCAGTCGGTGCGGCTGAAGCCGCCATGATCCCAGCGGGCCTGAAGGCAAGCTCCGAATGGTTCCCGGCAAAAGAGCGTTCCATCGCTGTAGGCTACTTCAACGTGGGCTCGTCGATTGGTGCGATGATTGCGCCGCCGCTGGTGGTGTGGGCTATCGTGATGCACAGCTGGCAGATGGCGTTCATCATCTCTGGCGTCCTGAGCTTTGCCTGGGCAATGGCGTGGCTGATCTTCTATAAACACCCGCGTGACCAGAAAAAACTGTCTGAAGAAGAACGTGATTACATCATTGGCGGTCAGGAATCTCAGCATCAGACCAACAACGGCAAAAAAATGACCGTCTGGCAGATCCTGGGTACCCGTCAGTTCTGGGGTATCGCCCTGCCGCGCTTCCTCGCAGAACCGGCCTGGGGTACGTTCAACGCATGGATCCCGCTGTTCATGTTTAAAGTGTACGGTTTTAACCTGAAAGAGATTGCGATGTTCGCCTGGATGCCAATGCTGTTCGCAGACCTGGGCTGTATCGTGGGCGGTTACCTGCCACCGCTGTTCCAGCGCTGGTTTGGCGTGAACCTGATCGTCTCCCGTAAAATGGTTGTCACCATGGGCGCGCTGCTGATGATTGGCCCGGGCATGATCGGCCTGTTCACCAGCCCTTACGTTGCTATCGCCCTGCTGTGTATCGGTGGCTTTGCTCACCAGTCCCTGTCCGGCGCGCTGATTACGCTTTCTTCCGACGTGTTTGGACGTAACGAAGTCGCCACCGCCAACGGCCTGACCGGCATGGCCGCCTGGACTGCAAGTACGATGTTTGCGCTGGTGGTGGGTGCCCTGGCGGATACCATTGGCTTTAGCCCGCTGTTCGCGGTACTGGCTATCTTCGACCTGCTGGGCGCGGTTGTTATCTGGACGGTGCTGAAAAGCAAGTCCGCCGACGAACTGGCAAAAGAGTCCCTTGGGGGGCCGGCAACACAGAGTTAGCGTTGCAGTGCCGGGTGGCGGCTTCGCCTTACCCGGCCTACAAACCCCGTAGGCCCGCGCAAGCGAAGCGCCGCCGGGCATTTAAAGGCCGCTCTGTAGCGGCTTTTTTCATGGCGAAATCTGGAGACTGGCGCGCAAAAGTGGTATAACAAATCATCCGCCGTACCCTGCCTGGAGCGCATATGGAAATCACCGAATCACGTCGTTTATATCAACAACTTGCCGCCGAGCTGAAAGATCGCATCGAGCAAGGTGTCTATCTTGTCGGTGATAAACTTCCCGCTGAGCGCTTTATTGCCGATGAAAAAAGCGTGAGCCGCACGGTGGTGCGCGAGGCGATCATCATGCTGGAAGTAGAAGGCTACGTTGAGGTACGCAAAGGTTCCGGTATTCACGTTATTTCAAATCAGGCAAAACACTCCCCGGCACCGGACGAAAGTCTGGAATTTGCCAGCTACGGTCCGTTTGAGCTGCTCCAGGCTCGCCAGCTGATTGAAAGCAACATTGCGGAGTTTGCGGCAACCCAGGTAACCAAGCAGGACATCATGAAGCTGATGGAGATCCAGGAGAACGCGCGTAAGGAAAAATGCTTCCGTGATTCCGAATGGGACCTCCAGTTTCACGTTCAGGTGGCGCTGGCTACCCAGAATACGGCGCTGGCCGCAATTGTTGAAAAAATGTGGACTCAGCGCGTTCACAACCCGTACTGGAAAAAACTGCACGATCACATCGATTTGCGCACCGTCGATAACTGGTGCGACGATCACGACCAAATTCTTAAGGCACTGATTCGTAAAGATCCCCATGCCGCGAAGCTGGCCATGTGGCAGCACCTGGAAAACACCAAACAGATGCTGTTCAATGAAACCAGCGACGACTTTGAATTTAACGCAGACCGCTATCTTTTTGCGGATAATCCTGTCGTTCATCTCGATACTGCAGCCAGTCAGGCAAAATAGTTTCCTTTTCCCCCGGCAGGCGCTTCGCTGCGCCTTCCGGCGAGAGGGGGTAAGCAAAACATATATAGTGTCAGCCTTTGTAAAACTCCTCGCTCACCTCCCTTGCTTACGCCAAAATCATTTTACCCCTGCAAATTCTGTGACGCAGAACGTTGGGCTTTGTTACAATTGGATTCACTTCGTTATTTTGTAAGTTAGTGCTTGCTAACCAGCCAATTAACAGGGAACAGTGTTGGCCACACACTACCGTGTCCGCGAGCGACCATAATGAAATCACAACAATGTCGCCGTGCTGTTTTTCCCGGATAACAGGCGTGACGTTAACCGATTTCCAGGAACACTGAATGGAACTTTTGACCCAACTACTGAATGCCCTTTGGGCTCAGGATTTCGAAACGCTGGCCAACCCTTCCATGATTGGCATGCTCTATTTCGTCTTGTTTATGATCCTGTTCCTTGAGAACGGATTGCTTCCGGCTGCCTTCTTACCCGGCGACAGCCTGCTGGTCCTGGTTGGCGTGCTTTGCGCCAAAGGGGCAATGGCATTCCCACAAACCATTTTTTTACTGACGGTTGCCGCCAGCCTCGGCTGCTGGGTGAGCTATATCCAGGGACGATGGCTGGGTAACACGCGCATTGTGCAGAACTGGCTCTCCCATCTGCCGGCACATTATCACCAGCGTGCGCATCATCTTTTCCATAAGCACGGGCTTTCCGCGCTGCTGATTGGCCGCTTTATCGCCTTCGTAAGAACCCTGTTGCCAACCATTGCCGGGCTTTCCGGGCTGAGCAGCGCGCGTTTCCAGTTCTTTAACTGGATGAGCGGCCTGCTGTGGGTCTTGATCCTGACAACGCTGGGCTATGCGCTGGGTAAAACGCCGGTCTTTATGAAGTATGAAGACCAGCTGATGTCGTGCCTGATGCTGCTGCCGGTCGTGCTGCTGGTGTTTGGCCTGCTGGGTTCGCTGTACGTACTGTGGAAAAAGAAATACGGGGCCAGGAGCTAACGATGGTTATCTCACCGCTCGTCGTACGTCGTTTTTCCTATGCCATGATTGCGCTGATCGTGTTCAGCGCCCTGTTCCTGGCATGGGCGGCGCTTCAGCAGCAGGAGTCCACGCTGGCCATTCGCCCGGCGAATCAGGGCGTCAGCGTTCCTGACGGTTTTTCCGTCTGGCATCATCTGGATGCCAACGGCATCCGCTTTAAGAGCATCACCCCGCAGGACGACGTCCTGCTGATAAAATTTGATTCCAGTGCGCAAAGCGCAGCGGCAAAAATTGTGCTCGACCGCACGCTGCCGCACGGGTACATCATTGCCCAGCAGGAAGATGACAGCCAGCCTGCAGCCTGGCTGTCATTATTGCGCGATACTTCGCATCGGTTCGGATAATTACCAGGATTCCGAATCTTTTCACCAACTTTGGTGATTCCCCCGTTTACTTACTATGCTTAAGTATGCGGAGCACCCCTCAGACGTTCTCCGCATGAATCTGGAACACGGCTCACGCCGTAACACAATGGAAGGTTTCAATAATGAAATACCGCATCACTCTGGCTCTGGCCCTTTTTTCTTTAAGCACAGCATCCTTCGCCACTTCTCTGTGTCAGGAGAAAGAAAAGGATATTCAGCGTGAAATCAGCTATGCCGAAAAGCATAACAATCAGCACCGTGTTGACGGCCTGAAAAAAGCGCTGAGCGAAGTGAAAGACAATTGTACGGACAGCAAGCTGCGTGCCGATCACCAGAAGAAAATCGCTGAACAAAAGGACGAGATCGCCGAGCGTCGTCAAGACCTGCAGGAAGCGAAAGAGAAAGGTGATGCGGATAAAATTGCGAAACGCGAGAGGAAGTTGCAAGAAGCGCAGGATGACCTGAAAGCGCTGGAAGCTCGCGATTATTGAGTTAACGGAAATCTCAACAGGAGAGAATCATGTCAAAAGATACCACCTCAGAACATCTGCGCGCTGAACTGAAATCCCTGGCGGATACCCTGGAAGAGGTGCTGAACTCCTCTGCCGATAAGTCTAAGGAAGAAGTCAGCAAGCTGCGCAGCAAAGCGGAGCAGGCGCTGAAAGAGAGCCGTTACCGCCTGGGTGAAACCGGCGATGCGCTGGCTAAGCAGACCCGCGAGGCCGCAGCGCGTGCCGATGAGTATGTTCGCGACAATCCGTGGACGGGCGTCGGTATCGGTGCTGCCGTCGGTGTGGTGCTGGGTGTTCTGCTGACGCGTCGTTAATATGGAAGATCCTCGTCACGCACAAGGGCCTGCTAATAACGTCCTCGGTATCGGCCAGCGTATTTTGACCACGCTGGTCGGGATTGCCGAAACGCGCGTCCGCCTCGCCGTCGTCGAACTGGAAGAGGAGAAAGCCAATCTCTTCCAGATGCTGTTGATGCTGGGGCTGACCATGCTCTTCGCCGCGTTCGGTCTGATGAGCCTTATGGTGTTAATCATCTGGGCCATCGACCCGCAGTATCGGCTTAACGCGATGATAGCTACCACCGTTGTTCTGCTTGTTGCAGCGCTAATTGGCGGTATCTGGACGCTGCACAAAGCGCGCACGTCCACCTTCTTGCGCCATACGCGCCAGGAGTTAGCCAACGATCGCTCGCTGCTGGAGGATGATAAATCGTGAGCAGCACAGCCGAACGTCAAAAGCGAAAGGCGTATCTGTTGAGCCAGATCCAACAGCAGCGGCTGGATCTGTCCGCCAGCCGTCGCGATTGGGTTGACGCAACGCGTCGATTCGACCGCGGCTGGAATACCGTCCTGAGCCTGCGTTCGTGGGCTTTGGTCGGGAGCAGCGTGATGGCGATCTGGAGCATTCGTCATCCCAATATGCTGGTTCGCTGGGCCCGACGTGGCTTCGGTGCCTGGAGCGCCTGGCGTCTGGTGAAATCAACGATTCGTCAGCAGCAGTTGCGGTGATAAAAGCAAAACGGTAACTCAGGTTACCGTTTTTTGTTTTTGCGCCCTCTCCCCGTGGGAGAGGGTTGGGGTGAGGGCACCAGCGCGCACATCCTTACTCAATATCTTTGATAAAGATTGACAGTTTTCCTTGCTAACAATTGTTACCCGCCCCGTTTATGATTCTCTCCATCGACAGCAAAGACGCGGTATCTACCCGAATTTGCACACATTTAAAGTTCAGCCGCTGATGTGGTTTCCTGGAGAGTAAAATGAAAAAATTAGAAGATGTTGGTGTACTGGTCGCGCGCATTCTGATGCCAATTCTGTTCATCACCGCAGGCTGGGGCAAAATCACCGGCTATGCAGGTACCCAACAGTATATGGAAGCCATGGGCGTTCCGGGATTCCTGCTGCCACTGACCATTCTGCTTGAGTTCGGCGGCGGCCTGGCGGTACTGTTCGGCTTCCTGACCCGTACCACCGCGCTGTTCACTGCAGGCTTCACGCTGCTGACCGCGTTCATCTTCCACAGCAACTTTGCGGAAGGCGTGAACTCCCTGATGTTCATGAAAAACCTGACCATCGCAGGCGGCTTCCTGCTGCTGGCTATCACCGGTCCGGGCGCCTACAGCATCGACCGCCTTCTGAATAAGAAGTGGTAAGCACGCTATACTGAATAAATTCAAAGCGAGGAGATATCTCCTCGCTTTTGCTATCTGACGGAGGAGAAAAAAATGGGACAACTCGTAGACGGCGTCTGGCAGGATGTCTGGTATGACACCAAATCCACCGGTGGTCGCTTCAAGCGCTCTGTTTCGGCCTTCCGTAACTGGCTGACCGCCGATGGCGCTGCCGGCCCCAGCGGTGAAGGCGGCTTCGCGGCTGAGAAAGACCGTTATCATCTGTATGTTTCTCTCGCCTGCCCCTGGGCGCACCGCACGTTGATAGTGCGCAAACTGAAAGGCCTCGAATCGCTCATTCCGGTTTCGGTGGTGAACCCGCTGATGCTGGAAAACGGCTGGACGTTCGACAGTGATTTCCCTGCCGCCACCGGCGACAACCTGTATCACCACGATTTCCTGTACCAGCTTTATCTGCGCGCCGATCCGCACTACACCGGGCGTGTAACCGTACCGGTGCTGTGGGACAAGAAAAACCAGACGATTGTCAGCAATGAATCGGCGGAGATTATCCGCATGTTCAACACCGCGTTTGACGCGCACGGCGCTCGCGCCGGGGATTACTATCCGGCTGAACTGCGCGATAAGATTGACGAGCTGAACGGCTGGATCTACGACAGCGTGAACAACGGCGTCTACAAGGCCGGTTTTGCCACCAGCCAGGAAGCCTATGATGAAGCGGTCGGTAAAGTCTTTGAATCCCTGGAGCGTCTGGAGCAGATCCTCGGCCAGCACCGCTATTTAACGGGCGATCGCCTGACGGAAGCGGATATCCGCCTGTGGACCACGCTGATCCGTTTTGATCCGGTTTACGTTACACACTTCAAGTGCGACAAACACCGCATCAGCGATTACCTTAATCTGCACGGTTTTCTGCGCGATATCTACCAGACGCCGGGCATCGCCGAAACGGTCGACTTTGACCATATTCGCACGCACTATTTCCGCAGCCATAAAACCATCAACCCAACGGGCATTATTTCCATTGGGCCGTGGCAGGATCTGGATGAACCGCACGGGCGCGACGTCCGCTTCGGCTAAATATTAAGGGCATCAATAGATGCCCTTTTTTAATTCATAATATCCATCTATCCTTACTTCGATCGCTTAGAAAACAAGTGATTGACTGATAAATGAGGCAAGGAAAAATGGACTGGTATTTAAACGTACTGCGCAACTACATTGGATTTGGTGGACGTGCCCGCCGTAAAGAGTACTGGATGTTCGTTCTGGTGAACTTCATCCTCGCCCTGGTGCTGAGTATTGTGGACAAAATTCTGGGCTGGGAACGTGCCGGGGGAGAAGGCATTCTCACCACGATTTATGGCGTGTTTATTATGCTGCCTTCCTGGGCGGTTCAGTTCCGACGCCTGCACGATACCGATCGTTCGGCCTGGTGGCTCTTGCTGCTGTTGATCCCGATCGTGGGCTGGATTGTGATCCTGGTCTTCAACTGTCAGAACGGCACGCCGGGTGAAAACCGCTTTGGCCCCGATCCTAAGATCGGCGCGTAAAATAACGCCCGGTGGCGCTTACGCTTACCGGGCCTACTCGTTTATTTATTGTGGTGGGCGAAGAGTTTGGGTATTTCGCGCAGGCACCACGACTTGGCTTCACCCATGCTGTCGCGACGCCACGCCATTATGATATCCACCTCGCTGGTGTACTCCGGACTGACCACGCGCAGCCGTCCTTCCGCAATGTCTTTTTCAACAAAGGGATAAGGCATCGTCGCCACGCCAAGCCCGGCCAGCAGCGCCTGGCGCTTATCTTCCAGAGACGTGACGGTTAAACGCGGCTGTTTATCCAGCAGCTGCACCGTTAACACCGGGCGCTCGCGCGCGGTATCCGCGACCGCCACGCCGCGATACTTCACGCGCGTCACTTCCGAGAGCGGCTCTGGCTCCTGATGAATCGGGTGATCCGGCGCGGCGACGTAGACGTTCATCACGCTATAGAGCTTGCGGGAGTTAATTTCTGACGAAGAACGGAAGTGCATGTCCGGCGCAATCACGATATCCGCCCTGCCCGTTTCCAGACGCTCCCACGCCCCTGCCAGCACCTCGGTAATGATCGATAGCTGGGTATTGGCCTTCGCAGCCAGCCTGTCCACCAGCGGGAAGAGTGCTTCGGTGGGCACCAGCGCTTCGGTCACCAGCGTAAGATGAGTTTCCCAGCCGCGCGCCAGCGCTTCGGCGTCGGTGGTGAGCTTATCCGCCGCTTCCAGCAGCACGCGGCCGCGTTCCAGCAGCATACGGCCAACGTTGGTGAATTTTGTTCGATGACCGGAGCGGTCAAAAAGCACCACGTCCAGCTCTTCCTCCAGCTTCTGCATGGTGTAGCTCAGCGCAGACGGAACGCGCCCCAGTTCATCTGCCGCCGCGGCGAAGCTGCCACGGCGGTCTATCGCGTCCATGACGCGAAGCGCCTCAAGCGTCAATGCTCTCTCTTTAGCCATCTCGTTCTCATTCAGGAAATTTGAACATACCGGGCAGAATATCTGGCTAACAATGCAGCGTCCATACCTTTACCATTGTTTTAGTGTAAAGAGAGGTCAAGTTTATGATTACGACAAGAACAGCTAAACAGTGCGGACAAGCCGATTTCGGTTGGCTGCAGGCCCGCTACACCTTTTCCTTTGGACACTACTTTGACCCTAAACTCCTCGGTTACGCTTCACTGCGCGTGTTGAACCAGGAAGTGCTCGCCCCCGGCAGCGCCTTCCAGCCGCGTACGTATCCGAAAGTCGATATCCTGAACCTGATCCTGGAAGGCGAGGCAGAATACCGCGATAGCGAGGGCAATCATGTCCAGGCAAAGGCTGGCGAAGCGTTGTTAATTTCCACGCAGCCGGGCATCAGCTACAGCGAGCATAATCTCAGCAAAGACAAAACGCTGACCCGCATGCAGCTGTGGCTGGACGCCTGCCCGGAGCGGGAAAACCCGCTGGTGCAAAAGGTAGATTTATCAGGCGATAAGCAGCAGCTGATTGCCTCGCCGGACGGCAGCAAAGGCAGCCTGCAGCTGCGTCAGCAGGTGTGGCTGCACCATATCGAGCTGAAAAAAGGTGAACAGGCGAGCTTCCAGCTTCACGGCCCGCGCGCCTATCTGCAGTCGATTCACGGCACGGTACATGCGCTGACGCATACGGAAGAGAAAGAAGCGCTCACCTGCGGCGACGGGGCGTTTATTCGTGACGAAACGAATATCACGCTGGTGGCGGATACGCCGCTGCGCGCGCTGCTGATTGATTTGCCGGTTTAAGATCAACACGCCCCCTCGCTCGATCGGTTCCCTCTCCCTGTGGGAGAGGGGTAACGGGTTGGATTAAATCACAACACCTTACTCGCCATAATCTCAATAATCTGCCGATCCGTCGCCTGCATTGAGCGGCACGCCAGCGCGCACAGGTTTGCGATCGACTGCTCCACATCGTGCGCCACAATTCCCTCGTTGCCCGTTACGGCAGAGTCATCCAGCGCCATCATCACCGCTTTCCAGGCGCTGCTGACGCTGGTCGAGACTTTCATCGCGCAGCTGTTAGACGCGCCGTCGCAAATCATCCCGCTGACGTCGCCGATCATGCTGCCGATGGCCATTGAAATGGTCTGGTAAGAACCACCCATCAGCCACGCCATCCCCGCCGCAGCGCCCATCGCTGCCGTTGTCGCCGCACACAGCGCCGACAGGCGCGGAAGCTGGTAGTGGATATAGATAGCCGACAGATGCGAGAGCATCAGCGCCCGCGCCAGCTTTTCGTCATCCGCCTGAACGTGCTCGGCGACCACGACGACCGGCATGGTGGCGGTGATCCCCTGATTACCGGAACCGGAGTTGCTCATCGCCGGCAGCGTCGCGCCGCCCATTCGCGCATCCGACGCCGCGCTGGTGCGGATAACAATGTCTGAGCCTACATCCTGCGCCATCCACCCGCGCGCGCGCTGTTTATTGAGCGTCGCGCCAATGTGTAGCCCCCAGCTTCCACTTAGCCCTTCACGCGAGAGCGCATCGTTTAATTGCCCTGCCCGCAGGATAAAGCGGATCGCCTCGAACGGCACCTGCTCAACAAATTCCAGGATCTGCGACAGCGTAGCGTGTGATAGTACCGCCAGCGGATCGTCGTTGACCTCTCCCTGCTGCTCATCCAGCGTGAAGCGGGTTTCGCCCTGACAAACCACCTCTACAACCCGCGTATGCCCCCCGGCGATGGTGACCATTGCCGAGGCGTCCCCCGCATAAACGCGGGCGCGGGAATAGAGGATCTCGCTGCAGGGTTCCTGCAGTTTTACCTGCACCTTCCCCGCAGACAGCAGGGATTTCGCGCGCGCCAGCGCCTCGGGAGAGGCACCTGTCAGCACCTCCAGCCCGGCTTGGGCATTCCCGCCGAGGGCGCCCAGCGCCGCCGCAATAGGCAATCCGACCATGCCGGTGCCAGGCACCGTTACGCCAAGCCCGTTCTTCATCAGGTTTGGCGACACCCACGCCTCAATCTGCGTGACCTCACCGGAGAGTTGCTCTGCGGCCATCGCGCAGGCCAACGCCAGTGAGACAGGCTCCGTACACCCAAGCGCAGGCTTTACTTCTTCCTGCACCGCGCGAATAAATTGATTCCATAAAGGATGATTTTGCTCAGACATCGTTACGACCTTATTTGCCCTCAGGAGAATGCGAGGAAAGGAGAAACACAAAGCAGCAGCCCGGTGATGACGATAATCACCAGCGACACGCCCTTATACTTGTGCAGCGCCGGGACTTTGTAGACCAGCCATGCAGGTATCAAACAGCCCACCATGCCGAAGATAGGGCTACAGATTGAGGTAAAGCTGAGCACCGGCGCGTTTAACACAATCGCGCTCCAGGCCAGCAGGATGGCAAACAGCATGATGCCGCGCTGGACGGTGCTTTCCTTAATTTTCTCAGCCGGTATTTTGCGGCGCAGGAGGTTCATCACGATGCCCTGCGTGGCCTCGCGAAAGCCGAGGTAGACCCCGAAGAACGCGGTCATCACGGCGAAAATATTGAGAATAACGCTGACGATTTTGACCCAGCCCGCGCCGTCGCCGCTGATAAACTGCGCCGCAATCGCGAGGGCAGAGATATTCTGCTCGTAGGCTTTTACCGCCTCGTCGTGCCCCATCGCCAGGGTAAAGGAGACGGCGTAGAAGAAGACCGTCACAAACAGCACGCCAAAGGCGATATTCATTGCCCGCAGCGCCTTATGGCGCGCCACTTCAACAGATTTTTCCCGAGAACGATAAGAGATCACCATCGGGCTTAACGTCTGAATAAACAGAATGGAGGTTAAGGTAAAGGGCAGCGTAATAATGGCGTTTTTAATCAGCAGCCCCATCGGCGGCAGCATGCCGACGTTGGCTAAATGCCAAAGGCCAATCATCGACAGCCCCAGAGCCGCAACTACAAACAGCTTGGTTAGCACCATCAGGCTGGAGACTTTAAACAGCAGCTTTTCACCGCGCGAGGAGATCGCCACTAAAATACAAATCAGGAATAACCCGTAGAACGGATTTTCCGAGAGCAAACCGTCGGTCACGCCGAAGGTATGCAAATACGAGGCGCTGTCGTTGGTGATGGCCGTGGAATAGACAAACATCCAGATCACCAGCATCACAAAATAGAGCGCCCCTAATAAGATGCCCCAGTTTTTACCGAGATAACCGCTAATTACGCTTGGGTAGTCTTTGCATTCAGGTGATTCCGCCAGCGTGTTAATAAACAAACGCTGAAACAAATACATTGCCGGATAACCAATAATCGACGACAGCAAAAATACCCACAGACCCATTAATCCCACCTGCACCGGGAGAAAAACGATCCCCGCGCCGATAGCCATCCCAATGCTCATGATGACCCAGCCCGTGTCGGTACTGTCGAATTTAATCGCCTCTCGCCATTCGCTTTCGCTCATTCCAGCCCGCCTTGCCGCGGGGGAGTCGTTCACAATCACACTGCCGTTTGTTGCCGTATCCATATGAATACACTCGCTTATTTTGTAGGGTAACTTTTATTTTTTTAGGTGCCGATCGCCAGCGATTGCGATTCAGGTCTTTGCAGGCGTTTGTTATTGGTGTGGAAAGATCATATCCGTGACGAGGGAGAAAAAGGTCACAATATTTATGTGGGCTTTTCGGGCCGGGAGGAAATTTTGCTTTTATTACGTTTTAATAAACTGTTTTTTTCTAAAAGTGATGGCGATCAAGAAATAAAAAACCCGCGCCGGGCGCGGGTTCGAAATCAGTTTGCCAGCGCGTTGGCCATGTCGGTTTTCACCTGCTTGCGCTGTTCAGGCGTCAGCACCTGACTAACATCGAAGTAATATTTCACGCGATAGTAGCGGGTCTGCTCTTCAATTTTGCTGAAGGCAGCAAGCTGACTTTTCACTGTACTTTCATCCCATTTCCCGGTCTGGAACATGTCGATCAGCGCGCCATCTTTTACGCCAGTCATTGGGATCTTGCTGACGTTTTGTTCCAACGTTTGGTGCAGATCTTCAATCTTTTTAACCTGCTCGTTGCTGAGCTTTAAATGCTGCACGAGCGGATCCTGCGTCGGAGACGGGGCAGCCTGAACGTTAGCGGCCTGCGCCGTAAAACTGCACACCGCCAGCGACGCTGCAACCAACGCAATACGGGTCATTTTCATCATCTTACTGTCCTTACATTTTGTTATTGGGAAAAGCAGGAACATTGTTTTTCAAGAGCGGATGAAGATGTGTCAGTAATTATATAAACAATTTTGTATGTTCAGCGGGCAAAATTTATTTACAGGTTCTTTTATAAGATATCGTCTTTTTTAGACGCATCATTTAAGCAATTTACAACGAATTTGCGTTATGTAACTATCACGGAGATTATTCACCATAGAGAATTAAAGGTCTTTGTTATGGATAACTGGTCAGCGCTTTTCGACGGACAGACCCGCTACACCCTCGAGATAAACGACTCCCCCGTCACGCCCGACGTCCTGCGCTTTCAGGGCCGCGAGGCGCTCAGCGAACCCTTCTGCTGGACCATCGACTTCACCACCCCGCAGAACCCTGTCGCCCCGGAGCAGGTGCTGATGAAGCACGCCACACTGCGCATGCGCAGCGGCAAAGCGGTGCACGGCATCATCACCCGCATGGCGTGGATTGCCGTCACCGCCGACCAGTCGCACTGGCAGGTGGTGCTCAGTTCCCGCCTGGCGCTGCTCAGCCGCACCCGCCGGTGCCGGGTCTTTCAGAACCAGTCCGTGCCGGAGGTGGTGGAGCAGGTTTTACGCCAGCACGGGCTGGAAGGGCCGGACTTTGACTTCCGCCTGGAGCGGACGTACCCGCCGCGTGAGCTTATCACCCAGTGGCGGGAAACGGACCTCGACTTTGTGCAGCGCCTCCTTTCAGAGGTCGGGATATTCTGGCGCACGGAGACGGACGAGGCCCGCGGGCTGGAGGTCGTGATTTTCGCCGACAGCCCGCTGAACTACCGGTTTGACGTCCGCCTGCCGTACCGCGAGCCGTCCGGGCTGTACGACGGGGCAGAGGAGTCGGTGTGGGACGTGCATACCCGGCATCAGGTGGTGCCGGGGAAGGTCAGCGCCAGGGACCACAACTACCGCGACGCCGGCGTGCCGATGGATGCGGCGGTCAGCGTGCGCAGCGATGCGGTGACGACGGGCGAACACTACCGCTACCAGGAGCCGTACCGCACTGCAGGGGACGATACGGACCCGGAGCCGGAGACCGAATCCGGGGCCTTTTATGCCCGCATTCACCACGAGCGGGAGCTGAACGGGTCGGCCCGCGTTCACCTTGAGAGCAACGCCGCCGGCCTGATGCCCGGCCAGGTGCTGGAGCCGCAGGGTGAGGTGATTCGCGCGCTGCAGGAAGGCGTGGTCATCACTCAGGTGGAATATCACGCCGCCCGCGACACCCGCCTGCACGTCTCCGTCGACGGGATGCCGTACACGGAGCGCTACTGCTTCCGCCCGGCGGAAATCCCGCGCCCTGAAATTCACGGCACCCTGCCCGCGCGCATTGAGAGCCGGGAGAAGAACGACATATACGCCCATCTGGACGGGCACGGGCGCTACCGGGTGAAGCTCGACTTCGACCGGGAGGGGACGGAACCCGGTTACGGGTATCTGTGGCTGCGGATGGCGAAACCATATGCAGGCGATACATACGGCTGGCATACGCCGCTCACCGACGGGACGGAAGTGGCGATTGCGTTCAGCAATGGTGATATTGACCTGCCGTACATCGCGTATGCGCTGCACGACTCTGAACATCCCGACCTCGTGAATCGTGACAATCACACCCGCAACGTGCTGCGCACCCCGGCGAACAACAAGCTGCGGATGGAAGACAAACGGGGCGAGGAACACATCAAGCTCGCCACGGAGTACGGCATAACCCAGCTGAACGGCGGGCACCTGGTGGACGCGCAGGGACAGCGCCGCGGCACGGGCGCAGAACTGCGCACGGATGAATACGGGGCTATCCGCGCCGGAAAGGGGCTGTTCGTCAGCGCGGACGCGCAGGTGAAGGCCCGGGGCGAGGCGCTGGACAGGGATGCGGCGCTGAAGGAAATCGACCGGCTTAACCAGCAGCTGCAGCAGCTGGAAATCGCGGCGGAGCAGGCGCAGGCCCTGAAGGCGGACGTGGACAGCCAGATACGGATGTTTGAGGAGCGTCTGAAGCCGCTGAACGAGGCGCTGCTGATGTCGGCCCCGGAAGGGATGGCCCTGACCAGCGGTGAGCACCTGCAGCTGGCGGCCAGCAAAAATGTCGCCATTAATGCAGGCGGGGACATCAGCACTGGCGTTATGGGGAATATGGCTGGCCTCGCAGGAGAAAAGCTCGGGCTGTTTGCGCGGACCGGCCAGCTGAGCCTGAAGGCCAGCGAGGGCCCGGTGGAGGTGCAGGCGCAGAACGGCAATATGAGGCTGTTTGCGGAGAAGAAGCTGACGATAAGCTCGGCGAGCGACATCTCGTTTGCGGGGAAAAAGCGCATCACGCTTATCGGCGGCGGGAGCTACCTGCGGCTGGAGGCGGGAAAAGTCGAGTACGGCACGACGGCGACGTATATGCGCAAAGTGAAGCGGACGATGGCGGCAGCAGCGTCAGACATGCCATTAAAGATGCCCCGGTTGGGCACATCGTATATCTATTCCGCAATCTACCAGTTACAGGATGAGCACGGCACCCTGCTGGCGGGAAAACCTTACAGACTCACAACACCTTCCGGACAGATAGCGACGGGTTATACCGACGAAGAGGGGAAAACGGTGCCTGTCTATACCCGCACTCAGGAAAATGTCGAACTACACGTTGTGCAGAAAAAACCGCAGCCGCAGGAAATGCTGTGGTTTATTGGTGACGGCTCAGAGCAACAAATGGAAACTGAACTCAGGGAGCAGCCATAATGGAACTACCGGATTTACCCACATCACCTAATTCACCCGACATCCCCTCAGGCAAAAACAACCAGCCGTGGGACTGTACCACCACAGGCGTGGAGATGGTGGAAAAGCAGTCGCAGCTGCCGACGGAGAACAACCGTCAGTATCTGCATATCAAGGTGGAATATGCGATGCGTTTTCCTCGCCTGTCGGCAAAAGTTCGTCGTAACGGCAAAAGCTATCAGATGAGCCTGAAGCAGCTAATGATGAGCGGGCTTATCCGCGCAGATGAAATCGCGGCAAAATATTACTGGTGGTACAAAGCGGAAGTACCGTTTGATATCCGCACCACGCCGCCCCGCCCTTATCTTAGCAGCACGCAGACAGGGCCGGGCAGGCGGCATACCACCAACCCCTTCCCCGAACCGGGAAAAGGTATTTATCGCCGTCCGGACGTGATCATTGTGAAGAACAGGAAGGACCGCTGGCCGGGGCTGGCTGGAGCGGATACCGAAGGCAACCTGCACGCCGATAATCTGGAGCGGCTGGTGGAGGTGAAGTTTCCGGAGGATGAGTTGAAGCCAGGCCAGTATCGAGACTATCTGAAAATTGTTGGCGGTCCGGGAAATGAAAAGCGAATGACTATCCTGGAGATCCACGACTGCCGACCGCAGGAGCAACAGTGGAGCGATCAGGTGGTCAACGTCACGCTGCAGAACTGGGTGAAAAGCGGGGCGAAATACTGGCCGCTGTTTCTCTATCCCCCCATTTTCACCCCGCGTCCGCCAGATGCGCCAGCGCCTGCCCGAATTCAACCGTGGACCTATGCGGGTGATACCGTTGCCGATCTCAGCGAAGGCGCCATTCGCGGTATCGCCGAAGGCTGGAATGCGCTGTCAAAAGAGATGCAGCAGAAACTCCAGCGCGCTGCGGGCTGGCTGAATGACAGCGGCGAGTGGGTTTACTCACAGGGTAGCCAGGCATGGCACTGGACCAGCCGGACCGGACGAACGGTGGTCTCCTGGACGGACGCGCAGCTACGTGCTGCCTGGCGGGAGATCCAGCAGGTAACGGATATGACGCTGGAGATGTTAAAACAGGTGGACTGGGTGCAGGTGCTAACCGATGCGGCTATCGCCATAGGGGTCATTCTGGTGGCGGTCGGCGTCGGGGTGCTGGTGGTGACGCTGGGCATCCCGGAAGCCATTATCGGCGCGTTTTTACTGATTGTACGCCTGGCGATAAGCGCCTGGGGGGCGCTGGCAGCGGTCCTCGGAACAGGAACCACCTTGGCGGCAGCACAATAATAAGGAGTGAGGATGTTAAAGGACCTGGAACTGAACTATATCGAAAAATGGCTGCCGGAAGCATCGGTAAAATACAAGGACGGCAGCCCGGCGGTGAATCTCGGCCTGATTATCACCGTGTTCTTTAAAAACGGCCATACGCCGGAGGTCCGCCGCAAAATGGTGGAGTGCGTGGATCGTTATTACGGTGAATTTAAGCCGTATCTCAAGAAGACGCTGCCGGTAAAGAAATGGACGGGAATCACCGAAAACAATTATACAAAACAGCGTCAGAACATCTTAGACTCATCATCTGAAGAAATTATTGACTGGGTTTTAAGTTCAGCATCTGAATCATATCTGGCTCCAGATTACAATATTCTGATTGTCGCAGAGAGAATTTTTCATAATGAAAGTGATCTCTCTACGATAAAACTTGTATTTCCTGTCTCATTTTTAAAAAAACATTCAGGTAAAGAAAGTTATGAGTCATGGCTGCTGTGGCTTTGCAACACCTTCGAAGTGGAAAGCGGCTATGCGGGGCTTTCGTTCGTTCTGCCCTACGCCTTTGAGCGCATGTTTCCGTATGAATATGCTCTGGCGCAGCGTTTTTCCGGGGTGATGGTGGATTCCATTGGTACGCTGGAAGGTGGTGCTGCTGTCATTGGTCTGAAAGGTGCCTGCTGGTACACCATTCTGGGTAAACCCTGGCTGGAAAAGCTCGGCGGAGAAGACGCCGTCTCGCGGCGTCTGGTGAAAACACCGGAAATCAGCCTGCTCTCCTATAACAACGGGGTGATTATGAAAGCCGGTGAATTACCTCCGTCACTGGGAGAGATGAAAACAGAAGGTCTTCCTCCGTTACTGGTAAAGGTAAATCAAATCATCAAGCCTGTTCGTTATAATAAACCTCGCTCACTGCATTTTTACTCATCATATGAAAACCTCCAGTTTGATGAAGAATCCTCCATGAAATGGTTTGCCCGCTTCGACGATGCCAGCGCCCTGCTGGACAGCGAGGAGCCCGCAACCTCATCTGAGCCGGTACGCATCACCCGCTGGACCGATGAAACCGCCCCGCACGCAGGACAGTGGGCCGCCATCGTTAACGGCACAACGGAGTATATTCAGACCCGGGAAGGGCAGCAGATGCCAGCCTTTGAAGACAAGTACGGCAAAAAACACCGCGCCTGCTGGTCGCTGCTTAAGCGTGACGACAAGGGCAGCGTATTTATTATTCCGGAATAAGAGAAACAAGAGATGGAACTCGACTATATCGAAAAATGGCTGCCGGAAGCGTCGGTGAAATATAAAGACGGCAGCCCGGCGGTGAACCTCGGGCTGATTATCACCGTGTTCTTTAAAAATGGCCATACGCCGGACGTTCGCCGCAAAATGGTGGAATGTGTGGATCGTTTTTATGGTGAATTTAAGCCATATCTGAAGAAAACCATGGCGCCGAAGTGGGTTGGCATTACGGATAAAAACTATCAGAAAAAGCGACAGCAGATCCTGGACTCAACGCCTGAGGAGATTTTTTCCTGGTATTTGGGAAGCGTCGATACGGATTACCATGCCCCAGATTATGAAATTCTTATTATGGGAAAAAGAATATTTCACAATGAGAACGATAGATCCGTTATTAAGCTTATATTCCCGCTTTCACTGCTCAAGAAGTCTGATGGCAAGGAAAACTATGAATCCTGGCTGCTGTGGTTATGCAACACTTTTGAAGTAGAAAATGGCTATGCAGGGCTGTCGTTCGTTTTGCCCTACGCCTTTGAGCGCATGTTTCCGTATGAATATGCCCTGGCGCAGCGTTTTTCCGGCGTGATGGTGGACTCTCTTGGCACCCTGGAAGGCGGGGAAGCGGTTGAAGGCCTCAAAGGTGCCTGCTGGTATACCATTCTGGGTACGCCCTGGCTGGAAAGGCTCGGCGGAGAAAATGTCGTCTCTCGGCGTCTGGTGAAAACACCGGAAATCAACCTGCTTTCCTATAACAACGGGGTGATTATGAAAGCCGGTGAATTACCTCCGTCACTGGGAGAGATGAAAACAGAAGGCCTTCCCCCGTTACTGGTGAAGATAAATCAAATCATCAAGCCGGTTCGCTACGATGAACCCCGCTCGCTGCATTTTTACTCGTCATATGAGAACCACCAATTTAATAAAGAGTCGACCATGAAGTGGTACCGGCGCTTCGACGATGCCAGCGCCCTGCTGGATTAAAAACGCCCCCTTTCAGGAAAGGGGGCTAAATGACATATCTCACATCGCCTGCGTAAACGTCCTCGATATCACGTCCTGCTGCTGCTCGCGCGTCAGGGCGTTAAACCGCACCGCATAGCCTGAAACGCGGATCGTCAGGTTCGGGTAGTTCTCCGGATGGGCAATCGCATCCAGCAGCATCTCCCGGTTCATCACGTTGACGTTCAGGTGCTGCCCGCCCTCAATGGCAGTTTCGTGGTGGAAGTACCCGTCCAGCAGCCCCACCAGGTTGGTTTTGCGCACCATCTGATCCTTGCCCAGCGCCTGCGGCACGATGGAGAAGGTATAGGAGATCCCGTCTTTCGCGTAGGTGAACGGCAGCTTGGCAACCGAGGTTAACGAGGCCACGGCCCCCTTTCTGTCGCGGCCGTGCATCGGGTTCGCGCCAGGCGCAAACGGCGTGCCGCCGCGGCGTCCATCCGGCGTGTTGCCGGTCTTTTGCCCGTAAACCACGTTGGAGGTGATGGTCAGGATCGACTGGGTTGGCACCGCGTTGCGGTAGGTTGGCAGCGCCTGAATTTTCTTCATAAAGCGCTCGACCAGGTCACAGGCGATGCTGTCCACGCGGTCGTCGTTGTTGCCGTACTGCGGATAGTCCCCCTCAATCACGAAATCGACCGCCAGACCGGTATGGTCGCGCACCGGCTTCACCGTGGCGTATTTGATGGCCGACAGGGAATCCGCCGCCACCGACAGCCCGGCAATGCCGCAGGCCATGGTGCGATAAACGTCGCGATCGTGCAGCGCCATCAGCGAGGCTTCGTAGCTGTACTTGTCATGCATGTAGTGAATGAGGTTCAGCGCGCTGATGTACTGCACCGCCAGCCAGTCCATAAAGTGATACAGGCTCGCCATTACGGTGTCGTAATCCAGCACGTCGTCCAGCAGCGGAGCGGTTTTTGGCCCGACCTGGATCTTCAGCTTCTCATCCACCCCGCCGTTGATCGCGTACAGCAGCGTTTTGGCGAGGTTGGCGCGCGCGCCAAAGAACTGCATCTGCTTGCCGATGATCATCGGGCTGACGCAGCAGGCGATAGCGTAATCGTCGCTGTTGAAGTCGGCGCGCATCAGATCGTCGTTCTCATACTGCAGGGACGAGGTGTCGATCGACATCTGCGCGGCGTATTTCTTGAACGCGATCGGCAGCCGTTCAGACCAGAGGATCGTCAGGTTCGGCTCCGGCGCAGGCCCCATGGTGTGCAGCGTATGCAGATAGCGGAAGCTGTTTTTGGTGACCAGCGTGCGGCCGTCCAGCCCCATCCCGCCTATCACCTCGGTCGCCCAGATCGGATCGCCGGAGAAGAGCGTGTCGAACTCCGGCGTGCGCAGGAAGCGCACCATGCGGATCTTCATGATGAAGTGGTCGATCAGCTCCTGCGCCTGCACCTCGCTCAGCCGCCCGGCCTGCATATCGCGTTCAATGTAGATATCGAGGAACGAGGCCGTGCGCCCAAGCGACATTGCCCCGCCGTTCTGGGATTTCACCGCGGCAAGGTAGGCAAAATAGACCCACTGTACCGCTTCCTGGGCGTTCATCGCCGGGCGGGAGATATCAAAGCCGTAGTACGCCGCCATCTGCTGGATCTGCAGCAGCGCGCGCCTGTGCTCCGCCAGCTCTTCGCGCAGGCGGATTGTGGCCTCCAGATCTTCACCGCGCTCCAGCCTGCCCTGCAGATCGGCGAACTGCAGCTCACGCTCGCGCACCAGATAGCTGATACCGTACAGCGCCACGCGGCGATAGTCGCCGATGATGCGCCCGCGCCCGTAGCCGTCCGGCAGACCGGTCAGCACGCCGGATTTACGGCAGCGCATCATCTCCGGGGAGTAGACGTCAAACACGCCCTGGTTGTGGGTTTTGCGCAGGTCGGCAAACAGGTACTCGAACTGCGGATCCATCTCGCGACCGTAGGCGTCGAACGAGCTGCGGATCATGTTGATCCCACCGTACGGGTGCAGCGCACGCTTGAGCGGCTTATCGGTTTGCAGACCGACGATCGTCTCCAGATCCTGGTCGATATAGCCCGGCCCGTGGGCCGTAATAGTGGTGGCAATGTTGGTGTCAAAATCCACCGGCGCGTGGGTAGCATTCTCCTGGCGAATGCCAACCATCACCTTCTGCCACAGCGCCGTCGTTGCTGGCGTCGCCTGCGCGAGGAAAGCCTCATCGCCTTCATAAGGGGTGTAGTTATGCTGAATAAAATCGCGCACGTTAACGGCGTTTTTCCATTCTTCACCGCGAAACCCGGCCCATGCGTCGCTGTAGGGCGCGACGCCCGTATCGATTGTTACTTTCATGCGTTTCTCGCTTAATCAGGCGTAAGCCGCAGCCGGAGTGACCTTCCCAAGACGGAGGGCGTCCAGCGCGATCATTTTTTCTTCATTGGTTGGGATCACCGCGCAGGCCGTGCGGGAGGCATCTGTAGAGATCACGCGCTCACCCGTGCTGCCCGGAAGCGCATTTTTGGCTTCATCAAGAATGATGCCAAAGACCTTCAGATGCTCTGCCACCAGCCCGCGAATGAGCGTCGAGTTTTCACCGATGCCGCCGGTAAATACCACGCCATCCAGACGGTGCAGCGACGCCGCGTGACCCGCAATGTGCCGCGCAATGCGGTGGACGAAGGTCTGGATCGCCAGCTGCGCACGCTCGTTGCCCTCGTGCCAGGCTTTCTCCAGCGCGCGTAAATCAGAGGAGATGCCGGAGATCCCCAGCAACCCGGACTCTTTGTTGACCACGCGCTCCAGATCCTCAAACGACTGGCCGGTCTGCTGGGCAATCCACGCCATCGCGCCAAAGTCCACGTCGCCGCAGCGCGTCCCCATCACCAGCCCTTCCAGCGGCGTCATTCCCATCGAGGTATCGACGCTTTCCCCGTTGCGCACCGCGCAGATGGACGCCCCGTTGCCGAGATGGGCAATCACCAGGCCGCTGTCAACGGGGGACAGCCCGAGAAGCGTATGCGCCTGCGCGGCGACGTAGCGGTGAGAAGTGCCGTGGAAGCCGTAGCGGCGCACGCCAAGCTCTTCGAAATAGCGGTACGGCAGGCCGTACAGATACGCCTGCGGGGGCAGCGTCTGGTGGAAGCTGGTGTCAAATACCGCCACCTGCTGCACGCCCGGGAACAGGCGCTCTGCCGCTTCCACGCCGCCCAGGTTGGCGTAGTTGTGCAGCGGCGCCAGCGGGGAAACCTGGCGGATCTGCTCGATAACCTGTTCCGTAATCAGGGTCGACTCGCTGAAGAGGTCGCCGCCGTGAGCGATGCGGTGGCCAATTAAGGCCACGCTGCTCATCAGATCGCGCTTCTCCAGCTCCAGGGCGATGGCGGCCAGCGCCCCTTCGTAGTCCTGGTGAGCCAGTCCGACTGGCTCACCCCCGTTCACGGAAATAAAGGCCTTCTCGGTGTTGATACCGTCTGCAATCCCCGTCATCAGGGCATCGCAGCTGCTTGCGTCGAGCACCGAAAACTTAACGGAGGACGATCCGCAGTTAATAACCAGTACTACCGGAAACTCAATCATCATGTGACTCCGCTCTTCCTGAGCTTTGGGTTAGAACAGTTTGTAAACGATGTTCAGAATGGTCAGCAAGCCGACCACGGTAACGAAGATGTTCTCGGTGCGGCCTTTGTATTTCGCCAGCGCCGGTGCCTTGCGGATGGCGTACATCGGCAGCAGGCACAGCAGAGAGGCGATGATTGGCGCTCCCATGGCTTCAATAAGGTCCAGAATGTTCGGGTTGGCGTAGGCCACAACCCAGGTGGATCCCATGATGAAGATCATGCTGATGGTGTTCAGCTTGCCGATGGAGACTTTCTTCTTGTCGCCCTTGTAGCCGAACTTGAGGACCAGGCCGTTCAGCCCTTCCAGCGTGCCCAGGTAGTGGCCGAAGAAGGATTTGAAGATAGCCACCAGCGCGATGATAGAGGCACCGTATTCCAGCACCGTTGCGAACGTGGATTTGCTTCCCGACATCGACGCGAAGTGATTCGCCAGGTAGGAGAGCACCGGAATGTTCTGCGCTTTGGCTTCCGCCATGTTCTGCGGAGAGAGCGTGAACAGGCAGCTAAAGGCGAAGAACATCACCACCGCCACCATCAGCAGGCTGGCGCGACCGATGATTTTGGAACATTTCTGCTCGGTGAACTCTTTACCGAACTCCGGCTCGTACTCTTCGCGCTTGGAGACCACGAACGAGGAGACGATAGGCGAGAAGTTGAAGGAGAAGACCATGATGGAAATCCCCAGCCACACCGTGACCAGAATGCCGTCATGACCGGTGAAGGCGATATCGCTCAGGTTGACCTGGTCGATCACCGCCGAGTTCCAGTACGGGATCAGCGACAGGGAAATCAACACCAGGCTGGCGATAAACGGGAACACCAGGAAGCTCATCACCTTCACCATCAGGTCTTTACCGAACCAGATAACAAAGGCCATCAACAGCAGCAGGAACAGCGCTACAAAGCCGCGGTTCAGTGCGGGCAGCTGGAGCTGGTTTTCCCAGAAGGTCATGAAGGTGTTGGTAATGGTGACGCCGTAAATCCACAGCAGCGGGCAAATCGCAAAGAAGTAGAGGAAGGTGATCACCACACCCCCCGTCTTGCCGAAGTGCTCTTCTACCGTTTCGGTGATGTTGCCGGAGACGTTGCTGCCGGACAGACACAGGCGCGCCAGCGCCCGATGGCAGTAAAAGGCAATCGGGAAGGCGAGAACCAGCATCAGCAGGATGGGGATCAAGCCGCCAAAGCCTGCACGAATGGGGAAGAACAGCACGCCCGCGCCAATCGCGGTACCAAACAGGCCAAGCGTCCAGGTGGTATCAGACTTACGCCAGGTGGACGTTTTTGTCTGGCCAACGATAATGCTTTCTGTGTTGCTCATAGGTCATCCTTTATGCGTCAACGAAGCCGGTAATTTGGGAAACACGGGAGAGATCGATATTGCCGCCGGAAATAATGCAGACGGTTTTACGACCCTGAATATAGCGATCGAGTTTGCCGCTTAATAACGCCGCGCAGGCCAGCGCACCGGCACCTTCTGTTACGACTTTATTTCGCTGAATAAGGGCAATCATGCTGTTGCGAATGTCGTCCTCGCTCACCAGCACAATGTCATCGACTAATTCTCGAACGATTTCGAAGGTTAAATTACCCGGACGAGAAACGTCGCAGCCGTCTGCTAATGTTCCGGTGACGCGATGGTTGATGATTTCACCGGCCTGATACGATGCCGCCATACCGTGAACGTTTTCAGACTGCACGCCGATAATATTAATGGTCGGGTTGATGGACTTAATCGCCGTGGCAATACCGGCAATTAATCCGCCGCCGCCGATAGGCACAATGACGTTATCCACGTCATATAAATCTTCGAGAATTTCCAGACCAATGGTGCCCTGCCCGGCGATGACTTTGGCATCATCGTAAGGGGGAATAAAAATACGCCCTTCCATTTCGACGATTTCGCTCACTTTGGCGATGGTGTCGTTAAAGTTCTCGCCGTGGAGCACCACTTCAGCCGAGTAGTCGCGCGTGGCGGCAACCTTGGACTTTGGCGCACCCATCGGCATCACCACTTTGCCGTCGATGCCGAGCATGGCGCAGGAGAGCGACACGCCCTGCGCGTGGTTGCCCGCAGAGCAGGCGACAACGCCCTTGCGTTTTTCGGCATCGGTCAGCGAGCTTAGCTTATTAAACGCGCCGCGAATTTTGAATGAACCCGTACGCTGCATATTTTCAAACTTAAGGAATATCTCACCCTTACAGCGTTCGCTGAGATAATTCGAGCGCGGCATACCGGTTTTATAAACTTTTCCCGCCAGACGTTTTCTGGCGTCCTGAATATCTTCAATGGTTACCGGGAGATCGTAGGTAATGTGCATAATATCCTCGTTATAATAATTCATTCTTTTCAGGCAAAGTCAGGGTATCAGAGCGTTACAGAGATAAGCTCTGGGTGTTTTTAAAATACGTTCTAAAAATTCATCGTCGTCTTTCTATATTCATCGACGAATATTGCTTCGCCAGCTCAACTAATACTGACGCTGATTTCTTAATACTGTAATTTTTTGACCACACGGCGGCATAACGCGCCACGGGCAATTCATCTTCCACTGGCAGCACAATAAACTGGTCGGAGCCGAACGGCGCAATCATGTCGCGGGGAATGACCGTCAGGTAATCGGCATTGAGGACAAGGTTATAAATGGTGACGACGGAGTCGGTCTGGACGATGTTTTCGATGCTGATGTGGTTGTCTTGCAGGGTGGTCAGAAGTTCTTTGTAGTAGCCCATATCGGTTTGCGGCATCACCCACTGCTCGTGCGTGAGCGATGCCAGTGTCGTCGGGCCGGTGCACGTTCGTGATTTGCTGGCGACCAGCACAAACTCGGATTCAAACAGCGGCTCGACGTGAAGATCCTGCAGCAGCATTTCGTCGCTTAACGTGCCGATGGCAAAATCCAGACGACCGTCGCGAATCGCGGGCAGGAACGACGAGAGTTGTGCTTCATACATCGAGACGCGCGCTTTCGGGAACACTTCCTTGAATTTTTTGATCATCTCAGAGAGGAAGGTGAAGCCAATCAGCGACGGGTAGCCAAAGGAGACGTCCATAACGGTGCTAAAACTGAGGCTGTTAATCTCGCTCACCATATTCTTCATTTCGCGGGTGATCGACTCTGAGTACGAGAGCAGAACCTGGCCTGCGGCAGTGAGTTTTACGCCGGTGTTTTTACGCACCATCACTTCCACGCCGAAATAGGATTCGATATCGCTGATGATTTTGCTGACCGCTGGCTGCGTCAGGCCCAGCTGTCTTGCCGCAGAACCTATGGAGCCACTTTTAATGACTTCCTGAAATACCACGAGGTGCTGTGTTTTCGGTAGAATAATAGTGTTCATAATATTCTGCGCTTATTTCCCTATGACGGAGCGGATTCTACCTAATTGTGTTTAAGAGGGTATGTGCTGTTACTCACAATTTACCTTTTAGGACTCATTCAGCCGGCTGCAAAAACCAATAAAAACCTTTAAAATCAATTATGTAAACAAATATAAATACGCTATTACGCTGATATTGATCAACAAAAAAGGGAGTAATAAATTTATTTTATGCCGATAACCACGGTGAATTTCTTCAAATATTAAATAACAATAAAGATTAACTTTCAGACAATTAAAGGTTAATAAATAGTCATTATTTACTTAAAACATTTTTGTAATTTATCAAATACGATAATAATAATTTTACGATGATGAAGGAAAGAGTGGAGCAGGTCACATATTCATGCGGTAAATGTTTTTGATTTCAATATATGCATATCAAATAAGAAAACAATGACGCCTGTTTTAATAACAACATTAACATCCTCATAACACTACAAATAACGCATTTTATAGCGAGAAATTTTGTGATTGCGATCGCCAATGGAGGATGAATGCATGCATTAAGCACCAAGACAGTGAAATGTGCTTCATGTCGCAAAACTGAGAATTGGTCTCGTTTGTAAACATTGCATCATGGTGCAGAAAGCAAAAACCCCGCCGAAGCGGGGTTCTTTAAAAAGTTGAAGCTGACCGATAAGCCGGGTTCTGTCGTGGACAGTCATTCATCTAGGCCAGCAATCGCTCACTGGCTCAAGCAGCCTACCCGGGTTCAGTACGGGCCGTACCATGTGAACCCCTAT
>Ga0157363_1000359_pt1 | contig 34523 bp, 30 predicted proteins | sample AttsexASBM1_FD_111477 | JGI IMG/M metagenome (GOLD analysis project Ga0157363, IMG submission 111477) | Fungus gardens microbial communities from leaf cutter ant in Ribeirão Preto, State of São Paulo, Brazil - Atta sexdens ASBM1 | ecosystem: Host-associated > Fungi > Mycelium > Unclassified ... | reverse complement strand
CATTTGGTGGATAAGCCATCTGGTCACTGAAACGCGAGATCATGTTGAAGGGGGTCCCAAGCGGTGGGACCAGAGTTGAGGAATTATGGTGAGAGGAAGCTATTTGGACTTTTGAAGAGCGAAGTCAAGTAGATTGCAGATGGAACTGCGACATAGGGTTTAGCAGGCAGAACTGCTCAGAAGCAACAGTAGACTTGGAAGTCTGATAATACTGTCAGGCACGGTTCACACTGGGGTGGAAGTCCACAGAATGGACTCAGAGATGAGCGGACTTGTAGAACGACCTTGGCTTCAGCTTATGTGCTGTGCCATCTGTCTGCCATGTGGTCGAAACTTCAGATGAAGGAGAGAAAGTCTGAGTGGAAGTGAGTACTGATTGGTGTGTCGCTGTTGAACACCGGATATCGAGTTCAATAAGAGGTTATTTTCGTCGATTATCAGACTAGTGAATTACAGTGTAACTACTAGTCTTATATACAAAATGATATTATAGGAGATGCTCAGGGTTCCAGTGGGAAAACCCCTATTGCCCTGAGCGGAGGTTTCAGTGTTGAGACACTGACAGGAGTAACTCCTTCATGGAAGACTGAGTTGAATAGGAGTATCTCCGCCATGGAAGACAGAATATCTGGAGGGTTGCAGCACCGCCATGAGACATGTTGCGAGAAAGGTGGCCACCATGGAAGGCAGGCTTGTATGGTTCAGAGGTGGTTTCACCGCGGGGATGTTGTTTCCAGACAGGTGGACTTGTATGTGACAGTCTGCCATACTAGTATTATAGTCATAAATATTGATTGGTCAGACACACAGACTATATGCTTGGACCTTCCTATTGTAATATATAGTAGTGGTGTAATGACAGAATATAATTATAATATATTGCCCAAATATCAATTGGAGTTTGTGGGCATTTATGACTCCTCATATGAGACTAATCCTCTTACATCTATGAACTTCCACTTAAAGCAAGAACCATGTTTAACAAAGGCAGAAGAGTGAAAAAGAGCATGGAAGAATGAGTCATATCATGGATAAGCATGGAAGAGTGGATGAGGTATCCAGTTACAGAAGAATTAATGCACATGGAAGAGCAAGTGCATGTTTGCCTCATAGCGCCCATTACAATAAGAAATCAAACATATCATTGTCTTGAAAAAATCTGAAGCAGGGTGCCTAATATTCTGGTCCAAAGTTTATATGGTACAAAATAATCCATATATTTCTTCTATGGGAGGATTCTTTTGAAGGTAGCTACAGACTAAATAGCGGAGCAATCCAGCCCAAACTGGCTAGCTGTGCAAAGGATTGACTGATGACTGTAATTATTTATAACATTACATCCTCAACATCAATGCGTCGATGTCACCTGGTGCTACATCAACCCGGCTTCACCACATCGAATTATCCTCAAAATTGGAACAAAACTTGGGTATTCTATTTGGTTCTCAGTCTAACGCCAAATAATCTTATAATGACGTAAGAAGCTTCTGGCTTGACTCTGCAAGACTCTGCAACATCATGACAACACCTTAAGAATACAAAAACGTAATCTGATTCATCAACATGGGAAACACACATTCCGGTTTTAATCTCACTCGCACCTCTGGTGCATTAGACTCTTTTGTAGCTGACCTTGGTGGCGACATAGTGTATGAGAAGAGGTACGTTTGAGATCACATTGGTCTAGGTTGGTGTGCCATTGAATACATATTCACAGCCTTGGTTCAGCCCGGTTTCTAAAGACGGTCAAGTGTCGGCATCGAAATGGCTTCTTAGTTGTGAAAATATTCATTAAGCCAGATCCTGGGCTGTCCTTGCGAGCGTACCATAGACGTCTTAAAGGTTTGTTATACCTCTGCAGATCAGAATAGCTGACTCCTCATTCGTTATGAAAGTTGAGAAGGAAGCTCTCACCGACATTCCCAATGTCTGCAGCTATCAAGCTTTCGCAGAGACGGAAAAGGCTGCTTACACCATTAGACAATGGATTGCAAGTAATCTCTATGATCGCATCAGGTGCGTGTACCACCTGGATTGTAGCTGTTGTACTGATATGCGAAGCACACGACCATTCCTTACTATGGTAGAGAAGCGGTGGATTGCCTTCCAGTTGCTCAATGCCCTGCGCGACACTCGTAATCGTAAGGTATCGCATGGTGATATAAAATCTGAGAATATACTCGTGACCTCGTGGAACTGGATATACCTCGCCGACTTTGCTTCCTACAAACCTACTTATCTGCCACTCGACGACCCAGCCGACTTTTCATTTTTCTTTGACACTTCTGGACGTAGGACGTGTTATATTGCTCCGGAACGCTTCTACACTGCCACTGACAACCCAGAGATCAGCTCGAAGAAATCCAAGATGGCGATGGGTGAATTGGAGGGAAAACGAGATGGCAAGGTGACAGAAGCCATGGATTGTTTTAGCGCTGGATGCGTGATAGCTGAGCTCTTCCTTGAGGGAGCGCCGCCTTTCACGCTGAGTCAACTATTCAAGTACAGAGAGGGAGAGTATGAAGTGGATACATACTTAACTCAGATCGAAGACGAAGGTGTCAGAGTGAGTCGCACATACAAATCAATCAAGTCGACTCAGATCATTGAGTCGTCGGTAGACCCTTATCAAACAGATGATTTCTCTCGATCCCAACGAGCGGCCCAGCTTTGACACCCTATTACACACTTCGCGAGGGACTCTTTTCCCTGAATCATTCTATTCCTTCCTACATAACTATGTTGTGTCGATCAACGAAATCCCTGCGAATTTTCCTTTCAATAATCCTGTCACCCCCTCAATTGCAGCAAACTCAACAGTCAAATTAACCTCCGCGCCTTCCATTAGTGCTGCTCGTTCCGAATCAAAACTCGATACGCTCCCTAGCGCTTCAGACCACCGACTTGAGCGTATATGGGCGGACTATGAAAGTGTAGAATTATATATTTTTCAAGAACTTCCCCAGGAAAGTCCGGAAATGGGCGTGAAGATTGAACACAATTCACTCGCACCCCTGGCAAAATCATTCCAGGTTTGTTTTGTGCCTATACCCATCTCTTGTATGTCGGTAACTTCTTTTCCTCAAGGACATTTTCCCCATTGAATTATACATGCCAAATCGTGATTCCAAGCTACACACTCTACTTGGCGGCAGACGTGCTACTCTTGAAGGTGAGTAATATTCACCGGGGACGTAGGCTCTTGTGTATATATATCTTTCTGAAGATGGACCCGCTCTCATTCTCCTCGCCCTCGTGACTGCAAACATACGAAATTGCTCCCTGCCGAGCTCCAAAGTCCGGGCACTGGATGTTTTCCTTGCTCTATCTTGCCATCTGACAGACGAAGCAAAATTGGATCGAATGATCCCTTATATAGTTGACTTGCTGCATGATGAATCTGCCCACGTCCGCGCTGCTTCTGTCAGAACTTTGATGCAGGTGGTGGGTAAAACACTGCTTTAGCTAACGAATGCTTCACTGACACAAGAGGCAGCTTATGCTTGTAACAGTCATCACGCCTTCGAACGCCGCCATATTTCCAGAATATATTATTCCTAACATCCGGCATCTTGTGCAAGACTCCGAAATTCTCGTTCGGTCCACATACGCCCAGTGTATCGTACAGCTCGCGGATACGGCTGCGCGATACCTTGAAATGGGACAAGCGCTTAGAGCCCATGGAGTTTTTGTATCATCTCCAGATACGTATGATCCAGAGAATGCGCATTTCGAGGTGGGTAGAAAACATTTTGTTATGGACTTAGATACCTATCACTCAAGTAACAGGTATCATACGATGCGAGCATGCAAGAGCTCCAGGCTCACATCCAAGAACATCTGTCTACTCTCTTGGTTGACCCTTCAAGCGTCGTTAAACGTGCTGTTCTCCGTGGCATCTCCTCCCTATGTATCTTTCTAGGCCGACAGCGGACCAATGATGTACTTTTAAGTCACATGATCACGTACTTGAACGATCGGGACTGGTTGCTTCGCTATGCGTTCTTTGACAGTATCGTTGATGTCGCTGCATGTGCTGGCGGTCGAAGTTTGGAAGATTATATACTTCCGTTGATGATACAAGCTCTTTCAGGTCCGTTGGAACCGACGCTCGTCGAATTTGACACTAAGATGCCATTGTAGATGTGGAGGAGACAGTTGTAGCAAGGGTTTTGACTGCCCTTACAAGTTTATGTGAACTTGGGCTGTTTCATAAAATGCGGTTATGGGAACTTATGAGTGCGACGCTTGGATTCCTATACCATCCCAATGTATGGATACGGCAAGGTCTGCCATTTTCTTGGTGAGACAACAGTTGACTGACTCTGAGTTTAGGTGCTACATCATTCATCACGTCGGCTGCCCAGCATCTACCACCAACGGACGTTTGGTGCATTCTTTATCCCTCCTTGAAACACTTCCTCAAAGCAGACGTAGCCGTCATCGATGAGCAAAGTTTACTTACGGTTATGAAGCAGCCGGTAAGTCACCAGGTTCAAACGATGTTCTCTTGGCCCCTAACGTTATATCATTGAACCAGCTCTTAAGACAAATTCTTGATGCCTCCGTTCAATGGGCCATGAAGGGCGATAAAACTGGCTTCTGGAGAGGTCAGAGGAAGACAAATAAAACTGAATCTCCTAGGGAGAGTGTGGTATCACTACGTAAGGGAAATTCGTCCATCGCGAAACTAAAATCAGAAGAGTAAGTCCTTGACGGAGCTTGTCGAGCTTTGAATTCTCAATCTTCTTGTAGTGATGAAGGACAGATAGGAAAGCTGCAGCAGCTTGGAATGACCTCAGACGATGAGGTCAAACTCATGGCGATGCGGGAGTACATTTTGAAGCTTGCTACGTCCAGGTACGTTATGTGTTACTGTCATATCAATAGTATTCTGACTCTTCTCAGCTTTTCCTCGCGATTGAACTCCGAACTGGACATAAGTGTGAGCCTTAGGATTATAGGTGACATCGAATTGCAGAAGCTAGGTGTCGTGCCTCAAACTGTCTTCCTTCGAACGAGAAATGCCCCCTCAGAGTACGTCTCTCGGGCATCCAGATTGTCCGCTGTGATTACCGCATCGACAGGCCCTCGTGTATCAACATATTTCCCAGGTCGAACTCAATTGATGAGTCCTCGGAAACCAAATCGATTGTCCATCGACATGACTAGCACTACCAGCAACTCTGGTACACCTTTCGAAGATTTGAGGAGAAGGCTGGCTACTATCAACGACTCAGCTTCGTCTCTAGCAACTGCCCATAGGCCCACTCCTACTTCTCAAGACGCCAAAAATGCTATATCACCCGTTCCCACCTCTAACACTCCCCCGGTCTCCGCAACGTCTATCATACCTCCACCTTCCCCTTCAGTTTCTTTGGTGGCTATACCACACCCAGTTTTGCCTGGACCTACCACCCCTTCTACCACTTCAACTATTGATCGTCCTGGAAGCCCTGCTGAGAGCATAGTCTCAACAGCGAACTCGCTCAGGCCTCTTAGTCGAATGCAGCTTAGTGGAAGTGTCATCCTGGATGGGGCTAAGGCTGCCCCTGCTGTTGGGTCGAGTAAAACGAATGCTGTCGGGTTGTTGGAAGCGCACTCGAAATTTTTGAGAGACACAGAGGGCTCCCCAGAGAGATCTGAAGGGTCCTTATCTTTTTCCGTTGCAAACGCTATGCGCCCTCATAGGTCAAGGCAGCCTTCGTTGCAACCTATTTCAACCTATGGTACGCTGATCTATCATTCCCGTGCCATTTATTGTTTCCTGATGTTCGAACGAAGATGGTCAAGATCCAGGGATCAGTCATCTTCTTGAAGGACTGTACTTGAACAATAATCGTGAGCTCCAAAACGACTTTGGTCCTAAAGTTCACGAAGGCCCCATCCGGAGAAGAGCTGTCCGACACAAGTTCACGCCTAGAGATGGATCCAGTCGCCATACTGAAGTTTCCCTTATTGCTAACCTTACATCTCACTCTGAGGCTGTGACTTGTCTGACCGTATCACCCGATCACATGTTTTTTATATCAGGTTCCGATGACAGAACGGTGAAGATATGGGATACAGCCAGGCTAGAGAGGAATGTCACGAGCAAACCACGACATACATATGGACAGCAACACGCGTGTATCAAGTGTGTTTGTATCCTGGAAGGAACCCATTGCTTTGCAAGCGCAGCAGATGATGGAAGCGTTCATATCGTCAGGGTTCATGTCACGCAAAGCGGTGGGCTACCAAAATATGGTAAACTTCAGCTTGTGCGAGAATATCGGGTTGATAGTCCTGGAGAGTATGTAACGAGCATGGTGCATTACAATTCTGGTGAGTAATCTGAGCTCAGAGAGTTGGTGTCACTGTTATTAAGGGCAAAATCAGATTCAGCGTCAAACTTGATACTTGCAACCACACACTCGAATATTGTCATACTTGACCTCCTAACGATGCGCGTTCTACAAAAGTTGGAGAATCCACGACAGTATGGGCCAATTACTTGCATTTGCATTGATCGTAAACGAACATGGATTATCGTTGGAACCTCTGCTGGTGTCCTGACGCTCTGGGACCGAAGATTCGGAATAATCCTTAAGAGCTGGCACGTCGGCATCTCGATAGCGACCTCGGGTCGTTCTGTTCGCGTAAATCAATGCGTTGTTCATCCTGCCAAAGGACGAGGAAAGTGGATTTTAGTTGCTGCCGAAGCTCCACAGAAAGGTTACTCTGAACGCGATGTAACAAGCTTGATCGAGGTTTGGGACATTGACAAATCAATCCTGGTGGAGACTTTCGTGACGAGGACGGGAGCCATGTCCGATCCGCTACCAGAACCTTCGGAATCCGTGACACCGAGTGCTGATACGACGCCAGCAGCTGCTATTGCTGCTCTTGTTCGTGCAAGACAAAATCTGCCACAAAGCGGGATACTTGATGGAAACGACAGATGGTTACCTGGTGGGCCTGCTGGAACAAATAAAGCTGAGTTACTTCCTTCCCCTTCGCCTGATGTGCGGGCAATCGCGGTTGGGCTGGATTTTGGGGGCCACCACATAGCACAAAGATCAGAATTTAATGACTTGATGGTGAATTCGAATCCGCCAAGAGGTGCTACCAAAGGTTACATGATAACGGGTTCTGAGGATAGGAAAATCAGGCTTTGGGACATGGGCAGAATCGAACGAACTGCCGTTCTCAGTGGTCTCGAATCCGAGCAAGAAAGACCGTCGTTCAGGTACAGGGCACCTTCCCTCCTGTTTAGTCTTGACTGATATCTTTCCAGTAGTTTTTCCTCTGGAAATATTTCCGTTTATGTGGAGACTTGCCCACTCACACCGAGCGGCGTTCATAGTAATCGTTCCGCGCAGAGGATATCTTTAATTGCACATAGTCAACAAAACCTTCTGAAGAACCACCAAGACGTCATCACGTCATTGATATGTATTGACTCGCCATTCAGAGGAGGGATTGTCAGTAGTGACCGTGCAGGTGTCATCAAAGTTTGGAGGGTTGATCAATTAGAATCTTAATCCTCTCTATTCTAGATGTTTCAGGCTTGTCAGACGTGCTCTGGATAAATACTGCGATACGGCTACGTTGATTCGCTTGTCAGAAATTTCTGAGTTTAGATGCCACTGGTGATACCAGTTCTGGCTATTTTGTGAGTTCGGAGGACCTCCGAACCAATGAATTCTTGACATTCTAAAGGAGCCCAAGCGAAGATATGAGCAAATTGGTAAAATCAGGGTGCAGGTGATGAATATTGGATCCAAGCAATCTTAGGAATCACTCTAATAATTCAGGAGTCACCTGTGGACAACTGTAAGTGACTAGGAAGTGACTAGGAGCTAAAAATGTGTCCACAGGGAGTAGTACATGCAATCATGCAGTACTAACTAAGTAAAACACAGTTGTGTCCTGAAATTAAGTCCATACCACCTATGATAATACTGAGAAGATTACTTCTAACACACATCCTTGATCTGACAAGTCCATAAGCAATAGGATGATGAAGAAGAAGAAAAGGATAAAAAGGAGATATGAGATTGAACCTAAGGTGTTAAACCAAGTTTGGGAACTGTTTGGGAACTGCGAATGCAACCACTTGAGGTTGTACAGCTTTAGTGAATAGATCAGCTACGGTTTGAGACAAAGAGACATATGCTGGAGTGATAACTAAATCTTGAACTGCATTCCTAAGCCAGTAATGTTGCAGATCTGTGCCCATTGTTGGAGAGGTGCGACTACTGGAAGAACATTGTTGGCGAGTTTTGTTTCCATTTTTATTTTCTCATCTATCATTTCCTTTTTTGTATTTTCCCCTTCTGGGCACACGCCCACAAAAGCACGCTTGCATCATTGCTTCTTTCTCTCTTACCACCATCTTGTATGGTAGCACCTATAAGAGAATTAGCGAATACATTATTTCCCAGTACCACCAAAGACTTATTAGTCATTCCATCCATCCAAAACACTTCCAACATGGACATGGAAATCAATACTCCTAGGGGAAGATCAGATTCCTCCAGTGCGAACAGTTCAAGAGAGTCGTCAACTCACTCAAATGCATCCTCCATCCCTTACCATGAGAGGATGCAAATTCAAAGCAACAACCTACCTTGGAGTGAACAGGTAAAAATCAATGAAAGAGAGAACTTCTCTCTTTTATATGCTACTCCTGGGGAAGGGGAAGATATACTGTTTAACAAGGTGACAAACAATAGCCCCAAGGAGGGGGCACAATGTGTTAACAAGGAGGCTCCTGCCCTAAATGAAATGCCTATTTCACAATATAAGAGTGAGGCTAACAACATGACTGACACATATCCTTCTCAAGATTTCATGAATGTTCTGATATCATACAATATTAATCAACCAGTTGAACTGAATGCTTGGGATGGGGAAGCTCACCCCATTTCTATTTTTGGCACCATGGAATTCCTTAAAATCAATTCCATAAACATGACATCTTTACTTTTATACATGGCTAACATGGCTAACTTCATCAGGAATAGAAGTGTAAAGTGCAACATGGTAAATAACATTAAACAACTCCAAGGTTTTGGTCAGGCTGCCTGGCAATTTATTTTGTCCATCTACAAATCAGGATGGGATGTGCTAGGGACTAATGAAAACAAGAGAATGTTTAGACAAAACATATTATCCAAATTCTTTCCCAAAAGCAACATCAACAAACCTATCAAGAGAGTTGAACAATTGAAGAATAAACAAGTAGAAGTTGTCAAACTTTCCCCTCCAATTCTGGCTAGGCTATCCAAGGAAACTTTGGAGAAGTCAAAAATTTTTAACAAGAAAGATAATATAATAAAGGAAACTGCTAAACCTAAGACCAAACAGTCATATACTCAAGAATCAGCCCCAAATATTGGTGAAATCTTGAAACTCAAAGAGAACTTTCCCTGTCTATCAGCCAAGAAAATCAAAAATATTCATAGGACAATTAATAACTTTGGAAAGGCTAAGCTCAAAATCAGTATGACGACTAAAGGTCCTTCGAGAAAACAAATTATTATTCCTATGGATATTGATAATAAATCTAAATTTATTGCTTCTTTAAATGCACACATTACTAATATAAATAGTACACTTAGAAATATCAAATCTGACATTATAGCAAATTTAATTTGGATGGATTAACATGGCATCATCATTACCATAAACAAGGTCACTTCACCATTGGATCTGCAAAATATTGAAAACTATGTTAAAAATATTGACTATATTAATTCTAGTAACTTGGAATCATCATGTCTCCCTCAATCCAAATCTTATTTGAAAATAATAGGTATTTTGTGTTTGATGGAAAATACTAACATACCTATCAATTCTAGTATGGTTGAGACTATCTTGAAAAATAACCACATTTTCAACAATATATCACTTGCTTTAAAGCCTCAAGTTATCAAGGTATTACCCAAGTTGGATATAACTATTGTTTAGCTGGACATATAGAATATCTAAAGTGGTAATAAGGCTAAGTGTCTTATTAATAGGTGTTTCAATATAGGAAGCTATATCATTACCATTCGAGATGTAAATATAAATCTAGAAGTTCTCCAATACAAAATTGCTGGAAATAGAGACATATTATCTTTGCCTGCAGAGCTCAAGGCTTGAGCCTCAAGATACATCAAATACAATAGACCACAAAACCAAACATCATCAACATTTTGCTTGGTGTTACAAGATGAATTTCAAGACTAATCTACCTTGCTTGGAAATCAAACAAGATAGACTGTGCCTATACACCTTCAAGTGTCTAAACTGTAAAAGTGATCACCAGGCTGACTCTAATGCTTGTCCATTCTAGAAGTATTAATTCAATAAGAAATAGAACACAAAGAAATATCAAGAACTCCAAGAAGCCAGGAAGCAGTCAATTTACTCAACTGTGAGCAGTGTTAAGGCATAATTATTAAAAATATCAAGCTCTTTTCACAAAATGTTTGAAAGAACAGGCTTATAACCAACAAGGAGTTTGACATTATCTTTATTCAAGAACCATCTTGGTCATCTATTTAGCCAATTCCTAGTTCTTTATGTAAAGAAGAAGATAGTTTAGTAGGTATTCCAAATCATCCTGACTGGTTTACTTTTTCCAGACTACCATCAAATGACAATAATCTTCCCAAAGTTATTTTATATATCAATATTCAATTATCATATTTTTGATTCTCTTTACAAAAAGATATTTTCAATCATAGGGATATCTGTTGTTTTTCCTTCTTTAACAATAGTGACATTTACTTCATGATTAATATTTATTCTGATACTATTCAAATAGCTTTAAAGTATCTTAATGATACTAAGGCTAATATTTGCAATGTTTTGGTCATGGCTAGCAACTTTAATATTAGAAATAGTAGTTAGGATCCTTCATTTTCTTTTCACTCTATTCATAGTGATTTACTTATAAACATTGCTAATTCTTTGAATCTTAGCTTGTCAAAATTCACTAACCAAGTTTCTACTAGATATTCAGATAATGCACAAGACATGAATTCTATCATCAATCTCATGTTTCTCAGGCCAAATTCCTCGGAATTCGATAACTATACTATTTATCCTGAATCTCATTATTTGTCTGATCATACTCTATTGATAGTTGACATCTCTATCATTGAGGAGTTTGTTCAAAACAAATGATGCACAATTATTAAGAATAGTGAAGAAGAAGACAAGTTTATTACTAATCTTATTGAAGCCATCAAAAAAATTAACACTGAACAAATCAGTAGTAAAGACTTGCTCAAACTTGCAGTTCAAGAATTTGCAAATAAATCAGATATCATTTGGTATAAATATTCAAAATGCATCAATATTACTAAATACTCCAAAGCTTGGTAGAACAAGGAATATCAAATCAAACTAGCAAAGTACAAAACATTCAAACAATTAGAGGACTGGAAAGCTTTTAAGAACATTGTAAAGAAGACAAAACAAGTATTCTTTGATGATAAATTTTGAGAAATAGCATCAAAAAATCAAGGATCTTGGAAACTTATGAATTGGGTTAAAAAGCATAAACTTCTAGCTATCAAAGCCATTCACTATAATGACCAATCATATATAGAGCTTGATGATTTATAGCAAGTTCTTCATCAATCTTTCAACTCTACACAAAGTTAACAGATTAACTCTGACATATTGAACAAAATTCCAACTAGGCCTGCAATAACATGAGCTTTATTTTCAAAAGTGAGAAATTTAAAAGTTCTATTGCCAATTGTAACAATTTGTCTATACCCAGTCTAGATAGGATGTTTTGAAATTATCTCAAAGTAATCGTCAAAGATAATACATGTTTAAAGAATTTTGTCAACATTGCTAATATATATATCAACTTAGGATATTGGCTGTTGCACTTCGAAATATTATTGTCTATCATCATTTCCAAGCCTAATAGGACTTTATACAACTTACCCAAGATGTTTCAACCTATTGTTTTATTGAATATACTTAGACAACTCATTGAAAAAGTCATCAGAGAAAAACTTCAATTCTAAGCCATCTCAAACAATTTTGTTCATCCTAATCAATTAGGAGGATTGAAGTAACAGTCAACTACTGACACTGGCATCTTTTTAACTCATCTAATTTGAGCAGAATAGGTCAAAAATCTTCAAATGAGCATGTTAGCATTTTAGTTTTTCCCTTTACTGAATTATTGACTTCTTCCATTGATTTTGGATAAAGCCAGTTTTGATTCAAGAATATCAATATCTTCACTTTTTTTCCAATTATTTAGTAGGCAGAAAAACCCAATATCTTTGGAACAATTTTTCTTTTCTATTTTTTAATGTTGATGTTAGTATAAAACAAGGCTCAGTCTTATTTCTGGTTTTATCAGCTCTTTATCTTTCTTCTATTTTTCATATTTTCAAGAAAAGAGTAAAAAATCTAAAAATTCCAATATCACTTATTTTTTTTGTAGACAATAGTCTTTTCATATTACAAGAAAAATCATTTGAAAAATTGAATTCTCATCTTTTTTGTAGTTATAATGTTATTTCATCTCTTCTTGAACAGTTTGAACTTGTAATTGAACATGAGAAAACTGAAATTTTTTATTTTTCTAGATCACAAGTATTCAATCTTTCCCCTTTGGATCTCAATATCTTTGGAGGTCCTATTCTTTGTCCCAAAGATATATGGTGATATCTTAGATTTATCTTTGACAGCATATTAAGTTTTATTTGAACAAAGTTTTATCAACTGTCAAGTGTATAAAAATGCTAGGCAATTCCTCACATGGTTTAAATCCTCAGCAAAAGTATCTTCTTTATAAAACTTGTGCTCTATTCATCACTCTCTATGGATTTCCTCTATAATACTACAACAATACACTACTTGCATACTCACTTAAGAAACTCAGAAGAATGTAAAAAATAGCAGCACTATGGATTCTAGGAGCTTTTTGCACTTCTTCTACTTTGAGAATTGAAGTAATAGCTGATTTGGCTTCCATTTATCTTCATCTTCAAAAAATCAGTGAATGTTATCAACTCAGAATCTCCACTCTTCTGAATAACTATACTATCAAGTCTCTTCTTGAAAGAAGACACACAGAAAACATGACTCCTAAGCAACAACTGAAAATTAAAGGTTCTATTATAAATGCTAACAATCATCTTAATGGAATTTCCCCATCTTTCAATTCTCTTAGTTATGAATTTTCTCCTAGAACTTGATTTTTCTTAGTTGTTTTTCATTTTGTCATACAAATTACAAAAACAAAGAAAGCAGGGCCATTTACATTTGCAAACTTGATAAATGTGTCTTTCATGGATCAATTGATCTCAAATCAGTTGTGGTTGTCTCAGACACTAGTATTAAGAACAATATCACTATGTCAATTGTGCATATTCATTTTCATTCAAATCTTATCAAAAAAACAATTTATCATGCTGTCAATGTTACATCTCCAGAAGCAGAACTATTCATTATTAGATGTGGTATTAACCAGACTATTCAAATCCCTAATGTTGCTTATATCATCATTATTACAAATGCAATGCATGTAGTGTATTGTATATTCGATTCCTCAATTCACCCCTATCAACATTAATCAATAGCTATATTAAAAGAACTCAGAGAATTCTTCAATAAGGATTCTTTAAATTCTATTGAGTTTTGGGATTATTCTAGTAATGACAATTGGCTCTTCTTGTCAAGATCGAAGAAGGTGGACTTGATTTATTTTATTTTTCCTTTTATTTTTCCTTTTATTTTTTTATTTTTCTTTTCAATTTTCAATTTTTAGAATAACTAGGGTTAGGGTTGATCGGTCACACTGTCACATCAGTCACGATCTGATGGTGTAGTCACAAGACAGATCACGAGACAAAGGAAAACTTAGTAGAAGGATCTAGAACAAGTGACATCATACAACATGGATAACACATGTTGGCCTCGTGTTCTATATATGGTCGATTAGGGTAGGGTGCACAGTAGTAAGCATGGACCATTGGTAGTAGTATATAAGGTAGACTACTTTGTAAAGAGATCTCTATCGAGTTCTCTTGTGTTACTCAATACAAGAGTTGTTCTAATATCCCACTCTAAGGATTTTAGTTCATAACACTTCTACTCTTTAGTTAACAAAGAGACTAAAGAATTCAACCTCACACCTTTACTCCCATGCAAATCATCTTGAGACTTTGAAAAAAAGAGCGAATGTGATAACATCTTAAATGATAATCTTCACCCTATAAAACCTTTATACTCCAAAGGAGGTTCATAGATCAAATATTTCAGATACTTGAACTCTTTTTGTGTTAGAGCTACAAGAGCTATTGTTAATTATGCTCCCATAGGAGAATACCATCTTTCCTAATAAAGACTTTAGTTGTCTGTGTGGAAACTATCTGATTGAGTCAAGATATCATATCCTTTATGATTACAGAAGGTTTAACAACTATTGAAATCTAAGGTGAGACACTATTGGTCATTTTGTCTTTTCTGGAGTTCAACAAGAATGCATTCTCTTTTGGAGAGAATATTACATAGTAGTGTGGCATTTACTTGTATAATAACATCTACATTTGCTTTCTTTTCTTTGTTTTTCATTTTTTTCATTTACATGTTGCTTGCTCCTATGTAATATAGTTACAAAGTAGCTACCATGGTCTGTCTATGCACTCTGTGTAAAAAATTATTGAATTTAAAAAATAAAAAAATAAAAACATGCTTGCATTGCATTTGCTAGCTAAATTTCATGCCATGTTGACATCTAGTATGACAAAGAACTATATAGTATTAAAACCTACATTCTCAGGTATAAAAGGACCCTTTTTGATTGGTGGCTACACCTCAGTTATTCATGCTATCTCTGTAAGACTAAGGTGAGCTCATATTCTAGTAAATTATCTTCATAGATTACTGACTACATATACTAGTTTGTATATCCAATAGGTACAAATAAAATAGTTATTCATGCTATCTCCATAAGACTGAGTTTGTACATCTAATATTCATGGTGTTCTGAATTCTTGGTAAACTCAATTCCAGACTTGTTATCAATAAAGAGTATCAATACACAAGAGAGAGGATATCCAAAATATTTTGATCTTTTTACCAGCCTCTATAGCCACCACATACTATATACTCAGTCTCAGTACTGGATAGAGTAACAAAGCACTGATATTTTGATAACTATTACTTGATCTGTTCTCTCTTGTACAACTAATCATAGACTTTTACCTAAAGTGAGAACCATGCTTAATACTTACATACTAGAGTTGTATAACTACCTATAGACTGTTGCAAAGCATTTCACTTAGTAAGCATATAGCCTATGATCAGTAGTCCTAATTCAGTAGTTGATATAAAATTTTTTGCGTAAGTTAAACTCCTATCAATACTACTTATCTTCTATCATTACTTATTTTTCCTCAGCTTTCCATTAAAGTATACACTACAGATAAATAGTTGCCAGTTGTCCACACTGTACTATGCTACTGTGCATTCTGTTTCTTTCAACAGGTTATCCCCAGTTGCCTTGATCTCTAGTTAGCACTTTCTTAAACTGCTTTCTATCAATGAGAAAGACTTAACCAACTCTACTAGTAAGCTAACACCTTGTCACTTCTACACCTGTTATAGATTGAGCTAATTCTGAATCACTCCATGCCTATAGGATTTTCTTGTATCTTACATATGCTAATGGCTTATTACTGGTTGAACATTTATGCTGATTATATTCACTACAGCAATGGCCAACTTTGTTGCTACTCTTTCCAAGCTTACTGGTTCTACTGACTACCCCTTTTAAGAGATCTGTGTTAAATCAGCTCTTGCTCTCATCACTTATCCTAAGGCTGTTTTCACTGCTGAAGATATACTGAATGCTTTTGCACTTCCTCAAACTACTGATGTGAATAAGATAACCAGAAGCAACTTCCTGGGCTCTCAAGCACTGGTTGTTCTTAATTTTACTTTGCCAGATAACTTGTCAATACATGACTAGCCTAATGCTGAGGCTCTTTGTACTTATTTATAAACTTTTATGGGAATACCTGGTTCAATATCAGTCTTTGCTGACTGCTAGAAAACAGTTATATTTCAAATTCCCAGTGATCAGAACTCTGCTTCTCAGATTGCTGAGCCTGACCCTTATATGAGACTCTGTAATAATAACTGTGATATCTCTCTTTCCTTACAGATTGATGATTTATTAAACTTTCTGACTCAGTCTACCAAATCTGTGCAAACTGTTCTTAAATATGATAGTGTAATCACATATGCTAATACAATGGCTATAATGGAGAACTTTGTAGTCTTAAAGGAAATTAATTATGCATACATGAATTCAAGTCAAAATAGATTTGTTCTGCCTAACTTGCTTATTACTGTGAATCTCTCTAAATGTGAAAAGGTACTATGTTTCTTATATAAGGACAAAAAAGCACCTTATGGCAGCTTTTATAAGAATGAATGGTTCTTGAATTCCAGTGCCTCTGCTCACTTTACTTTATTTGAGTCTGATTTTGTTGATATGACTCTGGGTAATTATAGTTAAGTAGAGACTGTAAACTTCAAAGTACCACTATTTATGGTCACTTCTGACACTGTTCTGATTGAATATTAGATGCAATTTACACTCACTGATTTTATCTACAATGATAGCACAGAAGATAGAGTTCAGAAGAGAATTTTGACAAGAATAGACTTTGAGACAGATGTGGGCAGAGTCCTATGCAGATGGGTCAACTTTAACTTCAATGAATGTTGTTGTGTCTAGCCTATGCATTGCATGATCAGAATTTTGGATAACAAGAGTTCAAGTGAGAGTATTGTTATGACTTAAGCCCTTAGTGCTAGACAAAAGAAGAATCTTGTATAGGGTTTACACAAGAGAACTCAATAGAGAACTCTGTACAGGATTGTCTACCTTATATACAAATACCTAATGGTCTGTGCACACTATTTCTAGCCTACCCTAGATGACTATGTGTATGCCTTAAGGTCCACATGTGTTTTACACATGGTATGACATCATCCTTCCAGAACCTTCTACCTTCTTCCATGCGTCATGTGATTCTGTAACCATGTCATCTGATGTGACCTGCTGTGTGACAGCATGATCTTGTCACTCCACCCCTAACCCTAGTTCTAAGAATAGAATAAAGGAAAATAAATTGGAAAGAAAATAAAAATATGGAAAGAAAATAAGAAAATGTTAAGTCCACTTCTTTCGTTCTTGACAAGTATGAGTATAGCATAGTTCAAGTTGATAATCGGACTAAGGAAAATAGTATATGGTAGACTATGTTCTTAAATACAGAACTGGTAACCTAATAATAATTTACTACTACACATACTCTAGGTTGTTGGATACTATAGGGGACATTGTTTAGAACTCTATGAAATTGATGAGAGATATAGTGTCTGGTCCTTGGATTGATGAATAATTGGAATAGAATGAGATTAGTACTAGAAAAGTGGAAAATGTGCAGATGATAAATACTATGTGACATTGAATATAAAATCTTTGATCCTAAGAAAGGAACTACTAAAGTTGCTATATCAAAACTATGGCCAGTATATTATATTCCTAACATGCAGATACATCTTCTCTCTACTAGACAAATTCTTCAGTCTGTATTAAGAGTAAAAGGCAATAAAAGTGGTTCTACTTTCCATGATAAGTCTGGTGATGCTGTTCTATCAGCTACTCCTAATCTTTGGGGCAACATTCAAATTATGAGAACTTACATTCTCAAGTATAATATCTCCAATCCTGTAAGTCTTACAACAAGACACCTAGACTTTAAGACTTTGCATTGTTGTTTTGAATATGCTTCTGATAAAGTCATGCACCATATTCTTGACAATGTTGAAAATGTGAAGAAGATCCATTTCCTAACACAGAAATATGTCTATTATGGTTGCACTCTTAGAAAGATATACCAACACAGTTTCCCTAAGAACTCTGTTCACTTCAGTGAGCCTCTAGGATTGATCTACTCAGATCTCCTTGAGCTTCCCATCTTGTCTTATTCAAAGTACAAGTGGGTGATTATATTCCTTGATGACTATTTCTCCTATTACAACACTGCTTTTCTGCACAAAAATTCTGAAGCTGTAGAAGCAATTAAGTCAATTTTCTGGATGTGGTTAAATATTACTTCCCATCCTATGAAGAGATTACACACTAACAATGGGGGAGAATATGTAATGTCAGAATTACAGTTTTTTCTAAGAGAACAAGGGATTATTCATAAGACTAGTACTCCACATGTACACCAACAGAATGGTTGTACTGAATTATTGAACTGTATCTTGCTTGAAAAGGCACATTCAATGTAACTTGAAGCATGCCTACCAGATTTCTGGTGGGAATTTGCAATTGTAGCTGTAGCTCATGTATATAATCACACATCTGTTAGGCATCTCAAGTGGAAAATATCTCAGGAGATTTTCTTGGGTAATAAACCTAAAATATTGCATTTTTATGTCTTTGGCTGTGAAGCCTATATATTTCTCCCCAGTGAAGTTTGTACCAATAAACTTGCATCATTGATGATATTCATTGGGTATAAAGATAATGGTTATCACTTTATGTACCATACATAAGGAAATATCACTTTCTGCTCTACACATGCCATCTTTAATAAGGAACTATTTCCTAAATGTACTGACTCCCATGCAAAAGAGTACAAATTATACGATAGATTATTGGATAAAATAAGTCCAGAGACAGAGTTATCAGTGCCTAACTCTTCTGGAAAAGATAGACCTGCTCCAGTATCTATTCCACACACATCTATTCCTCCCATTCAAAACAATTCTTCTACTTGTTCTTCTTTACCTTCTCTTTTTTATAAGTCTCTACCTCTCTTACCTACTCCAGGGTCTAAAAAGCTTACAGTAGAGATTGAAGAAGAAGAAGTTAACTCTAATGTTGAGATATGACTACTTAGCCCTCAACAACCTTTGCAATTTGCTTTGTAGAAATTGAGGAGATCTAAGTGTCAAACTTAGATACCCTTTAGAGAAGGAAATATTTATAGAGAATGAGAACATCCTACTAATATCCTGTAGAATCCTTTATGGCAGCCAAGGAGAAGGTTTTTCTAACCCCAACATGGCTTGTGATAAACATAAAAATGCTCATCAGAATACATAACAATTTTCTGATAATTCACTATCTAAGATAGTAAGAATAAATAGAGTTGATTACCTATATAACTCATTTGATAATATCATTGAGATGAATGGAATCCCATATAATATCCAGTGGAAAGATGAATGTCCAATCATTGTTGATAATAATAGGAGTAGGATAGACACTCTACTTTTTGCAGGTAGATCAGCTGAGCTAGCTATCACTAGCTACTTAGCATGCCTTGCAAAAGAAGGGGGAGTAGAGCAAATTTGCTTTTTCTTAGCACAATATGCAGCAGAGTCTTGCTCACTCCCCAAAAATCTTAGAGATGTCACTAGATTTCCAGCTGACATTCAAAAGAAGTAACTTAATTTCTATCTTGAGGAGCTGAAATTGCTTAAAGACAGAAATGCTTATGAAGTTGTGAACCTCTCTAAAGAAAGGAAAGTGATCAAGAATTGCTGGGTGTTCAACATCAAGTCTAATGGTCATTACAGATCTTGACTTGTTGTATAAGGATTTTCTCAGATTGAAAAAATTAACTTTAATAAGTTATTCTCTCCAATTGTCTGCTATAAGACAGCACATCTATTTCTAGCTGTTGCTACCCTTGAAGATTGGGATATTCATAGTATTGATATAAAAACTGCCTACCTTTATAGTGATCTGGATGAGGAAATCTACATGGAGTAACCTAAAGATTTTAGGTTATCTGGCAATATGACTAAGTCAATGTTAGTCCTAGAATTTAAGCAATATAAATCTAATACTGGTGTATATTACTTTATCAATAAAGAGACTAGAGAGCTTGTTATAGCAATTGTCTATGTCAATGATATTTACTTCATAAGTTCAAAAGATTTCTTGCTCCTATTAGAGTTGAAGCAAAAATTCATAACAAAAATGGGAATGCTATACCTTTGGAGAAACCAAAGAGTTTCTTGGGATGTGCATAGATCATAACTGCAAGAATTGAAAGATCTTTATAAATCTGAGTACTTGAACAAGATTCTAACATGCTTCAATATAACAACCAATCCAACAAGTACTCTACTGTCATTAGGCTATATGTTTGAACTCAATAATAAATAGTATGACTCCAATTTCCATCAAAAGTACTGGCAAATGGTTGGATCTCTAATGTATCTAATGATTAGCTCATATTCTGACATAGGATTTGCTATAGTCAAACTTGCCTAGTAGATGGCAAATACCTCAAATAAACATTATCAAGTAGGATTGCATCTTTGTTTAATACTTGCAAGTATTGGATATTTTATGATGAACTCAGCAATGAGTCTATTGTAGCATACTTGTCATAGTATGCTTGAATCCTTATATTTGATTTTGATTTTTTTCTTTTATCTATTTTCTTTGATTTGATTTCTCTTTTTCTTTTCTTTTCTTTTATTTCTTGGACAATGAAGAGGCATGTGACCATAGTCACATGACATCATGTCATAGGCCTATAACTTAGAAGAAAGTACTAGAAGAATGATATTAAGATATATGTTCATAGCAGTTTACCTCATGGCTAATACATCAACATTAGGATAGAGCTATTTATCACTAGCACAGACCATATACTTGTAGTATATATAAAATATAAATACATTGGGAACTCCTTGTTGAGTTCTCTTGTAATCCCTACAAGACTCTTGCTTCATAAGACTACTTAGTGCATTATTAATTGTTTTGATTAGTGGTTGCCATAATAACACTCTGATTTAGACTGGGCACAATGTCATGGTATGCTTGAACTCTGATATATCATTTTGATTTTCTTTTTTATTATCTATTTTTCTTGATTTGATTTTTCTTTTCTTTTCTTTTGATTTTCTTTTTCTTTGTGGACAATAAAGAGATACATGATTATGGTTACATAATATGTCACATGATATGATATCATAGGTCTGAAATATGGTAGAAGAAACTGGAACAATGATGTCAAAGACATGGTTGTAACATGTTTACCTTGTAGTAATAGTATGGTAGACTTATAAACAACATATGTAGTTTAGGGTAGGACTTGTACTAGTAGTATATATAGTGTAGAAATGAATTAGGAACTCCTTGTTGAGCTCTTTTGTAATCCCCACAAGATACTTTGTCTTTAAGTTTGCTTTAGTAGTCTATTGGTTGTTTTGACTAGTAGTTGCTACAACACACAAGATCCAGAATCATATAAATCTGTGACTGGTTACTTTACTCTCATAACTTGCAGAGTAATATCTTAGATGAGCTGCTAGTAAAAGACAGTAGTTCTATCTTCAACTAAGGCTGAATATATGGCTCTTTCTAATTGTGACTATTAGCTTGTCTAGATAAGAAACCTTTTAAATGAAGTCAGTATTAATATTCCAACCCCTTATATCTATAGCAATAATCTTGGCTCACTTTTCTAGAGATCTAATACTATACAAGAGAAGTGGTCCAAACATATTGATATTTGCTATCACTATATAAGAGATCTAATTGAGAATAAACAAGTTAAACTATATCACATTGATGAAAAAAATAATTCTGCTGATATTCTAACCAAAAACCTTGATAAAGTCTTGTTTAGTTATTTCCATCCATTTCTTGGCTTAAAAGTACTCTAAGCTCATTCACTTCTGCTTTTATTACTTAATAGCTAATGTTTTAAGTGAGGGGGAGTATTGCAAAGTATTCCACTTAGTAAGTATATGGCTCATGATCAGTAGTCCTGATTAGATAGTTGATATAAAAAATTTTGCATAGGTTGAGCTCCTACTAATACTACTTATCTTCCATTGTTGCTAACTCTTCCTCAGCTCTCTATTAAAGTATACACTATAGATAAGTGGTTGCCAGTTGTCCATACTGCACTATGCTGCTATGTATTCTGTTCCTTCTAACATAGACAACTACTTTCTTTATAGTCACCATATAATGTATTAGAATAATTTTGGAATAATTCTAGATTGTTACCTTCTTTGTATATTTGCTTGTAACTACTGGTCTCTTATAAGCAATATGTTACAAAACATCTACAAACTAGTGTTTGGAAAGATAATATTTATTAGTGACCAAAATATGTTATAATTAGAGTACAAAGAACAAGTAATGGATACTAAAAATCTTAGGAATCACTCTAATAACTCAGAAGTTACCTAGTAGACTATGTACACCTATAAATGACTGTATTGAAAAGAGTATGATAATAGCTAACCTATAAACAACTGTAAATGACTAAGAGTCAAATGTTAGATGAATAAAATGCACAGTAGTATGGTGCAGTGTGAACAACTGATGACCACTTACTAGTAGTAAGTTCTGCAATAGTAAGCTTGAGAGCATGAGTAATAATAGAAGACAAGATAATAGTCTAAGTTAAGCTATATAAAAATTTTTACATCAACTACCTAATCAGTTAAACTATTGATTGCAGTACAAATGCTTACTAAGCTAAATGCTTTGCAACACTTCCTCTCACTTAAGAAATTATTAAGTAATAGGAGCATAAGCAAATAGACTGTCAAGAAGGTAGACAAAAGATGGAATAGAATTTGCTTTGGTAGATATATAGGATCAGCTGTAATAGGAAAGGTTGGATAAAGTATGGGAACTTATCTGGAAGATATATATGGGAATTTGTGAGGTTGAGTAAGTATCTGGGTTGTGGATCAAGCTTGGAAGCTTATTCATAAATGGGCAATGTAACTCAGATAACAATCTTGGTCTCAACTTGTGTGTTGTGCCTACTACTTGTCATATGGTTATAATTTTGAAGGTTTAGGGTTTAGCAAGAAGAGGATTCTTAGTTAATTTCCAGACTAAGAACTACTGAATATCTACTAGGTCTTATATACTAAGTCTGTAGTTGGAACTATAGCTAAGGCAGTAGTAGTATAGGAAATAACATGTTATAGGACTGTTTCTATAATATAGAACAATTAGGAGTCTAGATGACAAGTTACTAGGAGATAAAACACAAGAGGCTGATCCATGGTTGAACAATCATGGATGTTAAAGTATACCTAGGTATGTTAGAGTCCTATTTGGAGATTAGGAAGCAGATATTTCAGATATTTCAGAAGTCAGTCTATAACATAAGCTTAAAGTATTTTCAAGCCAAGAGATGAATGGAAATGACTGAATAAGATTTGACTAAGATTTTCAAATAATATATCAACAAAATTCTTTTTCCCATTAATATGTTATAGTTTGATTTGTTTGTCCTCAATTAAATCTCTTACATAGTAATAGCAAATATCAATATATTTGGAGCATTTCTCTTATATAGAATTAGATTTTCAAAAAAGTAAACTAAGATTATTACTATAGAGATGAGGAGTTAGAACATTAAAACTAACCTCATTAAGAAAGTTTCTTGTCTAGATGAGTTAACAGCCATAATTAGAAAGAGCTATGTACTCAGCCTCAGTTGAAGACAGAATTATTATTTTTTGTTGGTGACTTATCCAGAATATTACTTTACAAGCTATAAGGGTAAAGTAACCAGTCACAGATTTATAAGGTTTTAGATCTTGTATCCAGTCTGAGTTAGAGCGTGCTACAACAAACTTATTGCTAAGTCTATTATAGATTATCCAATACTTGCAAGTATTAAACAAGTATCTATAAAGATGCAATCTAGCTCAATAATATTTATCCAAGAAGTTTTCTATCTGCTAAGCAAGCTTGACTATAGCAAATCCTATATCAGAACACAAGTCAATCATCAGATACATCAGATATCTAACCAATTGCTGGTACTTTTGATAGAAACTAAGGTTACACTGCTTATCATTAGGTTTAAATACATAGCCCAATGGCAGCAGAGTACTTGTTAGACTAGTTGCCATGTTAAAATATACTAGAACTTTGTCTAAGTACTCAGATTGGTTTACAATATTTCCATTTCATCATGAATTTTCACTGAAACTCTGAGAGAAGCAGAGAATCTTATAAAATAGATATTATCAACATAGATAATTACTATAAGAAGCTTTTTAGTCTTTTCATTAATATAGTACACATCAGCACTAGATTTACATCACTTAAATCCTAAGGCTAATATTGACTTAGTCATAGTCCACCACAAAAATAAGCTAGCTTGTTTAAGACTATAATGCTTTGTGGAGTTACTAGACTTTCTTTTATAATGATCTGGATGAGAAAATCTACATGGAGCAGCTTGAAGATTTTAGACTACTTGGCAAAGAAAAGAAGTAGGTACTTCAATCTTCAAGGATAGTAATAGCCAGAAACAGGCATGCTGTCTCATAGCAGACAACTAGAGAGAATAGTTCATCAAAGTCAATTTCTTCAACCTAAGAAAATTCTTTTGCAACAAGTTAAGATTTGTAACAACCATCAGACTTAATGTTGAATACCTAGCAATTCTTGATTGCTTTCCATCTCTTAGAAAGATTTACAACTTTATAGGCATTTCTATCTTTAAGTAATTTCAACTCTTCTAGACAGAACTTAAGCTACTTTTTTTGAATATCAACTGGTAATTTAGTGATATCTCCAAAGTTTTTGGAAATTGGACAAGACTCTGCTACATGTTGTACCAAGAGAAAGTGAATTTGCTCTACTTTCTTTTCTTCTACAAGACATGCTAAGTAGCTAGTAATAGCTAGCTTAGTTGATTCACCTGTAAAAAATGGAATATTATTAGATGTGGTTTATATCTTATTATCTAAGATCTGATAATGGGCTCTCAGAAGTTCAAATAGGTAGTTGTACATTATCTAAGTATATGGAATACAGAGTTAGAATGACCTTTGGCTTTAGCTTGTATACTACAACTAATAGAAACACACTGGTTGTATATTTCAGAAAAGATAATCAGGTTATGTTGATGAATGAGTTTACTAGAAGATAGAAGGTATGTTATTGCTAATACTGTTACAACTTAAGTCTCAAAGTGTTAAGACAAAAGATAAACCTTGTATTGAATTAACACAAGAGAACTCAATAGAGTTCCTATTACAATATATTTATCTTATATATGCTAGACTAATAATCTGTGCTATATGAATTTTAGCCTACTCTAAAAGCCATGTGTATTACATGCTATTGATATATAGTATAACATCATTCTTCTAGAACCTTTTATATTTTTCTATATATCATGTGATTATGTGACTGTGAATTGTGACTGTAATCTATATGACTTGATGTATGACAGTTGTGGCAGTCATGTATAATGTCATACTAACCTCTAACCTAAGTTCAAGTTAAGAAAAAAAATAAAATAGAAAATAGAAAAGAAATAAAAATAAATAGAGTCTATTGTCTTCAACTCTGACAAATACTGGAAGTTGGTAATAGTTTTAGTCAATTTTCAGGATAAGGCTTTATAGTATAACAACCAGCCTATATACTAAGTATAATATTTAGGGTAGTTATCTAGGAATAGAGGCTGCTAAGCAAGTTACTAGTAACCCTTGGATATCTGGAATGGAAATCTATGGAGTTGTTAAGAGTCTAGTAAGGATATTCAAGGTAGAATAGTGGAATGTAATTTATACTAGAAGAGATTAGAGAGTACAGATAAGGAAGAGTATTTTATCTGTGGTTTAGAATGAATATGGCTGGATTGAATGTAACAAGTGTCTATTCTACCTCTATTATTATCAATAATGATCAGATATTAGCCTTTCTACTAGATAACATATGAAATTTCATTTATTTCAACAATGTTGTATGAGTTATATAAGTAATCAACTTTATTTATTCTTATTATTCTAGATAGCAGATTATCAGAGAATTTTTGTATATTCTGATATATTCTTTATGATTCCTGACAAGCATTTTTATGCCTATTATATATCATATTGGGGTTGGAAAATCTCTCTCTTGGTTGTTATAAAGGATTACACAGGATATTAGGAAGATGTTCTTATTTTCCATAGATATTTCCTTTTCTAAAGAATATCTAAGTTTGATACTTAGATCTCCTTAATTTAGGACTTTCTTGTAGTGTTTGTAGAGCAGGTTGTAAGAATTGTTAAGAGCTGAGAGATCACATTTTAATATCAGAGCCAATATCATCAACCTTTTTAATCTTTACTATGAGCTTTTTAGATACTAGAGGAGATAAGGAAGATAGAGACTTATAAGAATGAGAGAATAAAGGGAATAAGGAGAAGGATTGTTTTAGATGGGGGGAATATGAGTGTGTGGAATAGATACTGGACTAGGTTCATCTTTATCAAAAGGTTTAGACACCAATAACTTTGTCTCTAGACTTATTTTGTCTAATAACTTATCATATAACATATATTCTTTTGCATGAGAGTCAGTATATTTAGGAAAGAATTCCTCATTAAAGATGATATGTGTGGAACAGAAAATGGCATTTTCTTGTACATAGCACATAAAGTGATAACTGTTATGACTCAAAGACCTTTGAGTGGATCAATAAATAGAATCTTGTATTAGAGTTAACATAAGAGAACTTGATAGAAAACTCTGTACAGGATTGTTTATCTAATATATTAAAACCTCATGGTCTATGCAACTACTACTTTAGCCTACCCTAAATGACCATATGTTTGCCTTAAAGTCTATATGTGTTAAACATGTGGTATAACATCATCTTTCCAGAACCTTTTGCGTCCTTTCTTTGCTACCACATGAATTGTGACTGTTACTGTAATCGTGACATGTGACAGTGTGACAATTATGTCATGCTAAACCATATCCCCAGTTCCTATAGTAGAAACTAAAAGAAAGAAAGAGAAAATAAAATAAAATAAAAGAAAGAAAGAAAATAAAATAAAAAGAGAATTAAAAGAAACTTGGGTCCAAACTTCATAAGTCTGACAATAACTATTATCCTCATACTTAATAAATATTATTAATTCAGAACATAGTACAAGTTTATTGGTGCAAACTTCATTGGAAATGTATATACATGCTTCACAACCAAAGATATAGAGGTGCAATGATTTGGGCTTATTATCTAAGAAGATCTCCTAAGATATTTTATATTTGAGACATCTAACAGGTGTGTAATTGTATATATGAGTTGCAACTACAATAGTAAACTCCTACTAGAAATATCATATGCATGCTTTAAGTTACATTGATTGTGTCTTTTCAAGCAATATATAGTTTAATCATTTAGCATAACCATTTGTTAGTATACATATAGAGTACTAGTCTCATAGATAATTTCTTACTCTCTTAGAAAGGATTATAATTCTGATGTTACATATTCTCCCCCATTATGAGTGTATAATCTCTTCATAGGATGGAAAGTTGTATTTGACTATATCTGGAAAATTGAGCTTCTATAAATTCAGACTTTTTACACAAGAAAGCAATATTGCAATAGGAGAAATAGTTATCAAGAAATATAATTACCCACTTGTACTTTAAATAAGACAAGGTAGGAAGCTTAAGAAAATCCAAGTGAATCAATTCTAGAAGCTCATTAGAGCAAATAGGATTCTTAGAAAAATTGTGTTGGTATATCTTTCCAAAAATGCAACTATAGCAGACATATTTCTATATTGGAAAACAGATCTTCTTTGTATCTTTAACATTGTTAAGAACATGATACACAACTTTGTCAGATATATATTCAAAACAATAATGTAAGATCTCAAAGTCTAAGTATCTTATTATTAAAACTTATAGTATTAGAGACATTATAAAAATATAAGTTTTCACAATCAGGATATTGTCCCAAAAATTAAAAGTAGCTCATAGGATAGTATCACTAGGCTTATTATAGAAGTAAAATTACTTTTACTCTCAATACAGACTAAAGAATTTGTCTGGTAGAAAGAAGACATCTATATACCAAGAACACAATATACTGGCCATAGTTTTGACATAATAACTTGAATAATCTCTTTCTCAGAATCAAAGATCTCATGCTCAATCAGAACAGTGCTAGAAACAACTATAAATAATGGTGCTTTTGAGTTTGTAGTCTTAATTCAACCATAATTACCTAAAGTCATATCAACAAAATTAGACTCAAATAGAGTAAAATAGGCAAAGATACTAGAATCTAAGAACTATTTATCTCTATAAAAGTTACTATAGAGTACTTTTTTACTCTTACACAAGAAACATAGTACTTTACAGCAATAGACAAGTCAAGCAAGACAAATTTATTTTGACTTGAAGCCATATATGCATAATTAATTCTACTTGAAACTACAAAGTTCTTTATTATAGCTATTACATTGGCACATTTAGGAACAGTTTACATAGATTAGGTAAACTAAGTCAAGGAATTTAGTAAATCATCAATCTGTAAGGAAAGAAGAACATTACAATTATTTTCATAAAGTTTTGTATAGAGAGAATTAAGCTCAGTGATTTAGGGAACAGGATTCTGATTGCTAAAGATTTGGAACACAATTATTCTCTGATAGTTGGTAAAAACTAATGCTAGATCAGATATTCCCATAAAGGTCTGCAAATGAGTCCAAAGAGCTTCAGCATTGGACTAGCTATATATTAACAAATTATCTGGCAAAGTAGAATCAAGAACAACAAAGACTTGAAAGCTTAGAAAGTTCCTTCTAGTTATCTCATCTATATCAGTAGCCTAAGAGAGTACCAAAATATTCAGTATATCTTCAACAGTAAAGAAAGTGCCAGGGCAGATAATGAGACCAAATACTGGTTTAACACAGATTAATAAAGATAATCAATATAAGTTAGGGAGCAAATGCAGCCAGCTAGAGTGCAAATATTCAACATAACCAATCATGAGCTATTAGTATATATAAGGTATAAGGAAATCCTGTAGGCATAGAGCAATTTGAGATCAGCACAATCCACAACAGGCCTAGAAACAACAAGGTGTCAGCTCACTAGTAAAGTCAGTCAAGCTCTTCTCATTGATTGAAAACAGCCTAAAAAAGCACTAACTAAAGATCAAGGCAACTGGGGCCCATAACCTGTTGGAGGAACAGAATGCACAGTAGCATGGTACAGTAGTAAGTTCTGTGATAGTGAGCTTAGAAGCACAAGTAATAATAGAAAACAAGATGATAGTATAAATCAACCTATGTGAAAATTTTTACATCAACTACCTAATTAGTCATACTACTGATCACAGTACAAATGCTTAGTAAGCAGAATGCTTTGCAACAGATAACATGTTTTTTAGGAAGAGATGAAATATGCAGATGATGATGGTCCATAAGTTTGTTTAAGTGGGACTTGATTGGGATTGGGCCAGCAGTAGCCTCAGTTCCTTCAGTGAATAAGATATGGAAGGCTTCTGAAATCCACAAGACAGTCCTCCATTGCATTTTCCTTAGCTCTGTTAGAGTTGGGGCATCTTTGGTGTTACATCAGTTGTGACAATGTGACATATGGCTGCCAACAACCCCTTCCCTGTTATCCATGATGGCTGGCGACGAGCAGAAGCCCACGACCTCCGAACTACAGACCAATGAAGCTGAATTGCCATGCCCGTCAACTCCCCCTTCCCTCGAGCTTCAGAAAGGAAAGGGGAAGGAGAAAGAGGAAACGACAAGTCAACTCGAGTCAACGGCTGAAGAGAACCAGGAGAACTCTGGAGGTATCTCTGACCCTAGCCCAGCGACCTTGACAGGCACATCGAGGGCACAGTCTTGGCAAGCAATATATGCACCCCAGTACAATGCGTATTATTTCTACAATAGCCAAACTGGCGAAACGACATGGACAAATCCCCTGCAACCTTCCGAGTCGATTACCTCGTCTTCTGATCCAACTACTTTGTACGATATCACGCCATCTGACTCCGAAGCCTCTTCTTCCACTTCCCAATACACTGCCTTACAAGCTGCCGCGCTCGCGCAAGGCATTGATCCATCGCTCGCCCATCTTGATCCTTCCATTCTAACGGCTACTACATCTGCGAGTGGTGGGCCGATTCCTTCATTTCAAGCCAAATTCAATGCTCGTACCGGTGCATTCACACGACCTGATGCGCGGACACCGGGTCACTTATCCGAATACGAAAGGATGAAGCGGATGAGCGAGTTCTATTTCGATGTCAATGCATGGGAGGAACAGCTTGCAGAACAGAAGACCCAGGATGAGGAGGGGAATGGGAAAAAGCGAAAGCGGCCGACAAAAAAAGATTTGGTATGATTTTCCTTTGGCTGTCCCACAGCGATGTTCATGGAAAATGTAGGAGCGTTTCAAAGAGCAGAGACGACAGAAGAAGATCGCGAAGACGGCATGGCTGCGCACCTAGACAATTCAATTTTTTGGGCACATTAATCGTAATATCAAACTTGCAACTCATACTCAGTGATTTTCTCGAATGACCAACATAAGAATTGCCTGTACAGAGTTGAGCGAGGGGTGAGGGGTTGTCGTCCAAACTATTTTTCGCAATTCCTTTGCACTTGGATGGCCTGTGGGAATTCAAACTATCCGTTCGCCATTGGGTCTTTCTTGTCGCACAGTTGACAGCAAGTTTATAATACTCCAAGGTAAATTGGACCTGGAAAATGACCAGTTTTCTTTTAAACATAGCTAGAGCTTGAGCCACAAGGGAACAAGTGAAAAATCGAGAAACATTTGAGCCAAGACCAGGTTACTCATAGTTATACCAAAAGAGCAACTTAACAAGATGTTATAGTAATAAGTAATGCAGAACTCGGGGACGACTCAAAGAAAACTATTGGATAACACTCATCGAAAATCTGACTTGTCACGTTCCTTGTGACGCACACTCCTCCCAATTATGAAATCCTCCGGCAAAATCATCATTAAGCCTTCCAAACGTGCCCGATATACAACTTCAGAACCTGGGAGTGAGGTTCCCGCTGGTAACTCGAACCAGTCCTTAAATGACCTGATGGATGAAGACGACAACGACGTAATTATGACCGAACAAGCTGCTGAGAATGGCGATGACATTAGTGAAAATGGAGCAGGGGAAACAGACGATGATCCCGAGGAACCGGAGCTGGTATCTTTACCCATAAAACGTGGCCGTGGAAGACCTAAAGGTTCAGGGGCTAAATCCATCCCTTCTCTCGGTCCGACTTCCACACCGTCGACATCTAGAGGTCGTCCAAGAGGTCGTGGTCGCCCCAGAGGCAGACCACCAAAAGGTTTAAACACTCCCGTTACTGGTAGTTTAACAATACGCTTGAAGGCACCAAAAGAAGACGAGGAAGGAGAGACTGATGAAGAATATATTCCTGAGATTGAGACTCCAGCTGTTGGCGCAAGTGCAGAGAGTCCAACTGCAGGAATAAAAGAAGATACAATTGCTGCAAATCAGAAAGAAATTCCTATGGGAGGCGGAAAACCTTTCAGAAAAATCCAAGATAGAGTATATGTTATTGACGGAGATGAGTTCGTTACGGAAGACGATCCCAAGGGTGACCAGAAGATAGACAAATGGGGGAATCTCCTTGATGGTGTGTTTATGTCTACGTCCCTTTTACTTTACCGAAACTATACATTGACTCGGTCTGATTTATTATCAACAGGTCGTAAATTCAAAGCAGCGACGTTCGCGCTTCCGAATCGTCATTCTCACCGTCAATACATGCTCGCCATCGACGCAGCGCGTACATCCGGATTCCGTGACTCTCTCTACTATTTCCGTCGCAACCCTCTTGCATTCAAGCTTAATGCTACTCAACCTGAAAAAGACTACCTCATCTCTGAGGGCAAACTCGGTTCTCATCTGCGTACGAGAAGTGTCACTCTCATCACTGCACGAAGTGCTTTCAAGTTACATGGGAGTAAAATGGTCCTTGGTGCATTTCTTTCTTAAAACTGGAGAATAGGTATGCTGATAACAAAGTACACAGATGGTAGATGGGTAACGGATGATTATTACGAATCTAAGGTCCTTGCCGAAATAAGTACTAAAGGTCTATTGCCCGGGGATCCAGTTGGCGAACTCCCCGATCCGAATGCACCTTCACACACACATCAAGCCGACACAGCTCCTACCGGCGGCTCCTCATCCATGTTTCCTTCCTCCAACGCTAACCTTGCCATTGCCGGTGGAGGAATCTATCGTGCTGGTGGGCCGACAACTATTTTTGGTGGAAGTGGTTGGGGTCCATTCAGTGATGGTCCATTAAACGCTGTAAGAAAAAGTCTCTTGAGTCGTGATGGTGTTACGGAAGAGAATTGGATGTGGATGATGAGTTCAAGAGTTCAAGGGGCAGATGATGAATGGGCGAGATTGAGGAAAGAAGGACGAGGGAAGGAGGGGTTGAGTATAGACGGAATCGTCATGGGAGGAAAGGGTTCCAACTGGACGAGGGTCGATGATACCTTACACCTTGGCGATACAAATACAGATGCGAAACATGGGGAGGCTGGAGAAGGAAAAGTTGTCGATGGTGCTAAGAGCATTCCTACTTCTGTAGCCGCGGCAAAGAAAAGGCGCAAAGCTGGAAAAGTTGTGGTGACGGCAGCGCAGGGAGATGGCGCTATTGGTGTTTATGAGCCTCATACCAACCTGATCCTATGTACGTCGACTTCCCTTCTTTGCTTCAGCGTCCCCATCCCCCTCAAGCTGATTGTTTTCATTTCCCAGATCGCGCAGATACTCAACCAACGCAGGCAAGGTGGGAGTCTCTATCGAACCCTGAACGGCGCATTTTAGGAGGTACGAAGGCAGGAAATGGAGCTTGGGGATTGTCTTGGGTTGATACTGTAATGCAACTCCCGGGTGAAGATGATGATTTTCTGAAGAAAAGAGAAGAAGAGCAGAGGGAGCGTGAGGCATTCATCAAGGAGGCGGAGATTTCCGCTGATAATGTGCACAGAGTAAGTATGCATGGAGGGAGAGAAGAAAGTGTAAACACAAGAGATGTGAGCGTAATGAGTTCCGGAGTGTAGTTTCCTATAATTTGTCTATGGTTCTTGAGCTGATGTTATCTTGTGGTTATCCTATCTTGTGTTAATATTATTACTTGTCTATTCTTCGGGATACTATGACAGGAGCACTCAAGTGCCTGAGCATCAAACACCAAAGCTTCCAAATTCTACTGGGTAGCAAACATACAGTAAGCTGTAGATGAATAGGGATGCTCACTGAGCATCTCTAGTCTACTTATCATTTTTGTCATCGTTTTTTGTCGTGATGCAGCTTGAGACCTCTATGGAGTATCCCAAGCAGAGAGAACTTAGACTCTGGGAGTGTAACCCATCGAACATGGGAGTCTTCCTACAACTAAATGAGTCTAACCCAGCTGGATATTACCAACTTCAATGAACTTTATCCTCTATTTTCTTTCTCTTACACAAGTCTGTGATAGTACTTTGCATAGGACAGTAACTGTTACTGCTTGCTTTTCTATAAAATAGATAATTCATAAAAAGAAAATATGAAATGAAGAAATGTTCACCATCCTAACATTACTATAGTGGAATTTTGTGTATACAGCTGTATTTTGACTCCATGGTGATGGGACATTAAGTTGGGTCAAAGAGGTACCCACTCTACCTTAACAGTTATCCAATGACACTATTTGACAGTTGTTAGGGCAACTATGTCAAATAGAGCACAGGTGATGACTAAGAGGTCCTAGTAGCCTTAGAAAGTAATCTGATTACTCAGGAGTCACTTGAACAACTGTGGACAACTGTAAATGACTAAGAGTCATAAAACACATCCACAGGTAGTAGTACATATGATCATGTGATATACTAACTAAATGAGATGCAATCCCAAGACCAAGTCCATAGTAACTATGATTAGACTGATAAGATCATTTCTAACAAACTAAGGCAGAGATGTGGTGAAACCTAAGTTATATTGTCTAGATAAAGTATAAATATGTTATATCCTGTTCTAACCACATCTGTCCCAACCTATGGATAATGTCTCTCTCTCATCTATACTCTTCAATCTCTTTCAGTGTAGATCAATTATCTCCATTCCACTTTGGATATTCTTACTAAATCTAGTGAACTTAGCCACTCCCACATCCTTAAGTATCTTATCTAAGATATCTGACTATTACAACTTATAAAGATATAGTACATAAGCTGAAGTTAAAGGTTATTCCAACCCCCACATTCTGTGTTCACAGATAACACTTAAACTAACTTATTGAACTTCTGAGAGACTCTTATCAGATCTTAGATAATGAGATGTGAACCATGTCTAACAAGATAAAATTTACCTTCAGAAAAAACCTAAGAAAATAGAATAAGGTCTCCTGAAGATGATAACTATTATAAATACTTTAGAATATATTTCAATTTGGTAAGAACTTATTGATGATAGTAGAGTATATTAAACAATGATTATCTAGATGATAGCACTTGATAAGATTTAAGAGCAAGAATAGTGGAGTTGACTTGATAAACTCCATAAACTAGTATTTGTGTCTTAGAATTTTGCAAAGTGCCAGATCTTTTTACAACAGTCATAATAGTTTTTATTATCACAAAATGAACTACTCACTTATTTGTG
>Ga0157363_1000358_pt1 | contig 34563 bp, 21 predicted proteins | sample AttsexASBM1_FD_111477 | JGI IMG/M metagenome (GOLD analysis project Ga0157363, IMG submission 111477) | Fungus gardens microbial communities from leaf cutter ant in Ribeirão Preto, State of São Paulo, Brazil - Atta sexdens ASBM1 | ecosystem: Host-associated > Fungi > Mycelium > Unclassified ... | reverse complement strand
ACATTTCTGTTCTCCGAGGTGTCCTTAATGAATTCGTTATATTTCGAATTATAGCATCTCTTCTCGCAACTCATTCGAGATGTGTTTTATTCTTGTGTTCAGACGATGACATCTCTTCGGTCTCTAGTAGAGCTCGATGTTCTTCGTGCTCTTAATTCCGCTGGGATATCCTTAGGATATTTAGACCATCCGTCTTGGATGTATGTACCGAATGACCGCTTTGGCTATCGAATCTAGGTCTTGATCTTTTCGCATTCATTCTAACTGGATGATGTCTGCTGCAATCACTACGTGTGCATGGCATTCTACTTCTTCTTGCAAAATATCCTGTTCTAATTCCTTTTGTGACAACGGCGCTTTGGATGTCTACTGTCTGCAAAGCTTTTCCTAGAATATATTTGATTGTGTAATCGAATCTAAGCAATCGCATTCTTAACTTTTGCAATCTCGAAGTTAGTTCACTTATTGGTTTAGAATTCAGTAACACTACTAAAGGTTTATGATCCGTGCGGAGCATTAAGTTTGGTGCTCCTACGATAAACATTGCGAATTTTTCGCATGCCCAAAGAGCGCTTCTTTTTCAATCTGAGCGTATCATTGCTCCATCTGTGCCAAGGTTCTCGATGCTTAATAGATGGGGCGCCTTTGTGATTACATTACTCGTATACAGTGAATACTGACGAATCTGCTGATATCCTCGTTTTCTTGTTTAGATCAAAAAAAGCGAGTGGCACTGGCTAATTGCTCTTTTATTCTAGCGAATGCTTTTTCTTGCAATGCTGTCCATACAAATTCTCTATTTTTTTTTTTTTAATAGCCTCTCTGAGAGGCTTTATTAAATCCACCAATCGCTCGATGAATTTTAGTTGGTAGTCTCCATGGTCCAGGAAATCTTTTGACCTCTGTAGCATTTTCCGATCTTTCTATGTTGATGATGATTGCTTTTATTTTGTTCTTATCCGATTCTATGCCTCTCTCCACTGAGATATAGCCTAAAAATTTGACACTTCTCTGTCTTATCTTATATTTCCTTCGATTTAAAGTTATTTCGGCTTCTTGAAGTTTTTTTAACACAGCTCCCAAATTATCATCGTGTTCTTCTTCCAATGTTTCATAAACCAGAATGTTGTCAACCAAATTTACTATGCCTTTTGATTTATCCAAAATCTGGCTAAAGCTCCGCTGGAAATGGTTCCTCTGATAACGATAATCCCATCGGCAAACGATTGAAGCAAAATCTCTTGAATGTGTGGCATGATGAATGTTGTTAACAATGTTGGGACTTTCGTCGAGAGGTATTTGGTAATAGTCTTTGTTAGCATCTAAAATGGAGAACACTTAACTCTCGCTAGCCTTGCGAGAGTTTCTCTCTTCTATGAGTATGTAACGTTCTCTTTCTACATTTTTATTTAGTTACATGAAATCCACACAGATTCTGACATCTTCATTGAGTTTAGGTACCACTATCATCAGAACGCACTATTCTGTGGCTTCTTCTACTGATATGATTATACTCATTCTAGTTATTCGTTCTTCCTTCTTTATTTTTTCTAGGAAATGTATAGGAATGCGCCTCGAGGTGCCTATGACGAAGAATTTCACGTTCTTCTGCAGTGACTCCGATGTAGTATGGCTTGTTTCTTCTTATGCAACCTAAACCTTTGAATATTTTCGAGAACTCTTCTTCCGGCCTTCTGTTTACGCAATTGTTTTCCCAATAAATCCTTTTTTTTCCTGTTTTTTGTTCCATGCAAGTATATGTAGTTATCGCTGGTCGATCTATTAAGGGTTGAATCCATTCTTTTATTACCTGATTAATAGCTTTCTAACAGTCCCATATAATTTCCATTTGCGCTTTGCCTAAAATGGAATACCTCTTCCCACTGTAAAACGTCCTGCGGGACTTAATTTAACTTTGGACATGTATTTTCTATATACCTCTTCATTAATTATAGTTACGTCTGTGCCTGGATCCACTTTCATGTCTAGTCTTTTATTATTTATTGTAATTGCACTGTTAATATCTATGGAAGTTCGGGCCTTGTCTCAATCACCTCTTCCTTCGCTCCAACGAGTTTGATTTCTTTGTTGTCTTTTTCTTTATATCCATCTTTTTCTGTCAGGCTATGATTTTTTCTTTCTTCTTCATACTGTATGCAGCCTAAAAATACTTCTTCGCCTTCTTGAGAGATTATCGCCAATTTTGCTCTATTATTTGTTGTTTTCATTTTGCTGAACCATCTCATGTATTTTTTTCCTGCACATAGCTCCCCAGTGGCATTTTATTCTACATTTATTGTACAGTGACTCTTTCGCTGAACATGCTTGTTGGGAACTGATGTCACATTGTCAACATCGCTTATCCTTCTCTGTCTTTCCTTTCTTGTCGTGCGGATTGTTGCTTCGCTTACCTTTAAGATTTCTCTTCTGTCTTATCTAGTTTATTTTAGAATTGTCACTTTCCGATATCTTTCTTCGTATTAAGCCTTGCTAATGCCTAATCTCTTCTTTCTGGCGCGCTCATGCGACTGCATTTTCTAATATTAACTCAGCGTCATATTAACAAGCTGTAAAGTTTCAGAGAGTTTCTTGTCTTGTATTCCTACTATCAATCTATCTTTAATTTAACTCTTCTTTCAAATCTTCGTTTGCACATCTCAGCTAGATCGATTATAAATTCTTCTACCGATTCCTGCTCTCCCTTTACGTTGATTAAAACATACTTGTTTCAACACTATATTAAGTCTTAAGCGGGGAACACGAACTCTTACATAACACTTAACACGTAACATAAGAACATATACCAATTAATATCCTTTGTTTCTTTCCTTTCCATGAAATAAAGAACTTTGATTGGTTGAATTTCTTGATTGGTTGCATTACATGTTATGCAATATGTAAGGAGCTTCACACAATAAAAGGAATAAGGAACAGAGAACAAAGAATAAGAATTTCAACTCAGAAACTGTGTATTCCACAATGCATGATTTTTAATAGGTTGAAATTCTTATTCTCTGTTCCCTGTTCCTTTTATTGTACGGAGCCCCTAAGAGTCTGTGTTCTCAGTTTTACACCAAAATGACTATCAAATTTCTGTTTGATCGTTATAACTGTTCGCTTTTGACGTGCTTAATCTAAAAGAAAGCAAGATATTTTCTGTGCGTGCACCCAGATAGGGGTTATATGGATAGGGCACCCAGATAAATGAATTGATTTATTTGTGTTTCGTTTGGCTGCACGTATAGTTCACTGTCTTGTCTGTATCTTTCCCATCTTGTTGCCCATTGTGTCCATTTTTCGGATTTGAAACTAAACGGGCCAGGAGAAGGAATTTACGATTACATATATCATTGGCATTCTTGTACTGTTGACTGTATCGTTGGGTAATTCTTCTATTTTTTTTTTTCACGCCGTCATCATGTACGCTTGATTAATACGCAGGAGACGAATGTGATTCTTCTTAGGACGCAGGAGAATATAATGCATACAATTTTCGTTAGACAGATACCTTTATAGACGTAACAACATGACCGCAAAGAGAGAGAGAGAAAGAGACAAAACCTCTCTTTCAAGGCAGCAACCCTTGAATACATTTATTCCCTAGATTGTTTACACTGCGAGAGCGCTGACGCTGATCGCATATGTATACGCCATCCAGTGCCCATACATAACACACACACACACACACACACACACACACACACACACACACGCGCGCGCGCGCGCGCGCGCGCAAGCACCTACACACATACCATAGTTACATCAGTCTCGCTTAAATGCTGTGACTGACACAATGAAATGCGAGACAGCTGAATGAAATTAGAAAAAAGGGAGAGGTTTTATAGATACAGAAAGAAAATTAAAATATTTACCTGATGAAAATATAAAGCTTGTCAAAGCATCAAAGAAGTGTGAACAAAGAATTTTAACGCTTCTTAAACACTTCATTGATTTTCCATTGACTCTTAGTTTTAAATATTCATACACACTCCACGAACTCTCCCCAAACGCTCCGTAAAGTGTGCCTGAAACACATCTCCCACAGATTAAAAATTTTTTTTTCATTAACGTTTCATACGCTCCTCAACACTCCACAAAGAATGCATTGAGCGTATTGATACACTTCCTAAACACTTCATTCATTAGTATTTCGTCTACGCTTCTTAAACGTTCGGCAAAAAGTACATGGAGCATTCACTTCGTGTACGCTTCTAAAATATAGAGATAAAAAAATTTATTTTAAAACGGAGTGTCAATGAGCTGTAAACGAAGCGTCGTTGAATAGTACGTGGCACCGTCACCAGAGACTTAGCGAGAACTAGCTTCTCGAATTTAAAAAACCACACAGACTAGGATAAAAGATGTAACATTGAAAGATTTTTTTAGTTGTGTTCTAATTTTTGTGAAATAATTTTTTGAAGTGAGCCCTAGGATTCCAAGAAGAAAGCATAGCACTTTTTTTTACATATTTACCGAATAAATGAAATATATTTTATAATATCATTTGCTTACTAGGACCTCGATTACATTTCATTCATATTTGTCTAAGAACTCGACGATGCTCCGTTTACGTTCTTTAGACTGCCTAATCATACTCCGTTTATTCAACGAACATTCTGCTCGTGTTTGCCGACTTATCTATACTTTTATTTATGTTTCTTTAATGTTTAGTTGACGCTTCCTTTACGTTCTATGTTCCAATTTTCGCTTCTTACGGGTTTCATTTACGTTTCTATTACTCCCTCCTTATATTTCCTTTACACTCTAATTAACGCTTTATTGACATTCGGTTTACGTTTTATTTTTATCAGGGAGATTTACTTACATGACTTCTAATAACGTGGTGAGTCAAATTGAAGCTGATAACATTGATAAAATATTTGATATATTGAAGGTATGTGCACAATATAATGCTCTTTGTAATGTAAAGATAAGTACAATTACTTTTATAATAATAATATAATTTATTAATGTAAACATAAAATGTGATGTTAATTTTATTATTATTTTTTACTATTATTTTTTTATTTTTATTCTCAAAATATTTTTATATGTATATGTGCATATAATTTTATGTAGTTACATGTATACACTATCATAGAATTTATTTTCGTAAAGTAAAAAAGTTATATCGCAAATAAAATTTGATTTCGACTTGTTTTTTGCCTTCTTTCTCTATTTTTTAATGCATTGTAAAAATTCAAATATATTAAATACAAATATATTAAATAAAAAGAATATCACAAGAACCGTTGTATATCTATACATATTGATAGATTGTAAAACGATGGAAAAGAAGTTAATATATTAAGATATCATATAATGAATTTAATATGTTGTTTTATCTTTTTTTAATACTTGATGAGGGACAAAACGAGTATAAATATAAAGGAAAGTACACCGGTACCGGTCATTCTAAAGCGACACTCTCTTATTTCTCAGAAACTAATTATTGCACTTTATTAATACTAACAAAGACATGATCTGTTTAGTTAATTAAAAAATTGTAAATGCATAATTCGTATATTTGTAGCTTATTTCTATACAAAATCAGTTAAAAACGAATTTTATGAATGTGAAAATAAAATTTTTATGATTTTCTTTTGCAAATTGCGTAATCAGTATTTATTTTTTTCTCAATAATCAATATTTATTATTTTTTCTCTCTCAGTTTTTTCATAATGCGATTTTAAATATAAAATCAGGATGCAGCGTAAACCGGCATCCATCTGTCTCTAGAACAAATCATCAAATTAACCTAATTTTTGTTGTTTTATATTGTCAAGTAATTCCATCGAAGCTGAAGACAATTGTACATATATGGGAAAGTCCTTGAGAAACTATTGCGTTACATATTTGCATTTTGCAAAACAGCATAAAATAAATACGCACATAAGTTGACAAAAATTTTTATATCGAAGTAAAAAAATTCTGGAAAATCTTACATATATACTTGTAGATATTTTATACAGATAATTTCTGTATAAAAAAATAATAGGAATATGTAACATATATTACTGTCTACCGTGTCAGTTTTGGAGCCCATTTTGTCAGACATTCATTTTTACTTATTTTACGAAAAAATTAATTATTGCAAAATTACAAACAGTATTATAAAAACTGTTTATATTATCTGATAAAAGACACTTTTTAGTTTATCTTTATGTATTTAAAATTTTATTTTTATTTGTTTTAATAATTAAAAAACATTGTTTAAAATCAAAATGGTATGGTGGTATCGGCGACCTTCCCTTAAATGTATAAAATAATATTACGTTATATTAGAGGAAATCGGAGTTTCGCAACTGGTTGTCACACAGGATTTATTATCAACAAGCTAATAACTCAATCATGTATACTCTTTTTAAATTGCTGATTAAATTGTGTAAAATGGTTTGCGCCAAAATCATGTTTATTACTTACATTATAGTCTGCTCATTTTATCAAACATAGTTATGACAATGAAAGACATAACTTTGTAATTCCATTTTTGCAGACGCGTACTATTATAAGACAAATTTCATTAAATTAACTTGTTTGAATATTTGGTTTCAAATTTTTTAAAATTTAGCAACTTTTATTTCTATATTAGAAGATATGAAGGTATTCATTCATTAATAAACATGGTATTATTAAAACATTTACTAAATAAAAATGTAACGATTCTTATTGCAGAACCAAAATTCAGATTTTCTTGAATCATACGCGAATTTTGTGTTATTAAACATATTTTGTAAGTATATGAGGTATCTTATCTAAACAAAATATCGAAAATATTATAAACATGTATAAGTAATTTATGTATTTTATATTTTATGTAAAAGAATTTAATTCTATCTTATAATGTATTATATTTTATTATATTATTCTTTGTAGATTATTATTCTTTCTTTGTGTTCTAAAATTTGATATTAAAATACATTACATAAAAAACATTACAAAAATACATTACATAAATTATATGTAAATATGAAAACATTCAATTCCAGCAAGCACAAAGTTACACTTATTTCTTATTTCGTATTTCTTAGATGTAATTTGTCACATAATACAACATGATACAACTGTAATATAACATGTTATATTGCAGTTACAGTTGTAACTTGGTTTTAAAATAAAAAAGAGGATCATTACACTAGCACTATTATTTTACTATTCACTCTCCATTTTTATGAATACTTTTAGGAGTTTTGAGTGCATGGTAGTCGATAAGTCAGTACTGTATAGCCTGACTAAGCGCTCAGTGAACTCTTGTATCTGTTTGGTTAGTCTGTACTTTTAGATCCAACGGAATGTCCAATTAGATGCAAGAGTACTTAGTAACTGGTGTCGAGTTTGTAAAAAAATGATCATTAAATACATTTTCCGCTAATTACTTAACTGAAATTAATTTCTTAACTTTTGTTTTAAATTTTTGAGCTAATATTTAAGAACTAGTGATTAGTTATTGAAACATAAAAGAAGGAATTTTATTTATTGTTTATAATATTGATTGGGACTATAAATAAACAGAGCCTTCCCTACATCAAATAATGAAATATCACAGATCTTCGTTCGTAAGATCTCTAAAAAAATTGAAAGTTGATTTTTTGGAATTTATTCGCTATGCGATATATTCGATATAATTCTCTCTTTTCATTAGGAATGATTATACATAGTTTTAAAATATCTGAATATATTCATAGTTGATATTTTTGCTCGATATCTAGTTCGAACCCTCGATGAAAACTTAATTAGTCAAGTATTAGTTATGTTGCTGGAAACTCTAGTTCGAACCCTCGATGAAAACTTAATTAGTCAAGTATTAGTTATGTTGCTGGAAACTCTAAAAAAAGTTGATAGAGAACGATTGAGAATAATATAATTCCTATCAATTTCGTTTTCTATAAGATATATTGTTGATCTTTCAAGCATCAGATAATAAATCTTATCGTATTTTATCGGTTCCTATAGATTTATATTCTGTTGGAAACTAACGATAGAAACTCTATCTCTTTTTATCGTATTCAATCTTCTGTATCTAAAAGAATAGTAAAATAACGAATTGGCATTCATCCATTTCTATCGTTTACTTAACGAATAATAATCAATCATATATTAACGATAAAAATAAAATCGTTATTAATCTGAAATTTATACTATGAATTTCTATCGGTGATATACAAAACTATAGAGGTTTCATGTGAATTTTATAATGATTTCGAGGAATCTATCCCATGACAGCATTAAGTGATATTATACCCACTCATATTTCACATATGAAAATCCTTTGTTCTATTAATTTTCTTTTGATTTGGATTTATTCAATTATCGGATATATTGACTTATCGCTTTTCACTGATTATAGCACGTTATTTCATTGATAACTGCATATATAAGACACTATATAAGACACATACCGAGACTCATATCGGCTTGAAACGAAAAATAAAGAGATATTAAGAAACGAAAGCATTCGCGAAATAAGTGATCCCGTGAAGCGATATGTACTCGGACTTACGTAGTTAGCCGGTCTTCAGTTCATTGGAGCCGGAATTCATTTCCCAGATTCACATGGTTATGATATTTGGTAATTTGCTTTGTTCTCTTCCTTTATGTATTACTCTCAGCAATATTACTTTATATCTAATGTCCCAAAACAGGTACATTGCAAACAGGTAAAAGGGCCTTAATTGTGACAAGGGACAAGATAGTATGCGTTTTGGATCTCTACGATTGTTTGGAGACCGAAAACAAAACCTCAACGCCATATCGGAAGAAGGTTGAGGATTTATGAAAAGATATAAAAACGTTTGCATATGGCATGGGACCTTACATTTTAGCACTCACGAATGGAGGAGAGGTAAGAATTTGGTAGAAAATTGTACATTGGGATGAATTTTTAATTGATATTTTTGTAACATATCTCACTAGAATAACTGCATTCTGATTCATTCTTTTTAGACTAATATGTAATTTTCATTAAATACGAATTTGTTAAATATTAAATTTCATTTTGATAATCTTGTAAAAGTAGTTGAAGATAGAATAGTTAAGTCTTCCCCATAGAAAAAGATATCATCAAAACCTATCGACGTGAATGTCTGCTTTATCACAGTGATATTATCACTATGATATCACTATGGTATATACAGATTAAAGTAACAATGTGATGTCACTGTGATCTTTTGATAACACAAACTGACATTTTAATTCTTTTTTTCTGTTTGAATAGAAGATACCATTTCTGATGTATTTTCGCGCACTGAACATTCGGCAATGAAATTGCTCTATCAGGTTTTCGAGAAAAGTGAAGTTAAAGGTGTCAAAATTGACATATTTGTGTTTTTTGACATATTTGTGATTTTTTTTGCTAGCGAAATAAATTTTTTCTATTTTCGTTTACGTCATCTTAAAATGCCAACTTCTATCTTTAAAATATATTTTTTTTAACGCCGTACGTTTTTTTTACCGAGATAATCTCTGCATAGTCACAAAGAAAAACATTTTTGTGTCAAAAATGTTTTTGAAGAAAAAGTTTTAAGAACTGTGTGATGATTTTAGTAGCAAGATTTTTAAGGTCACTAAAGCTGAATCTGAAATCAAATTTTCAAAATTCAAAATGGAGGACCCAATATGGCGGAAAAATTTGTCACCGCAAAAAATTTTTTGTAATGACAAATTTTTCAGCCATATTAGATCCTCCAAAATCACACAGTTCTTAAAACTTTTTCTTCAAAAACATTTTTGACTTTTCTCAAAAACTTGACGCGATAGAACAAATTCATTGCCGAATTCGTGTTCAGCGCGGCAAAATACATCGAAAATAGTATCTTTTATTCAAAGCAGCAAAATTCACATCGGCCAGTGTAATTTTTTATGGCCCCTTTACAATCACGCTAAAGAACAATCACGCGTCCAACGAATTCTCCATTTTGTGCAGACAGCCCATTTTATCTCCACTAATAAGAGCAGGCACGAACTCAGGAAGGGTGCATTGCACTCGAGTTCCTCGTATCATAACCCATGTGATCACAAACTGTACAAAGTATGATTGTTCTCTCCGTGAACCACCATGGATGGTATCTATAGAGAGTATAGTGATATCACAACTTGTTTGTGAGCCTTGTAAGTCTATTGTGACATCACTGTGAAGTTTTTTGGGGAGGAAATGCTTATGTACAAAAAAATTGATATTTGAATTTCTCCATTTTACCATTTTTTATTCGTGCATTCAGCAATTCTAAAAAATTATCAAAAGATTTTGATAGAAATCGCCAAATTAAGCAACACATTTATGAGATGTTAGAATCAATAATAATAATGTCTATGAAAGGTATATTCTTGTGACAATGTTGATTGTCAATTGGAGAATGGAATATGTAAATTTACTTGAAGATGTCTACAATTGAAAACAGCCAGAACATGAAGCGCGTTGGACATCGCGTGTAGCTGTTACCATTCTATCATTCTAACTGAGAATGGCGAAGTAAGTAAACATTGTATGTCGACAGTAATCTTCTGTTATCTTATAAACTAAATAGTCGTTTGATTAAGGTGTATGCTTGGGGATCAAATAATAGTGGACAGATGGGTAACAGTATCTATGGACTTTCGACGACACCTAAGTTTGTTTTGTCTAATGTTGTTTGTATCTCCTGCAGGAATGACTTTATTATGGCTGTTACCAGAAATGGCAAAGTGTATGGTTGGGGCAGAAATAACGTTGGCCAGCTAGGCAACTATGGGAGTAAAAATGTGACGCAACAGACTCTTAGTATGGAGACAAACAACATTAATGGCAATAACTTATTACACGTTAGACGTCACTGATAAAAATTTATCTCATAATTTCTCATAATTTTTCTTCATAATTTTTCACAGTTTTTTACACGTCATATTTATTCATAGAATGATCGTTTTTTCATAAATACTCATAAATACTCACAAAGTGCAATGAAAAAATATGACTTTTTCTATCATATATATTTTGTTATTATTTGTTAATGTTTGTTTGTAAGATTTTATCCTTTCAAATACATCATACGTTTTTATATTTTCTCGTACAAAGTATTTTATTTCTCACGTACCTGAGAACATTTTTTCTCATAATTTCTCATTTTTCAAAAATCCCAAAATATCTAAAAAAAAAAATATCATTTAATTGTAGATTGTGCGCTTTCTCATACTTATAAATAAAGTGCAATCAGATTGTATTTTATGAGTATTTATGAATATGAAGAAACACATAATCTATAATTAAATATGACATTTTTTTTAGATATTTTGACATTTTTTAAAGATTTTTTGGGATTTCTGAAAAATTATGAGAAGTTATAAGAAAAATTGTTTTTAAGTATATGATAAAATACGAAAAATGAAATATTTTGTATAAAATATGAAAACATATGTTATATCTGAAAATTTGAAAGGAGAAATTTTACGAAGAAAAACAAAACATAAAAAAGTCATTTTCTCATTGCATTTTATAAATATTTATGAATATTTATGAGAGAGTGATTGTTATGAGAAATTATAATATTTTATTAACTGTTGAGAAAAAATTTGAGAAAATATTTGAAAATCTGAAATATTTCTCATAATTTCTCGGATCGTTATGAGAAATTTTGATATTTTTTATTAACTACTGTTGAGATGAAATATGAGAAAATATTCAAAAATCTGAAAAATTTTTCATAATTTCTCATTGGATTGTTATGGGAAATTATATTCTGTATTAATTGTTGTTAGGAAAAAATATGAGAAAATATTCAAAAATCTGAAAAATGTCTCATAATTCACATAATTTCTCACAAATTATATATATGAGAAATTATGAAAGATTTTAAAGAAAAATTATAAGAAAAATTTTTACCAGGGGTCACATGAGGAGAGGCTGCAAATTCGGAAATAAAAATATGATGCTGCAGTTGATTGATATAGCGGAAGACCTTATTGACAATCTTGTTGTAGGTAATTCTCTTTTCGATAAAGCAGTAAATAAAGAACAAAGTGACAAAGTAAAACAGGATCATTAAGCAATATTATTTCAGTCAAGGTGACTTGCGGATTCGAACACACGCTGGCGCTCACAGACAAAGGAAATATCTATGCCTGGGGCGGGAACATGTTCGGCCAATTGGGGATCGGCAACCAGAGTGCTATAAACCAATCATGATAAACTTATGTTTATCGTATTTTGAAGGAAGCAGAACAAAAAAAGAAGAAAAAAAGCAAAGGTTGCCATGATTAGTAATTAATTATATCATCAGGTCAAGCAAATTGAAAAGATGAAATGGATCACAGCTCTGAACAATAGTAGCATCGCTGAAGTAGGACGTGTCTACATTTGGGATGTAGATTATCGCGGTAAGAGTATCATGACCCCAACCATCACTTCATTCTTCAACATACCTGACATGCTTACACAGTACGAGCCAAACGTTATGCAAAAACCGATGATTCTAGATGAAGAACCGAACATATTGGAATGCTTGAAAATTGCATTCGATAATTCTGTATGTGTCTTTATTTCATATCTTTGTTTTACATTTTCGAAATGTACTATGAAACAAATGAACAATATTGAGAGGGAAAAAATGTAACTGAAATAAATAGCTCTAAAGTCTGTTGGTTTTGATTTGAACTTTTATAGTTCAACTTTTCTCTTTTTCTCTTTATGTTAAAGAAAAAAAAAAGAAGAGATGAACAATGCAAGAAGTTCAGCTAAAAAGAATAAGTTTCCAATTACTAATAGTATATTCTTAGTTGTGCATAGTTATTATATGTATCCATATAGTAAAATGTTAATAATTTGCAGATTGTGAACAAATATGATCATATTCCTATTGCAAATCCATATTTATCTATGTCATTTCGCATTAAGACTCGATATTTATCAATAAAAACTACTGATATACTATGTCAATAGATAGTAACAAAAACCGACTAAGATCTCAGTGCATCAACGATAATAAAAATCGAACATAAAAGCTGCAAAAATTCTTGCTGTCAATATACTGGCAAAACATATCAGCAGGTCCTATTTCTGGAAATAGTTTACCAATATCAGATATTATAAATTTTGTTTAATATCTTCCTGCTATCAAAAATTGATAGCATATTTTCTTTAACATCTATCTTCATGTTTAGCTGTTTGGATATTATATTTAGTAATATTTCCACTCTTATCATAGTTAAGATTTTATTAATATCCCTGACGAAAAAAAATGTTTACGAAAAAGAATATTGAGACACAACAAGATTTTAGAAATTTTTAATTTTTTCGTAGATATTCATAGTAGAATTTGAAAGCAAAAGATTTCTTGGTTTTTCAAACAAACAACGTCACTTTATGTTCCACTATCCGAATATCTATATCTATGAGAAACTAAGAATTTCTAAGATCTTGTCTATGTTAATTTTTCGTAAAATTTTTCCGCCACCTTAGGGACTTTATTTTAAGTATAATGTTATTAGATCGAATTTTTAAAAAATTTTTAGAAATATCTTTGTAGATGAAAAAATACTTTAATTAATAGAACTGGTAACAAAGTTTGTTCCAAATTTTTCAGATTTTTCAGATAAATGTAACATTATTTTATGTATCAAACTAAAATTCGGCATATATTTGTCACTGACTTTTTCTCTCATTTGTGACATAGTTGACGAGCGATCTCAAAATACAGGTGGAGGACAAATGTATCTATGTGCACAAGGCTATCTTGAAAATTCGTTCTTTACTTCAGAAACATGTTTAAGCATGATTGGGCCGAAAACAATCAAAGGTAATTGTTTAAAAAATATCAATGTTATTTATGTTAAATTTCTCAAGTTTTTGTTCATGTTGTCGTCATTCTCTTCCAGTATCATCAAGATTAATACATTTTCCTATGTTGTCTACAAAGCATACCTGAAGTATTTATACACCAATATAGTCGATTTAATCTTTGAGAATATATCTGGTAAGTCGAGTCTACCATGAGTGATTATTGGCCTAAATATTCATCGGGCGTATTCAGCGGACTAAACATTTGAGTGAGCGCTCATTGATATTGTATATTTTTCTAGATCCAATCTACATCCAATCAGATTTTCAGATCTGAAAAAATATACTTAATTAAAAAATATAATTAATAGTAACACACTCACTCAACTGTTGAATCCGCTGAATGTGCCAAATAATTGAAGCAATATTTTTTGTTAACAGAACTTTTTGATTTGGCCAACGCTTACATTGAGAACAATCTCAAGAAACAGTGCATTCGTATAATAAAGCAAGGAATTACTATCGGACGTCGCCTACTTTTATAGCATTGCAGTGAAGTATAACATAGTCAAACGTTGTCATTTAACATTTATTAACATTTCATTGAGTATAAATTTACATACGTACAATAATTGAATGCTGTTGACAATTTTTTAGGAGCTCGAAGAATTCTGCGTCCAGCTCGTTGTTAGTCACATGACGACTGTAGTGGAAACGGAAAATTTCGCGAAGCTAGACCAGAATTTGATGAAAAACATTTATAATTAAGACGAGCAAAGCTGGCTGCTTCAAAAATTAATTCCATCTGTTTTCTTCAAGAGCGCGAGCGTGGTGTAGTAGACAGCGCATTGGTCTAATATACTGTAAGAGTTTTCGAATTCGATCCCCGACAGAAAAATTTTTACACTCGTAGCTCCTCTCAAAAGAGTGACAAACCACTGAGTAGTATACTTGATCAGGAAATCTCCTTACCGAAATTGCCGTTCGGAATCAGCGTTTAAACTGTAGGTTCCCATATAGGTTTGTTCGCGTCGCATGTTCCAGCATGCTCCAATGTGCTCTTGCTATAGCTTCTACTTATTTCAACGAACGCGTTAAAGTGAGTAAATGCTATGGTAGGAGCATTTTAGAGCATGTTAGAGCATGCGACACGAACAAACCTATTATGTACGATCAGTGTGCGCGCAAAAATGAGAGGGAGACACCTACACGCTGAGATAGCGTATGGCACTTGAAGTTTTCTTCAAAGAGATAATGCAATTGAGAAATGAATATCATCGATATGTTGCTGCATAAAAACTTGCCATATATTTTATAATTACATATTTTGATGAAATATTCCAACAATTCTTTTTCTCAGTCAAGTCAATTGTATTACTCAGTCTTGAGTCAATTGTATTACGCTTTTAGGGATGCGTTCAAGAATTACGCCCAGATAACTCTAGTGCACTTTTGCTATAATTTATGTAAAATGAACTATAGCCTAGAGTTATCTAGGAGCAATTTCTGATAACTTAGTACTTCGTGTAAGTGATAAATTCACCTTGTGTTCAGTCGTTCAAATTACCTCGCGCATTGTAATAATTCACGCGAAATTCTTTTGTCAATTTCAGAGAATGTGAGAGATATTGTGATTTTGCAAAGGTAACTGAAATTAACTTCGCAAAAACAAAATGAAAACTCGCTAAAAGAAATCAATCTCATGCCCGCAACAGTGTTGTAATCTGCGTAATAAATTTATTAACGACGTTTCAAATATGTCGAATGTGAGAATGTTCACAAATTTTTTTTTTTAAATCATTCTTATAATATAGCGTATTGTTGTTTACGATTAGCGATCACGTCGAGTTCTCGCCAATTTTGTTCAGCATTTTGCGAGTTTTGTAAAATATAAATAAATATGTACTTGTAAAATAAAATTTTCTAACATTTCCTAAGTTACAATATTTTGTATTTTGCTTATGCTTGTTTATCTTTACAAATCATAATCTTTAGTCTGATACGGGCATAAATCTATATTATCGACTAAATAATTTTTTATATTTTTTTTCCTCTTTTACAGATTCGAAAATCCTTATCCATTAAAGTGTATATATATATATATATATATATATATATATATATATATATATATGTGCAATATACGTATCTATGAGGAGTTTAATATATGTATTTGTGTGGAATTTATGCTAATGATAAAAAATTTTTCTTAAATTTCAATTTTGAAATTTTTTGTCATTCTCGGAATAAATTCCATCTCACAGACACGTATTAATGTGTATATTTTAACTTTTAGAATATGTCTTAATATTTGGCACCGTTGCGTCTTTCGTATTCAGAATTAATTCCATCATTTTTACAAGTGCATAAAAATTATTAAGCGATTTTTTAATGTATATTTCGACATTTTTAGAAAGATTTGTAAAATTATATATTTATAACAAATTGTATATAAATTGTATATATGTTATATATTGTTACAACTAAATATGGTTAACAAATGAGAAAAATGAACTTTTTCATACAAAACTAAAACTCTGAAACAAAAATGTTCAAAGGAAAAATATGTTTCCATATCTTAAAGTTAGCATGTCAAACTACAAAAGAAAAAATAGTTCAATTATCAGCTGTCCAAAAAATTTAGTTATTAACTTGAAAATGATGTTTTTTAATATGCATAAATGGCTATAAATTAAAAATATATTGCATTTACATTTTAAGTAATGCATTTTATTATTGCTATGTGTTAAAAAAACTTATAATGTATTAGGAAAATGTTTTTTATAATATACAAACATAATACAATAATATTACAGACATTTAACACAATAAGGATGTCAAAAATGTTTATTAAGGGCTAATATATTGTTAGAATTAAATTCTTTTTTAATAAATCGCAAAATATTCCTGCAATACAAATGAGAATTAGCTAAAGATAAAGAAAAAAATTAAAAATTTTTTTACAAAAGTTACAAAAAATGTACACATGATAGATCATTTGTGATTCAGAAGTGAACTTCGGTTATTCTAGTTAGAATACATATGAATTGAGACCAGCAACGCACTAAATTTGTTCTCCAGATGTCAAACTTTTTTTTAAGGATAGAAAAGAGACTGGTATTTGATCAGGTGCTCTTAGTATTTCAAAGAAAAAAAATGCGCAGAACATAAATAACCCAAAGGAGTGTATTAAGGGTCAAACCTGGAAAAAATTTTCGAATCTGTAATAGAGGAAAAAAGTAAACCCTTGCAAAGCGTAATTTCGTATTGGGAGAAATATTTTTTTCTACGCTTTGAATTCGACACAAACTCAGTATTGTTCGTTCAATTTGAATCCCGCCTCATGTTTATTTTCAATCTACAAGCTATACAATTTTTATATCAAGCAATTAATTATGTTAATCTCAGTGATATTGTGCCAAAAAAAGTAAAGTTTTTAATTTTTTTTTTATTTTCTCTTAAAATCATGTTTTGCGAGATTTCTTTTTATGTATTTTTTTTTAATTCTATAAAAAAAGTTTGCAATTCATAAAATCAATTCAAGATTTATTCTAAAAACGTAAAACAAAATGAAACTTTAGGATTTCCTTAATAATCAATACTAATTTTTAAAAAATTGAAATTTAATATTCTAAGCTAATCTTTATATAGCAAGCATTTCTTTATATTAAAGATATCTAATGAATCATGGATAATCAATTTTTATAGTAAACAATACTTTTTACAAAAACATTACAAATACATTATTTTTTATGCTTATATCTTTAAAAAAAACTAGATTTTAATTACACAAATGCAGATTTTTATTAAAAATTTTTACTAAACATTATTTTTAAATATTAATATCGTTAAGAGAGAAATATAGATTTTCAGTATTGGCATATTGGAGTGATTATCGCAATACAACCTAAGACATTGAAGTACAAAATTTTTATTTTTTAATATTAAAATTTCTATTAGAAAATATTTCTAGTCAATTAAAATTAGTGCGATCTATTAAATGATTACAAAAATAATAAAGGATTACAGAAACAATTATCAAATTAAATGGCTGAATTCATTACCGTAAAAAGCATTACTATAAAAACGTAACATCGTTATCGCAGATAGAAAAAAAACTAATATCATCGAAAAAAAGTAACGAAAGCAGTATTACAAATGTTACAAGTAACGCGTTACTTTCCTGATATAACTTACATCACATATATACATCACGTATATATACAATAAGAGCAAAAATTTATTTCATAAAAAAAATTCGTCACTAGTAATCTGTCGCATATAACTTTTATAAATTCATATTCTACATATTTATATTTATTGACATTTTAATAATCTAACACTTAACATAAGTAATAATAATAACTGTATAAAAGAATAAACAATAGACCGATATGAATAACACAATTAAGTAGAAAAATGTCTTATTCGGCCTAGCTAGATCTCAATGTTTAACAATATTATTAAAAATTTACAATTAAAATTAAAAAAGGCTTCAAAGATTAAATCAAGGAATATAAAGGAATATAAAAGAATATAAAGCTAATGAGAGCTGACAACAGTTATATATGTGTAATAAAAAATAATATATGTCAATCACTAATTATAGACATTTCGATCATAAGATTAGGTCCTCTTCAGTGTAATAATAAAATTATCGGAATTAAATTGATACATTGTAAAACAATAGGCGAATGCTGTCATGAATCATTGTTAGGCTGTTGTCCAAAATTAAGAACTTCATTATCGTCTGTTGTACTTAGCTGGATATCCAAATAAGAATTCAGTCATTTAAATTATACTCAGTATAACGATGATCCATTATAACGCGATTATAACTATGTCTTGAAAGCGTAAATTAAATAATTAATTGTGTTATTCACATATGATCTAATATCATTTGTTGTATTCCACGCGCTTGTACCAAACATTTCCTTAATGTATACTAGTTACAACGATAATAATTATGTGTGCTTTCCAGCAAGCGACACAGTATGACATGTGATATGAATGATCATTTCATCTTTGTTTAACATTGACAAATGATAAGGACATAATGATTCATTGTATTACATTGTGTCGCTTAGAAAGCATACCAGTAGTCATTTATAATACAGTCTCACATAATGTAGTTTCTTTAGTAGCACTAGCATATAATTTGTCTGATGACATAAGTGATAAATGTTTTTCTTCGATCGTCATATTCATTGATGTTTCTCCTCTTGCTTTCAATGCAGATTTAAAAACGCAAATGGCATTAACCGAAGCCGCCGAAAGTTTATTGCGTTTTTTCGAAGTTAAATCATACACAATGGAAACCATTGTCTTCGGATCGCTGTTTGAATTGGGAAGTGATCGAATAGCATTTAGAATGTTTATTAGATTTGGATATTTGGCCATATTATTTGGATAAGAAGATCGTAAAATTTTTTTCCACATATTGTCGAAATTTAATTTAGAGAGACCTTGTTTCTCGTTTGTTGTAAAATCTGATGACAGTGCAACCCATTCCTTTTTTAAACCATCTTCGTCAAAACCGCCAATAGTTTGAGCTATAAAAGAAACATCGGCGAATGATGTTTCTCTATCATTATCGAATAAATGTAAGGAAGGTTTAAAAACTTGTAATTTCGATAAAAACACATTGTCCACAGGCAACGTCTTACGAATGTTTTCTGCAGCAGTTACATAAAACTTTAAGCAGTTCTTTCGAATTGTTTCAACTTCGTCTTCGTGTCCATGCTCCATTAATTTCTGAAGATATTTTTCACATTCTAATCCCAATGTAATTTGATGTAGATCTTTTTGATTCTCCTGTAAAGAGAATACTACATTTTTAGAGAAAGGTTTTAAATACTTCTCTTTTAAAAAATTTTGGCAGATTTGAAGAAGGAAGTTTAAAGATTTGAGCTGCAAAATATGTATTCGCGTATCTAATGCTTGAAAAAATGTATTGAATTTGTTGAAGAAATGTAATATGTACTCTAAGAACAGGAAATAAGCTTTTAACTCTATATTATCCATCATAGACAACAGACATTCTTCAGCTCTTGTTTTCTCGTTCACAGATATTTGATTAAGAAAATGTTTAATTGTATCCCAAGATTCCAAAAGTTTTTTTATACATAAGTAGTGAGAACGCCAACGTGTATCATTTAATCGTGATAGTCTATTATTATTTTCTTGGAAATATTCACAAAATTCAGAAAAAACAGATGAACATTTTGGACTACAGTTAATATAATCGCCAATTCTTATAATAAATTCCTCGCAAGCTATGGGTATTTCATTGCATGCAGCGTGAGCTGCTAACATGGTAGCATAACAGGGACAGGAAAATGTTAACAAATGCGGGCATTCTTCTTCTAATTTCTCTTTGAATAATAAATGTTTTCCTGTCATAGTAAACGCACTGTCACACGACAAGGCGACAATATTTAAAAACAATATCTGTAACTTCCACATTTCGCATTTAAATGCAAGGAACAATTTTTCCGCATTGGAATCTTTGGCATCAATGTCAATTAGTTTAACTAGTTGTGATCGAATGTCTAATGTGTCCGGATCAACATAACGAACGAGAAAAGTCATCCATTTCTCATTGTCAGACGTTTCATTGATGAATATCGTAAACTTTGTGTTCTGAATTTTATTGACCACACGTTCCGTCTCAATTGGGCACAAAACATTTGTAATAATGTTTTTACATTTGGTACGACCCATACTCATGGCTTTCAACACGTTAGGATCTTCTCCTACATGTCGGAAGAAACTAAGAATTTCTTTTGCATTTTGGTGGGGAATATTTTTATCGGCAATGAATGCAGCAAATCTAATTTCTGCGGATTTTTTACGTTCTTCAAACGATGAAAGCAATTCAGTTTGCGTAGCCCGATTATGCGTAGCCTGCGTATCGTCATTCGATTGCGAATTGTTATTCAATTGACTTACTTCAATAGAATTAGTTTTATCTTTATTTATATGTGCTTTGGATTTTGAGTGACGAATAATTTGCGATAAACCACCAGCAGCAGATTTGTCACACATTAAACAAAAAAATAAACTTGGATCGTGTGGCACTTCACGTAACCAACTTTTAAATTCCGCTCTATCCAACCATTTCTGTTGAAATATAGATCTACGAGATTTTTTTTCTAAAAAACTATCATCATCGCTACTGCAATCCTTATTACTATTATTTTTATGATGCGCAGATTCCGCGTGTCTCGAGATATGTGTTGAACCGCACGAAAAACTTTTATCGCATATAGTGCAATAATAAAGAGTATTATCAGATGGTACTTCTCGTATCCATGACTTGTACCGCACATCCGAGAGCCAAGCTATTGAAAACGTTCGCTTAGATTTCTTGGTCAATTTAACATTCGATTCCATATCGATTATCAAAAAATTAAAAAAATTAAGAAATACAATAACATTAAGAAGTGTGTCGTTATTGTGAGAATAATGTGCCCATCAAATCAGCAAACAGAGATCGACAAAGACAAAATAATCCGAAGAATAGAAGTCATCTATGATAATAAATATCTACTAATAAATAACTACTAATAAATAACTACTAATCGTGTAATAATTACGAAAAAATAGACTTATTATATATATATATATATATATATATATATATATAACGCTTAGCAGATGTACTTATATCTAAAGTATACACATGCGCGTCTCTTACTTAGTACAATATGTAAAAACTGTCCAACGTGAATGCGACTTCGAGAAAGAGAGAAAGAAAGATAGACTCTTTAATGAGAAATCGCTATGCCTCTGATGTTTGCTTAGGGGCTCAAACTGTCAATTATGTTGCAAGTCCGCATCAGCAGCGGAAGCGTCTTAAAAACTTTCAAGGTCTCCCGAAAAGGGAGAAGAACCTTCAGTTATAAATTCAGCTTCCTTTCCTTTGCAGAAACGAGTTTTCCTCTGATGTATCCGATGTGCAATCGATGGGGAGACGCATAAAATAAGATCACTTTATCAAGCTTATTTTCTTGATGTCTTAGGATCATGCAGTTTTATTACCGTTTCTTCTCCTATTATTTAAATATAAAGACAATGTTTTTATAATTAAATTAAATAGACCAGATAGCCAAATTTGAAAAAGACAGATTTTGAGCAAAGTCTACTACAAAGAGATGCTCCAAAAATACAGGATTTTTTTCACTTAATTTGTAACCTTCAAAATTTGAATCGAATTGTATGACAAATGGAACATTAAATAATGGAACATTATGCTATAATGGAACATTAATCTCAGAAAAATTTTAAGTTAAGCGTTTCAGGAAACTAAATTCAATTAAAATGGGTTGCAAAAGATTCATTTCAATGTTCGCGAATGCATACTTCTGAAAATTTGAATTTATTTTAATATCTAAGATCTTTTTATTCATTTATAAGAATTGCATGAAGCACAATTGAATAAAAAAAAAGATTTTTAAAATATGCATTCGGATTAAAAATTTTAATACAAAAATTTCAAAATACAAATAAATACAAAGATAAGAAAGATAAAGAACAAATTATAACAAAAAAAAATTTAAGAGCAAAATTTTTTAAGTTTCTGGAAATAGTTCTGGAAATATGAGAATTTTAAGTTAAAACTTTAAGTTAAATTTTCAATACTGCCCAAGTACAATAGACACACAAAAAAAAGTTAAAACAAATTGCATTTAAAATCGGAATTAGCAAAAGATGTATTCTTTTTTTAAGAACAAAACATTGTTTTTTTAAACGTATTTTTAATTCTTCATACATGTTTTAAACATGTATTATAAACATGTATTATAAAAAACATGTTTTAAAATTTTGAAACATGTTAAAAACATGATTTTTACCAACCCAGCTAAAATGAAATATAAGTATATATTTAGGGAGTCGATTGTGTATTTTGAAATGATGTGAAAATTATAAAAGTGAGCAAATTTATATTTAAGTGTAGATCAATGAAATTATAGATTTGTTCGCATTGCTTGCACTTTTTGTCTAAGCATCTTCGTTTTCTTTCCCTTTGATATTATGAATATATATTTATCTCATTTTAAACAAAAAATTTTTGGAAATTCCAAACAACTCAAAAAGATCTTAAATATTCTAATAAGTTTTTTATTTTTGTCATTTTTACATTTCACAAAACACATTGGATCTGTTCATGTTGTTTGCACTTTTTGTACTCAACATCTTCGTTTTCTCTCTTTTCAACATTCAAAAGATATCTATCTCATTTTTAGTGTAAACAGGCCTGTTCTTTTTAGCTGAACTTTTTACCACAGTTCATCTTTTCTCTTTTTCTCTTCAACGCAATGTCAAGAGAAAAGAAAGATGAATCATGCAAGAACTTTAGCTAAAAAGAACAGATCTAATATTTTTAGGGATTTCAAGCAACACGAACAGGATAGCGATCATGTAATTTTTTCTTTAAAGAGGAAAAAAAATTATATGATCGCTAGTGTTCGTTAGAGTTAGGCCTTATATACAATAGAGAAAATATTAGGAATAGGAATAAATATTAAGATTTTAACCTATTAGAAATCTATGTATTCCGGTGTAACTGATATCTGATAGATTGAAATCTTAATATTTATTCTTGTTTCTAATATTTGTTCTATTATGCGCAGGTTCTCTAGTAAGAGAGACTCTAGTAAGAGTCGAGACATAAGCAGTTTCTCTTCATGATTGATACTGCCTTGTTTCAATTTGTTAATGTGTTAGTGAATATAAATGAATAAATATCCTGGTGAAAATTTTTCTCATAATTTTTATACGAATTGGATATTTTTCAGAAATACTCAAAATATTCGGAAAGTTTACATCTTCTTTTAGAATTTTTCATACAAGTGAATTCTGAAATATTCTGAAATTTCTCATTCCATAATAAAAAAAAATATTTTAAAATTTTTTAGATTTTATAACATTTCATCAGAAATTATTACAAAAAATTTAGAAATCTTACGATATTTCATAATTAACATATATGAAAAATTCTAAGATGTAATTTTTTGAAAAATGTTTCAATTCGTATAAAAAATGTGAGAAAATTATAAAATTATATATAGAAATTCTGAAAAATTATATGAAAAATTCTAAGAAAAATTTTCACCAAGGCGAGAGCAATTTTTATAAATGTAGTATCACTTTGTTAAGATGATGACATCGGAACGGACATTTTTTCGCTTCGTTTCTAAGTCAATTATTCTTCTTAAAATAATTATCGCCAATCTAATTTTGATCCCCTTCTTATTTTTCCGAGGAAAGGCAGATGTCATTTATTAAAGAAGAATAAGAATTATTAGCCATTTCCGATAAGAAATATGGCATCCTTCCGGTTTTGTGTCTCGACTCTTACTAGAGTGACTCTAATAGTGTTCGCTATTCACAAGGGACCATTTCGGTTTGTATAACAAATTAGTGAAGATTCTTGATATCAGTAAAAATTGACAACATAAGATGTAAATTAAGAAAAAAAGCAAGAGCGTATAGATCGTGGATTCCAAAAAATTTAATGTTATACATGGTAAAGTTCTAGAACGATTTAGGTGTGAGAAAAGTTCGTGGCGTTTTTCCCGTTAGATAGCATTAAAAAAACGTCACGAATTTTTTCCCACACCTAATACGTACGCATTTCTGACAATAGCATTTTTAGTTTCACGCGACGCGCAAAGTCTATCCTGTTACGATTAATATAATACCGTCCTTCTTGTATCTTCTGCTTCCTTTCTTTTTTTTTAACTCTAAATTATTATTACTTTACACACAACAAGGTAAATCCAATCGTGCAACCTCTACGCGATACACCTTAGATAATGCCAGCGATACAGTAGCGGAAAATTCTTACGAAGAAAAGATTTATAACCAATGTTCTGGAAATGTCTCAACGTCAGCATAAAGATATGCTTTGAAAAATAGAGAGTTCCGTTTAAGATTTTTGTTCCGTTTAAGATTGTGTTAACTTTGAAAGTATTTTCCAAGGTCATTCTAAGATCAAATTAATATCATCTGATAATTTTTTAAAACCCTATTACTTTGTTTCAAATATTTTTGAGATAAATCAATGTTTTTTGAGATATTAGTCGTTGTATAACTTTTACCATGCACTGCAATTACTAAATTTCTTGGAACCTGTGACATCTGTCAACTTTTATTGATATCAAGAATTTTCACTAACTTGTTGTATAAACAGAGATGGTCCCTTGTCAGATCTCGTGGAAGGTGCTATTTTATTCGTAAATTTTTGTCGTATGACAAATGTGTGCAGAACAGAGAGATCCTCGGATCTCTCTATCCTACAGCCAATCGACAGACTTGAAAAATTTGTCGTACGACAAAAATGAAATATCATTCGGAATCTGCGTGGAAACTTTCGTTTAGCGGTAGGGGAAAAATATATGATCGACCTCCTGCTGATATCCAGTAAATACAATGCCTTTAGCAAAATGTCGGCAAACTGGCATCAGATCAGAAATGTCGGCAACTGACATCAACTGTGGCCGCGTTTTGCTTTTATTCTGTCGACAGAATTTCATTCATATACGATATGACCGAACAGTAGATTGGCAACAGAAACGGAGAGCAGGAGCTGCAAATCTTAGATTTGTTTTCTGTTCCTCCACTAGTTACACTAGTTCAAAAAGTGCACACTAAAATGTTTTCTGTTCCCAAAATGACGTCAACGACGGTATTTTTTGTTCCAGTGCAACAGAACTCAGTGCACGAGTTCACTGTACTGTCTGCACTAAATCTGGAGTCAGTGCAAGCAGTACAAGCATTAGTGTACACTAGTTCAGCCACAGAAAATAAACCTTGTACAAATAGTACGAGAATTGGTAATTATTTAAAAGACACCCTTCATCTTCAATTTCAATGAAATTATGCTCATTCGGCACGTTTTTGTATGAAACAAACAAATCGGCAGTAAAATGTTGTATTTAATCCTGCGAATCGAGGTATTAAGCGTTGACGACTATTGAGGTTAGGAAATCTGTCAGCGAAATATCATGATGAAAGTGTATGTACTGCGATCACATTTTCATGCTTTAGGGCTACGTATGCGTAAGTTTTTTACTAACCTACTTCTATAGCGATATATTAATGTTTGTTTATTAATATTCAAATCATTCCTTCCTTTCATCGTTTAAAGATTTACAATTTTTCGCGCATAGCAAGAACAGAACAGCTTTCATTTTGAATAAAAATGCATCTAATTTCATTAAAATCGGAGGTGAAGTAATGATTCTAAATAAATACGGACTAAAATACGTATACACAGCGCTTCATTAAGTCGGTGTCAGATTTCCTAACGACAATGTCATCAACTTTAACGCTTAATATCTCAATTTGCATGACATTTTACTGCCAGATTTTTTCATGCAAAAATGCGATAAATGAGCATAATTTTATTAAAATTGAAGGTGAGAGGAATCTTCTAAATAATTATCTGAGAATTTATAAGTAATAAAATGATAAATATATATAAATAATAGCAAGCCTACATATAAAAACATTTTGTGTCATCATCTTAAATCAAGAATTTTTTAAATGAAATCTTTTCTCTTCTTTTAATGAAATTTTTAATGAAATTGCATTCATTACACGAATCTAATACTTTCATGTAAACAATATGGGACGCCATTTTTATCTTGTATTAAAACGTTTTTTATTCTTTGTCTGTATGCTTACATTCATCAGTTCTGGATTGCACTAGTTCAATTCAGTTTAGTTCTAGTGCAATCCTCATGCATTAACAGAAACAAATCTCTTGTCCAGAGATTCACTGCCAGTCTACTGACATAGCATATATCAATAAATTTTGTTATATTTTTATCAACATCGTCAGATATTTCAGACTCTACAGATATTACTCTGTGTAAAATTTTGTTTTTCCGCTATCAAATTGGTAGAATGCTCTGCTTAAAATCTGTCTCTATCTACTTGGCTATCTGGATCATCAAGGATCTCATTTCACAGAACAGAGCAACATGTTTTTGTTCTTAGACTTTTTTACGTGAGACAATCAAATATATATTATTATTAAAATATAACTAGATGCTTACCTAAAAGATATTAGAATACAGTGTTTTTAAACTGTTGATATCGAATTACAATTTCTTAATCAATGAAAACCGTCTTTTTGTCTCCTGACTGGCACCAGACTCACATGGATCCGTATTCTCATACAACGGTCAATGAAAGGAAAGACAGTGATGCCAATTCGCGGCCGCTTTCACTTGCAGCACGCTATGGAATGTGGAGGGGGATAATGGCTCATACACACAGAATGCGAGAATTAAGGGCAGTTCCAATGTAAATCGGGTAGCATACTTGCTTATTTTTCTACTGGATTAAGCCTATTCTACAAAATATACTTTGCTTCCTTTTTCTTGCTTTTTATCTCTTACTTTTCCTCCTTTGCAATCGTTTTATTTATAATTGTATTTCTTGCACGTGTTTCCTGTTTCCTGTTTCTTCCCAAGTTATGATTTGATCTATTCAACTTGTTTACACTTTTTTATACCTTTTACACTTAAAATGAGATAGACATATATTTGACGCCGAAAAGAGAGAAAGTGAAGATGTTGAGTATAAAAAGTATAAGCAAGTCGAATAGATCAAATCATAACTTGGGAAGAAACAAGAAACAGGAAACACGTGCAAGAAATACAATTGTAAATAAAACGATTGCAAAGGAGGAAGTATTATTTTACAATATGCTTTTTGTTTTCTGTTTTTTGCTTTTTGCTATTTTTACATCGTGTCTTTTTGCTTCTTACCCAGTTTTTTATTGCCATTCGAGATAAACGTTATATAATGATGTCATTTATTAACTCTTTCAAGATATTAATATAATCTTCTGATTGGTTCGTGACTTCTTAAGACTATTTAAGATGGTTAGAAGACTACTTAAGATGGTCTTAAATATAATAATAAAATCTGAATATGAATACTGGCCTAAAAGATGAACCACCAATCATGCTTGTAATCATGTATCATCTGCATTTCCATTTTGACGCGACAATGACGTTCAGCGGACTCAACAGTTGAGTAAGCGCTCACTATTATTGATGTATTCTTTTAGATCATCCAATCAGCATTTTAGATCTGGAAGAATACATGAATAGCAGCAAGTGCTCACTCAGCTATTGAGCGCTCATTAGCTACATTCAGAGAATTTTATAACAGTTGCAAAGCAACTGTTATAAAATTCTTCAATACGATTGGTACTTATTTTTAATTCCTTATAAATCTAAACCAATATTGCAGAATTTTATAATAGTTACAAAGTTGCTTTCTCTGCTCTGAACGCAGCCATTTTCATCTCATTTAAAAATACACAATCGATCCCCAAGGCATCTTTTCAAATCGAAATTATTTCCTAATAAATTTCTACTGTATTTTCTAAGGAAAACGGAATAATTGCAATTGGAAAAACCATTCTGACTTGTTCCATGATAGATGTCTCTTCGGTCGGCCGCGAATCACGACGCACGACGAGTCACGGAACACAGAACGCTGCGCCACTTTCGCGGTCGCAAAAACAGTCGGCGAGCGAATGCGGCGCAAACAGCTGATACCGTTTCTGCGGCACATCCCTTACGTACGGAAGCACATGTCCGCCGCGCGATAATCACGCCACGGTAATCGCACTACTTACTCCCTGTTACTCCCACGTATTCTTCCAGCGATCGGTGAACGGTGAAATTCGAAGGCACGTGGACACGCCGGTGATACTAAGCGCTCCGTCCCTGAATAGTCGCATGCGATGAACTACGGCCGGCGATAACCGGCATACCCTCATCGTCCTCGTCGTCGTCGTCGTGATCATCGTCGTTATCGTTTACCTACAAGGAGAACATGGCCGATCGCGATAGCGCGTCCGAGAGCGATTCCAGCTCGATCGACGGTGGACCGATCATGATGCCGCCGTCGCCGATTACGCGCGAGCAGCTGCAGAAGCGCATCGAGTCCCTGCAGCAGCACAACCGCGTCCTCAAGGTCGAGCTTGAGACGTACAAGCTGCGGGTAAAGGCTCTGCAGGAGGAAAACCGCGGTCTGCGTCAGGCATCTGTCATCATTGTGAGAATTGATTGTTTCTTGTTTCTCAATTTCTTTAAGCTTGTGTCAGACTAGAAATTAGGCTTGTTCTTTTTATGTCATTTTTGACCGATGTAGATTATATTTAATCTCGTAAATGTGCAATGTACTTTTTATCTTTTTCTAGTTCTTAGAACTGGGAAAGGATGAGGAGTAAGTTAAACTAAGATCAAAGTTTAACTTTATATTAGGGGAAACAGGTATTAATTGAAGATTCAACTTTCTTTTTTTTTTCATATCGGAGAAAAAGAGGGAAAAGAATAATACTATAAGTTAAGATATAATACTAGAAGTTCAGTTGAAAAGGATGAACCTATTAAAATAAAGATAGAATTTGATCAAAGATCAATCAAAGCAAAATTCACAAAATTTGATATTGGTTTTTTTTCTTATAATTAAATTCAGTCTCAGATTGGTATTTATAGTCAGTTCTTATTTCAAGACTGTCTTAAGTAATGTCTTAATTATGCTAATGTGGCTCTCTGATTGATTTATGACATCTCAAGATAGAATTTAAGATGGTCTTGAATATATAATATATATAAGAATTGACTATGAATACTGGTCTAAGTCTCAATTTTTAATTTGATACAGACATTAGGTCTATTTCTATTAGCTGATTTCTTGCAAGATTCATCTTTCTTCTTTTTTGAAAAGAAAAAAAGGAAAGATGAACTGTACAAGAAGTTCAATTAAAAAGAACTCCTTTTATTGCGATTTAATTAAAAAAAAAAGAGGGCTTTGTGAGTACCAAGGAAATGTAACCTTAGTAGTATATACTGATAATAATGAGACAAGTTTGAATATTAATTAAGGCTGTTTCTATTTTATTCTATATTTGCAAAAAGCAAGAGCGAGTATGTTTTATATTTGAAATTCTCTGTAGCAAGCGAAGGCCGAACAAGAAGAGGAATTCATAAGCAACACCTTGCTGAAGAAGATCCAAGCTTTAAAGAAGGAGAAGGAAACTCTGGCTCATCATTATGAACAAGAGGAAGAGTGTCTTACCAACGACTTATCACGAAAGCTGAATCAATTGCGACAGGAGAAGTGCAAACTTGAGCAGACATTAGAGCAGGAGCAAGAATGCTTGGTGAACAAGCTGATGAGGAAGATCGAGAAGCTGGAGGCAGAGACGTTGGCCAAGCAGAGCAATCTGGAGCAGCTGCGACGTGAGAAGGTCGAACTGGAGAACACTCTGGAGCAGGAACAGGAGGCATTAGTGAACAAGTTATGGAAGCGAATGGACAAGCTCGAGGCTGAGAAAAGGATGCTGCAAATCAAGTTGGATCAGCCTGTTTCTGATCCTACTTCACCTAGAGAGATCAACAATGGCGACACTGCCACAAACTTGAGCACGCACATTCAAACTCTGAGAAGCGAGGTCGCTCGATTAAAGCACACTTTGCTGATTTCACAGCAAGAACGTAAGGATGTTATCTTTAATAATAAAACTACTGATAATTTAATACGAAATAATTTGCAAACTTATTATTGGCACATAAATATTTTTAAATATTTTTCTAAAATTCACAATTGGTTTATTAAATGTAGAATAATTTTTCTCTAAAAATTTAATATTTATTGCCTACATTGATGTTAATTTTTTTATATATTTGATCATAAATTTATACGATTAATCATGTACGAAAATCACTTTAACCTTAAGTGATCTTAAGCGTGTCAATGAAATTTGAAGACGAATAAAACTTAAGCTTTAAGCCATAAAAAATTGACCAATTATAATCGATTGTTCTCTAGACATTCGATTGTAATTGGTCAATTTCTTACAATTTAAAATTTAAAGCTCAAGTTTTACGCCTTAAAATCTTATTGTAGACGCTTTATTCATATTTAATAATACTTCGATGTAAATACATTTTCAAATTCATCTTCAAATACAATTTTAAAGATGCTTTTTTTGTTTTCGATCTGCAACGAAAACTTTATCGAATGCAATCTCTTAAAGTTCGTCATTAATCGTTTTTAGATACGGAAAAAATGAAGCGATATGTTAACGAAGAGAAGCAAATACGGGAGGAGAATTTGAGACTGCAGAGAAAGCTGCAGCTCGAAGTGGAGCGTCGCGAAGCCTTGTGCAGACACCTCTCGGAGTCTGAGTCCAGGTCAGAGTTAAATTCTACAAACTGCTCATTAATATAATATCTTAAAATTATTTTTATTATCTTAAATTGTAAATTATATTAAACTATAAATTTGGCATAACTGAATCTTAGACTCGAAAGATATTTATTGTTCCTAATCTCACAGACATGATTTTCGCAGCTTGGAGATGGAAGAGGAACGGCACTACAACGAAATTGTGATGTCTGGGGGGAACATAAGAACTCGTACGGTATCCAGTCCTGTGCCCTATAATCCTTCGCCTAGTTCTTCAAGGCCACTAAGTCCTGGTGAGTCTTGACAAGATTTATAAATAGAAAATATTTAAATAAATGGAACTTTTAAAGATATAATCATAGTATAAAAATATAAGATATTGCGCGTAATGGCCGCCAAACTAAATCAGGACAACCAATCAAATATTTGTCCCAAATCAGAATAACTAATCAAATCAATGCTTATCCTAAACAACGTTTTGATTGGTCAAAGAGCAGTTGTCATGTTCAAAACAACTGCGCATCCTTTGAAATATCTTATATTCTTATACCATGGATATAATAGCACAAAATCTAAAATAATATAATTGACGTTTTCTCAGAATGCATGTTTCGTGTTTAGCGGATTCATGTGAATGCGAGTTTTATTATTAGGTGTTAACGTGCTAGGTTCCACATCCAGAGAAGGTTTCAGTGCAAACCGGTGCTATGCTTGTGGTCAGCCGACTGCCCTTCCATTTGCGAGTTCGTCGCCTCCTTCAGGGGTAAATTATTGTGTACAGAACTGCTCAATGTTGGAAATCGCTTATTTGTTAGATATGATGCGCGAGATATTTCTTTCTCCTAAAGAATATTTTTTTTATCAGAAATCTCGTTTCTTTTCTATAAATCAATTTCTTACTATAAATCAATTTTTTTCAATATCTAGCATTGCTCGACGATTACATTCAATAATTATAGGAAAATGCTCTTTGGTATTTCTGGGAAACGATTACTTTATCTTTATTTGTGTTCGCGAATGTTTATTGAAACAGGGACACATCGTGGCACCATCCAGCAGACGGACTTCAGATCGTTTCGTGAAACCGGCGATTCCGCCCACTATCGTGAGTCCTGGTGGACCGCCGACCATCGCTCCCAATCCTACGGTGAATCCTGTCGCCGCGCCCCATCCAGGGTCACCGATGGACATTGCGAAGACATAAGTCATCAAGTTGAGGAGAGGGCTCTCCAACAGAAACCCCTTTTATATAATCGTGCGCAAGGTACTTCTCTAAATGGTGCGTTCCAGTTAAAAGTTACGCGGGGAAGTTGCTCGCATTTTGGTTTGAGGCACCACTGTCGGCGCGTTTTCTTCTCGGATGTTTCCGTTCGTTAACTACTACTTCAGCTCTAATGTGTAACACACGGGCTACGGCTAAGAGAGAGAGACTTAATTATTTCGATCTGAATGAGCAGATATAGAGTTAAATGCAGTCGCGAAAGCGTCTCGCCTCTCATTGTTAGTCGCGGGGTAGTTCTTTCCGACCTCCCGCTTCTTCGGTGATTCCTCTTGTATGCCTGAAGTATCATTCAGACTGAGCTCCTTATCGTACTATGCAATTAATATCGTTTGAGTGTTCTACATAAGAGAAATGATAAAAAAAAAAGAAACATTGACATGTTGCTTCCATGTTCCAAGTAATCATAGCATAAATATTGAACGCGAACGCTGAACGGACATCTACGTGGCATATTTGCGATATTATTGTAATCTTACTGTGCGTTTAAGAACGTAAACGAAAGTAACTAGGGTGTAGTGTTGCGGTGTTCACACAATTTAACAGGTATGCATTTGTTTAGCTTTGAGCCTGAGTAATCACTTAGCGCACGCAGTACTGGTAGAGGCGGAAGCATAACTTTAGAGAAAAGATTTCGTTAGTTCCTTCGAGGGGATTGTCTGATCTTAGAATGCATAATCAGATAAAGTCAGACTTCAGGGAGATCTTAGCGATCGGGAGATTTCGGTATCTGAGAAACTTGGAATTCAATAATTATGAATCTGTGTGTGTGTGTATGCGTGCGTGTGTACGTGCGTGCGTCTCTGTGTGTGTGTGTGTGTGTGTGTGTGTGTGTGTGTGTGTGTGTGTGTGTGTGTGTGTGTGTGTGAGAGAGAGAGAGAGAGAGAGAGAGAGAGGAAATGTAACAATTCAAGGCCCTAAAGTTCCAAGGATTCAATAGTCCAACGATCTGAGAATCTAAAAAACAGACTTGTGGATCTAAAAAAAAGTGTATACTCGAAACGCTTAAATATATCTAAGTGTCTATAAATATATATACATATACATACACATATACAGGGTGTTTCTTAAGATGGGTCGGAATCACATTGGGAGCGGAGAATGGAATCAAAGGGAACAAAAAATTCTTATACTATTTTGAGATACTCGCTGTAGTTTTTGAATTAGAAAAGGAAACGTCTAAGCCAATATGCATTTAAGCCGCGCTGCGCGAATTCGTAAGACGGCCCACACTCGAGCGGCGGTAGCGGCGGCGCGCGGAGAGGGAAGTAGCGCTTCGTTGCCTAGCACAGCCTGGCATGGCGGTCCTATGTGTTTCGCCATCGCGCTTACACTATCCAAAAATGTTATTTTAGCTGAAGTTTTTCTTATCATTATTAAATCACGTTATTTAGCACGATTAAATACGTTTTAACACAATTATAGATAAGCGATGTAATTAATTAGAGCATTATGAAAGAGTATGCTGATCGTCGCGATACCTTTCTGCTTGCTTTATTATACGCCATTCTATTTTCTCAAAATTTTTTTTTATCTCTTACAATTCCAGCGACATTCGCTTCGAAAGAGAAACATTTTTCCAATGATATTCGCTACAAAAGAGAAAAATCTTTTTTTTTCTTTTTTTTGTTCTTTTTTTTTTTTCAAGGAGTGTTTCACCCTTTAAAAGTGCGTATAAAAAAATACGTATCGCTTATTTTTGTCTGGAGAATAACATACTGCTCATTAAAATCGGAAAGGGACAGTTGAGTAAGTTACAGATTTTTTTAATGTAATGAACATGGGCATTAAATTTGATGAAATGAAAATAAACTGAAACACTCAATTAGTGTTTTTTAGTACATTTAAGTTTTGTTATTACAAATTTAAACATCTCATTAACGTATACATAAATAATCTTTTCAGTAACAGAAAATTTAAATTTTATTCATCAATGAACATTAAAGCTTAATAAAATTTAAGAACATTTTTAATGTATATAATTAATGATGTACAATTAAACTTGTTAAACGGCAAGAAACATATGAAAAAAACCTCAGTCAAATGCGTCATTATACATGGAAAAATAATACATTTGGATTTACAATGTAGGCTATCTACGCGAGCTTATATTATAATTTCAAGTGTACATGCATTAATGTGTCAAAAAATAAAACTCCAAACATAGCATAAAACGACGCGATAGTTCCAACGAAGTATCTCGAAGCGTAATTAAACATCGTATAATAAAAGAAGCGGAAAGATATCGCGACGATCAGCGTACGCTTTGTGCATGCTCTAATTAATTACATCGCTTAACATATCTATAATT
>Ga0157363_1000357_pt1 | contig 34575 bp, 27 predicted proteins | sample AttsexASBM1_FD_111477 | JGI IMG/M metagenome (GOLD analysis project Ga0157363, IMG submission 111477) | Fungus gardens microbial communities from leaf cutter ant in Ribeirão Preto, State of São Paulo, Brazil - Atta sexdens ASBM1 | ecosystem: Host-associated > Fungi > Mycelium > Unclassified ... | reverse complement strand
GTCAACATAATACATTACAAGTATTACGAGATATGCATTTTAATGAATTGTTAAAATCTAATATATAAGAGCCAAATTGATGTTTGTATCAATTGAATGTTCCAATGGAAAGTATAAAACTAATACAAGTTTCTTTACTAATTGAAAAGTGTCGTTTCGGAACCGCCGGTCCGTCGCGTTGTTCGTTCCGTGTCTGCCGTGGTTTGCAAATGAAGTATAAAATGTGATCAAGATAGTTCCGCGCGTCTTTCGCATGTAAACTTCACGCATCAAAAGCGACGCGTCGCATTACTCTTGATTTTTCGGTCAAATGAGTATTGCGAAATACGCATTCGGTCAAATTATCAATATATGTATATAAATACTGTATATATCAATGTATGTATATAAATACTGTATATATGTATAGTGTCAAATCTATATTACGTGATGTTTAAATATAATGGGAAATAAAAAATGCCAATTTCACGCGCACGTAGCATACAAATTATTAAGAACATAACATGAAATATAATATTTTTTAGAACATATAAGATATTAAAAAATCGTTCGAGAGCATCAAGAGTTCTTAAAGCAAAAAATATTAATAATTTGAATATACAATAATAAATACCTCGGCAAATTCCGACAATCCTTTCGAGCCATTTTCCATTAATTAACTAATCTAATTTGATTTCGTTTTTCAATAGGAATTAAATAATTCCGTATTGATAAAAGAATTATACGAAACCAAGATTGCGTTACTCCGCGCAACGTAACGTTCCGCAATCAAGGAAATGTTGCAATGCAAATACGCGAAACGAAAGTCCCCCTATTAATTTATACTATCCCGCAAGCCTCCCCACCACTTGCGTACCGACCAATGGGCACGGTATTTCACTGCGCTCATTTTATCTGAACGCTCATTGGTGATCGCTAGCTTTCCAATAAGGTATATAAACAATCGTTGCGGTAGGGAAGCTCATTTCTCTTTGGGAACCTGGATCGTTCGTTATCGTAAACAGAAAATATCTATGTTCAGAAGTCAGCTTATACATACATGGCTTAGAAAATATAAGACATGGATATCAAGTCTTACAATTAGTCATGTTACCATCAGAAATATTCGTGCATAATTCATGTCCATATTTTGTAGAGGCGCTAATAGACGAAAACCAAAGGGCATGTTACTTTCAAGCTTATTGTGTTCTAAGTTAGATATTAAACGTATCACGACAACGTATCGTTTATTTACGAATAAATGAAATGAAAAACCAGTTTCTTTTTCGTATATACAAATTAATCGCATATAGAAATTGAATGAAATTATATCGGCATTTTTGAATCCTTGCAAGTTATTCGTAGTCATCTTCTAGTTAACAGCCAACCACAACAGTAGCGACACGACTCACTTGATACTCGTCAAACTGCCCTCGGGAGTGTACTCTCTGTACGCAATATTTGCTGCAACAGGTGTTCTAGTGACATATGTAGAGATATTCAATCTTAGCCAAACTACTGAACTTGTTGAGACATGGTGATGTTTATGATAATGTAGATAATTTCTGAAAGCTATCTATAGATGCATTACTATATCTTGATAATTATTCAATTTAATTCTTCTCAGCTTCAATTTTGAATCGATGTACATCAAGTATGAATAAGCATATAAATTCTATCAGTGCAAATGCACAGTGTACTCCACCAAATTCGAAAGACGAGAAAAATAATGTTTTAGCTGCTTATCATTCTCTGATATTTTCAAAAAAAGACAAGGATTGTTTCGATGTCGCAGATATTGAACGCAAGTCTCTTGCTGTGAAGTATATGACAACAAAGTTGTCGTAAGTAAAATATTCATATTAATATTAGGTGTAGTAAAAAGAAATCCATTATTTTTACATGAAATTGAATGGAAAAATAATGGATTTCTTTTTACTACATATATATTAATAAAATAATATATTAATAAAATATTCATACATCCATAGTTTTCTATTATATTAAATTTATTATACATTTTTGTCTTCTTATTATTGTATAGTAATTCAGAAGATATGGCAGCTGTGCTGCTTCGAAAGGGTCTTCAAGATTATCACAGCCTGATAAAGGATAAGAATGGAGTAAACAATTACTGGAAACAGATTAAATCTCAACTATTGGACACAAAAAATGATCCATTGAAGTGGAAGTCAGAATTAGAAGATGTGGACGCTACATTGAATTTTATAAAACCTTTGACTTGTCAGAAGCTCAATACTCTACCTTGTAAAGAAAGATCTTATAGTGATAGGGATATAGAGAAATTAATGAATAACTCAAAGAAGAAAAACATAGAAAGAAGTAGAAAAATCTCATATTCTAATCAGAATTCAAGTCAAAAACTTTCATTGAAGTCTAATAACACACGCAGTGAACAAAATACATCTACGTATTTTACAAACATTTCTAAAAATTTTAATAAACATGTAAGTTCCATCAAACAGAATGTTCCCAGAGTACAAACAAATGGTCAATCTTCTTATCAGAATTTGAACAGATTTGTGCAAAAAGTGCCTCCTAAGTTAAGCAATAATAATATGAATGATAAAAGCTCGTACAGACCAATAAATCCTCATGTGCTACAATTAAAACCAACTGCTCCTCCACAGACTATCAGTGAAAGCACCAGTACGCAAAAAATCGATTTTGACTCCTTTAGGAGTGCCAGGGATGAATTGTATATCCAAGAGATGAAGAAGAACAAGTCTATGCCAAAGAAAACTTTGGGCGGTCGAGGGGCGGCTAATTCTCAATTCATCTGTCCTTTCAAACGCGATAAGGAAGAGTCGGCGCAAAGTTATACGTCACAAGGTAAAGCGAATGAAGAAGTAGAGGATGAAAGGCTGAAGAACATTGATCCAAATATGATCGAATTGATCAAAAATGAGATCATGGATTCAGGTAAAACGATAACGTGGAACGACATCGCAGGACTCGAGTACATAAAAAAAATCATCAAGGAGGTAATAGTGTTCCCCATGTTGAGACCAGATATTTTCACGGGTCTCCGTCGTCCGCCCAAGGGGATTTTGCTGTTCGGTCCACCTGGAACAGGAAAGACTCTCATTGGCAAATGCATAGCTTCGCAGAGCAAGTCTACATTTTTTTCAATTTCAGCGAGCTCTCTGACTTCCAAATGGATTGGCGACGGCGAGAAGATGGTACGCGCGTTATTCGCAGTGGCCAAGGTTCATCAGCCGTCCGTCATCTTCATTGATGAGATCGATTCGTTATTGACACAGCGTTCGGAGACAGAGCACGAGTCCTCCAGAAGGCTGAAGACGGAATTCCTGGTGCAACTAGACGGCGCGGCAACATCTGAGGAAGATCGTATTTTAATCGTTGGTGCAACCAATCGACCGCAAGAATTGGATGAGGCGGCAAGAAGACGTCTCGTCAAGAGGTTGTATGTTCCTCTGCCGGAACTTGAAGCGCGCAAGCAGATAATAAATAATTTATTGATGTCGGTGAATCACGATCTTAATGAAGAAGCTATCATGAAAATCGCGGAGAAATCGGCAGGATATTCCGGCGCCGATATGACTAATCTCTGTAAGGAAGCAAGTATGGAACCGATCCGGAGCATTCCCTTCAGTCAACTTGAAGATATAAAAATGGAAGAAGTGAGACACATAACAAATAGTGATTTTGAACAGGCGTTAATTAACGTGCGACCTAGTGTGTCTCAGTCGGATTTAAAGATTTACATCGAATGGGATCGTATTTATGGTTCTGGCACTGCTCAGAATTATAAAACCTAATGTAATATGTGCAAATAACTTAATTATATTTTTTATCTTAATGATATGTTATAAATAATAATAAATTATAAATTATAAATTACTGAAAAGAAATTCTCTCGTGTTATTTTTGTAACTTCAAGTTTTTTAATAAATATATTATTTTGTATAAAAATAAATTCTCTTTTTAGTAAGAATTCTAATTCGTTCCTAATTATTACATCATGATTAAAATATTAGTTATTAATTAAATATTTGTCAAAGTAAACGATCTGCCTTGTAATTAATCTGCAATTACAGCAAATTCAATCATTCGTATTCAAAGTTACTATTATAAAATTCTGTATATTATTGTATAATTTTAAAAGCAGTATATTTATTAATATTAAGTATGGAGAAAAATTCGTGACGTTTTTTTAATGCCATCTAACAGGAAAAACGCCACGAACTTTTTCTCATACCTAATATATTATATAAATTGTTCTTTATTTCTTTATATTATATAATTATTTTATAGATTCATTAAAATATAAATGAATATAATCTTTATCATTATATTTATGAATAATAATATTTATATTATTTTGTAATATACATATAATATTATATAACACAAAATAATATAAAAAATATATATTAAATTAGTAGAATTTCAATTAACAAGTTTTTCAAATATAATTGGTAACAAAATAGAATATTTCTGAAAACTTAAGAACTTTATTCTGTAACCAAGCGTATTATCATTTAAAAATTTTTGTTACATGTACAGTAGGTGCATTCCGTTCTACGCATGATGTGAATAATGCGTCATTTATCAATAATAAGATTTTATTAAGACTGAAATGAAATTAAAACTAAGTATAAGCATATTCAAGCCTCTAGATTTTCTCAATACCTAAATAATTCACAGTGAATAGAAGATGCATCATTTATTTTGTTTAATATTTGATGAACAATAAGGATAAGGACAGGTTGTTCCACCTTTTGGTAAATTTTACCTATTGGGTAAGTAGCAACAAGATTACTCAATCACATGCGCGGCTTATCAGATTTATTTCACAGATAAAATTTACCAAAAGATGGAACAATCGGCCCTAAATAATACATCATGCGTATCATGCGTGAAACGAAATGCATCCAGTATGATAAATGAAATCGTAACAAATTATCGCATGCAATGTGAATCTTCGTTAATTGGACAACGGATAGGCATGCTTATCGAACGATTGTACATGATTGGTTGGATCTGTAAGTAATAACCAATTATGTTCATTTGCTCGGCGAGCGGACTAGCCAATTGGATGAGTTCAAAACATCAAAGCAGCTAGGCATACCGAGCTAGGCTTATCGAGCGATTGAATATGATTAGTATTATATATGAAAAATCTTTAAGTAATAACCAATTATGGCTGCGTTCCATTTCACGCATGATGCACATGCTGTATTATTTATTCTTTTTATTCACCGAATGTTAAACAAGGATAAATGATGCATGGAACACAGTTTATTTGCTAGCGAGCAAGCTAGCCTAAATTGTTTCCCATCTTGATATCTGTATTTCTTGCCATATTGCGGCGCATGCGCGCAATAATCAAGAACAAATAATGGAAAGCGAACTATTGGAGGCTGATCGACTTTTTGTTTGGTTAAATTCGTCACTTGCGATTGTTTGCGACTTGTGAGATTCAATTCATTCAGTCCAACTTAAATAGAACTAGCCAGCTGGAGCAAGTTAGAGCGTTCACTCCATATTTCCAGCCTCTTTTATTCAGATTGGATTCTTTCCGAGCGTGGACGATGTAGAGGGTCCGTTCTTACCTGCGTGACGTAAACCAGAAGTAAATAATCGCATACATTTTGCATGAGATGATTTTCAACGATTCGCGTGGAACTAATCTATCGTCACGATATTTTTCTAATAGAAATCGTAAAATTCACGAGCACTTCGAGAGACAAGTGGGATTTAACAAGGAAGAATGTTCAATCAAAGCAACTCGTTGAGGACAGGAACATCGAATACATCGAATCCGATGCAAGACTTCGAAGTTGTCTCACCGCCGGACGACTCGGTCTCGAGCCTGGCATTTAGTCCGGCATCCATACAACAAAACTTTCTAGTGGCCGGCTCCTGGGATTGTAATGTTCGTTGCTGGGAGGTAGAACAATCGGGCAAGACTGTACCAAAATCCATGCAGAGTATGGCAGCGCCGGTCTTGGCTGTGTGCTGGAGTGATGTAAGTCCTTCGACAATTATACAATTAGGTTGATTGAATGTATTTGAGGTAGATAGAATATTTTCCACATTTACCTGTAGTTATAGATCAGGGATCGTATTCTCAAAAAATATGTCATGTATAAAATATGAAATGTATAAAATACTATAGTATATAATATGTTATTGATTGCTTTCTATTTTCATCAAAACTAAAGTCATTTACATTTGTGACTCAATTGAATATATGTTCTTTTTCATTTTGGTGAGATTCAACTGTTTAAGGTCATGTATTTTACTAAGTCTTATTAATTTATATTAAAAAATGGAGATTACAAATCTGTTATTATGATAACTTTGTCATCAAAGTAAGTTTTAATGTCTAAGTGTAAAATACTCGTATAACTTTAAGATACTTTTGAAAAGGAAACAGCAACTATTATAAATTTTTTTATTATATTTATATATATAGATGTTTTATCTCTCCTCTTTTTATCTCCAATATGAAATGAAAAAAAAGAAAAATGATTTATGTAAGAAATTTAGCTGAAGAAATAGATCTTATATATGGTGAACATGACTATCCAGATAGCATGAACATTCTCACATATATGTAGCCATGTTGAAAGGTACAATATTGCTGAAATGTTCCATACTACCTGGATGATTAAATAACTGTTAAATATTACATACTTATAATAATAAGCTATCTTATAATATATAATAAGTTATCTAATAATTGTTAGGATGGAACCAAAGTATTTATGGCAGGCTGTGACAAGACAGCAAAGTGCTGGGATTTGGCTACAAATCAGAGCGTACAAGTGGCAGCTCATGATGCCCCTATTAGAACATGTCACTGGATAAAGGCATCTTCATATTCCTGTTTAATGACTGGTTCCTGGGATAAGACACTAAAGGTAATATTCAATTTTCATTTTTATTTTTGTTATATTTTATCAATTTTTTTTTTGTTTATTAGTTGGTCAATTTTCTTATTCGATCATTTGTCTTAATTGCATTATACTAGATTGATATGTATTAAAAGCTGTTATACATGAAATTAACAAAATGTATTGATTATAAAAATAAAGAAACCTAAAGCTGCCTTTAATATGCACTAATTTAGTATAGTGTGAGTGATGGAATTCATAATTAAATATTAGTCACTATTATTAAAATATTTTTTTATATTGTATTACTTAACTCTTCTATCACAATGTAAAATTTCCAGTTTTGGGATCTGCGCAGTCCTAAACCTGGATTGATCATTAATCTGCCTGAAAGATGCTATTGTTCGGATGTTGTAAGTACACACAAACTATATAATAAACATTACGCAGCATTATTGATATTAATAATATCACAGGACTATCCTATGGCGGTTGTGGGAACAGCTGGACGTGGTTTAATAGTTTATCATCTGGAGACTACTCCACGTGAATTTAAACCCGTCGAGTTGAGCCTAAAATATCAGTACCGTTGTGTGGCGATCTTTAGGGACAAGAAAAAAGTACCGACCGGTTTTGCAATAGGAAGCACAGAAGGACGCGTTGCGATTCATCATCTTAATCTCAGTACAAAGGAGAACTTTACGTTTAAGTGTCATAGGACCAATGGCACACCTAATGGATATCAAGATATCTACGCGGTTTGTTTTAGAATTTTGGTGATTTTATTTAGACTTTTCATTAAAATGAAATTAAATTAAGATCATGTTAAGCCTGTCAGATTAAGCTTGAAATTTAATTAGAACAAAGAAAATATATAGATGTACTGTTTTTAGCTGAACTTATTGTGCAGTTTATCTCTCCTTTTTTTCTCTGTTTTTTGAAAAAAAAAAAGAAAAGATGAGTGTACAAGAAAGTTAAAAAGAACAAATCTAATATCAAGTTAATGAACTCTGCTTTCTTTCATCAAATTTCAATCTATTCTTAATTCTAATTTGTATGATACAAACTTCACGTTTTTTATCTCTTTATTGTTAGACAAATGCATAATAATATCGATTCGTGGACAGGTAAACGATATAGCATTCCACCCGGTACATGGCACCGTAGCGACTGTAGGCGGCGATGGTACTTTTGGATTTTGGGACAAAGATGCACGTACTAAGCTAAAATCCTCCGAAACGATGGAGCAACCCATCACACGTTGCTGTTTCAATCACAATGGGCAGATATTCGCCTACGCTGTTTCTTACGATTGGTCAAAGGTATCGCTGTCGTTTGAAGTACGATAATCGTTGAAAGGTCTGTGTGCAACGTTAATTTACAAATGTTTCAGGGCCATGAGTACTATAATCCAGCGAAGAAAAATCAGATCTTCCTGAGACCGTGTTACGATGAACTGAAACCGAAGGCTACGCCTTAAGCTGATGACATTCGAACGAATGTGTGTGAATTTAGATGTAATTACAAGAGTTCATGTATTTTCATTCAAAAACTATACTATTGATACTTTCTTTTTATTTACAACTGTTAATATACATGTAATATAAAATACAGTTAAAATAGTAGTTATTGGCTTTTTTTGTATATTATGACATAAAGAATTGGTACTGCGAAGCATGTTTTGACATAATATCATAATATTATTTGTTTCTATTTATCTTTGCATAAGAACGCGACGATGAATTCTAAGATATTGGACTACGGTAAATTGATGCCATAACTCGCAAAGTGAGCTAATATTTAAATAATTCTTCCAATAAAATACATTTTTTTTAACAAAATTGCATGTGCACGCTTTTTTTTACAATATAATTTCCTTTCTCTACTGGAATAACGCATTATATTTGAATAATAGTAACTATGATAATTTTAACAATTCCGAATATTGTTGAAGAAATATAAGAAGCTGATATAATTATATTAATTAATTAGGTGATGTAATTATATTATTATTATTTAGTTAACATTTATATTTAGCTATAATATGATCTATTCCTAACAAAGTCAAATTTAAATTACTTATTAAAAAAAATCAGAATCACCGGCATGAATCAGAACTTTCGTGCATTTTCACACACACATGCATTAAATTTCTACAACAAATAAACCTATATTAAATGATACATGAATTAAGCATTTATACACATTTTTTGATCATAAATAAATTAATTACAATAAAAAAACATTTATTTACGTACTTAACAGATTTATTTTCTAAAATAAAGTATATATGTACAAATGCATAAATTCGAAATGACCGCGTTTCGCATCAAAATGGATATGAATTTGCGGTACCAGAGTTAGAAATCTAATAATTTTAACACAAATCGATCAAAAGCTATACAGAGAATCGATATCTTGAGATGAAAATTACAAAAATGAATTTACTAGAATACTGATAATTTAATTGGCCAATATCTAGTAAATTTGCTCACTTTTGAAATTTTCACCTTGATTGAAGATAAGAATCGATCCTCAGACACAATTGCGTAGAAATATAAACAATATGGCCGATGTATGAGATATATCGGCACGCGAAAGCGACAGTTTAATAAATCAATATTTAAGCTATGCATATTCTAATGCCGTATAGACCTATCATTTAAATGCGCCGATCGACTAATTTCCCCGTGAGAGACATATTCTCCGCGTTATGATGTCGTCGGAGAAGGTAGGTTATGTAGCATTGACAGCTACTTTATGAAATTATTTAATAAAAATGTTAACGATACAAAAAAATTAATGATATAAAAAAAGAAAAATATATTCTATTTTGACCATCAAATTTATATCCCTGTTAGTTAGTTAAATCATTTGATCTTCTGCTACACAAATTTTATGCTGATTTTCTACTATTTATATTATGGGATTTATTTTTTATTTCTGCAGTAAATTTTTTTTCTCATTTTAATCAAGTATCAAGCACATACTCTTATTTCGATTTAAATTTCAAAAATTCAACTAATTCAACTATAAAAAAACAAATCTGTAGAGAAATGTTTATTTATTGTGTACCTTTAATAAAACAGGTCCTTTATCGACTAGACCAACCCCATGGCAGTGGTAATGTTTATATTTCTTGGCGCCCTGGTAATAGCACACATTTGGCCACAACAGGTTGCGATTCCACCGTTGCTGTTTTTGATAGACAAGGAGATATTCAGGAACGAATACAAATTTCCGGATTATGCACTGGCTTTGGCTGGGACTCAGATGGAGATTTACTAGCAATAATATCACAGAATTCATCAACTATAATTCTATGGGACGCCACTACTGGAAAAAAGGCCCAGATAGATGCGGGTGTGAGGGACGGGCTTACTTGTATGATGTGGGCAAAGAAGAGTTGTCTATTGGCTATAGGGACACAGAAAGGAAATTTAGTGCTTTACGATCACATAAATGCCAAGTATGATATCAATCATAAGACAAGCAAATTACAAATAATGTTTCCTAGCAAGAGATATTGTAATATCAGTGATCATTTCATCTTTACTTAACATTAGCAACAAGAATGTAATGATTCATTATAAACAGCATATAATAGAGTCTGAAGTTGATGTCATTGTGTTTAGATATTTTATATATATATATATAAAGCAGCTTTTAATTCATATTAATCTAATATAGTATGAATGACACTAATTTAACTCTAATTTATACTGTCTTACTTTATAATCTTAAGTTACAGAGTGAGACAATTAAAGTGAAAAAAAGTATACAGGGTGTTTGAAAAACGCTAGACGTAATGTCTAGCGACAGCAATTGCTGCTTGTAGATAACGTGTCTAGCAACGACAAACACCGCGCTGAGCGATCCTATCTTGTCACGCGCTTGCATTTGGCAATAGGCTGAACAAATTTAATTATTTTCATAAGTTAACTCGTTAACCATCGTGGAAATTGTAAAATGGTAGAGGACTTTTCTTCTCAGTTTAATCCATTCTGCCTCTATGCGAAAGATTTATCATTACTTTTCAAACACATTATATATATATACAGGGACAGTATACATACTTTTCTCTCTTAAAATTTTTAACAAAATCATTCATGGCCAGACTTTGTTATAGGATCTCTAATTTATTGTATTACTATGTTATTTATATCTTTTGTTTCTTTTAGAAAGCATTCACAATGTGTAAAATATTTTAAAATTGTTTCATTTAAATGTTTTTTACACAGGCGGATACCTATTTTGGGAAAACATAGAAAGCGTATTTTATGTGGCGCATGGTCGATGGATGGTCTTCTTGCCTTGGCAAGTGAGGACAAGGTTTTGACTATCAGTACGAGCGAAGGAGACACTCGTCGAGAGATAACTCTTCAAGGCGATCCGTCTCATATACAATTTAGCGAGATGAAAATGGATCATAGGATAGGCGGTGAAAACACGGTATATGATTTTATAACACTCGCTATGAAAAACATCTATAAAATATTTATATACTGTTACTTTTATATATTCAAAAATATATTTAGGTATCCCTTATTGTTAGTAAAACGACATTGTTCTTGTACAATATTTTGGACCCAGAAAACCCTATCGAATTGGCATTTCAGAAACGTTATGGATTAATTGTAACTTACAAGTGGTAATTATTTGCTAGTATTAACAAATAATTTTAATAAGCTCTTTATTATATCAATTATGATGTACATGCATATTCACTTTATAGGTATGGCGACGGTTACATATTAGTAGGATTCGAGGCTGGTTTCTTTATAGCGATATCTACACATATAAAGGAAGTTGGTCAAGAATTGTTTCAAATCAAGAATCATAGAGATTCTCTGTCAGATATTGCGTTGAGTCAAGCAATTGGTAAAGTGGCTACTTGCGGCGACAATACGCTGAAAGTACATAGTTTGCAGAATCTGGAGGAAACCGAGACGTTGATCACGGTGATTAATGAGAATGGAATTAGCAATATCGAATGGTCGACGGATGGAACGATGCTGGCAGTTGTAACTTACGTCGGCAATATTTTAATTTATTTGATAGAGATTCCAAAATTAACCAGCGTCTGCGGCAATAGAATAGCATTACTAACGAGTCTAATGGAAGTAGCTATACATCTTTATACTTTAGACAAGGTATCTTTGTTAATAGTAATAATAGAGTAGACATTTTTTATCAGGACAAATTATATTTTCAGGACAAACCGAGTCCGCAAATAATCAATACTATAATAGAACCGGCAATATTAGCAGTGGGACCAATACATTTAGCAGTAGGATTAAATAATAGAGCGCTCTTCTGGGATTTGTCTATAAGCCATTACGATCAAATACATTTCGAAAGGGACTATTTGGCTACGATAGATAGTATACACTTGAACGAGACATATGTATCGGCGCTATTCGATGGAAAACTGCAGTTGCATTCGGTAATTAGAAATTTTTAATTAATAATATTGGGTTGTCCGGAAAGTTCGTGCCGCAAAAGATTTAAATTTAATAAATGTATACTAAAATTTAAATCTTCTCTCTGCGTTCAATTTTCATTCAAAATCGGCACGAACTTTCCGGACAACTCAATAAAAATTTCAAAAACAAGATAGATTTGTTAATTCTGCTTTATGCACAGATTAAATCCGATCAGGCTCTAATAAATAGCGGAAAGGATACAAAGATGTTTCCAGATTCAAATTCTTCCCACAGTAGAATAACGTGTCATGCACTTTGCTCTGATTTTCTGGTTTATGGTAATGATGTAAGTTAGAATCATGAGATAATTTTGAATAATGTTATAAGTTAGAAGACTATACGTCTATGTTGACTATACATTTTAAATTTTATGATTATACATTTTAAATTTTTAGATGGGTCATATTATATACTTTTGCTTGGAAACGTTTCATCAATGTACTGAATTTATACATAACAATGGAATAAAGGAGCTATATCTGGATGCGAATGGAGTACAATTGTGTTTCATTGACAATAAGTTGGATGTTTATGTATTTGATCCGATAAACGAAGCGGCCATTGCTGTGCCTGATTGTCCTGATAACATTGATGATATTCTCTGGGATCAGAACATATTTGAACGTACTATATTTGCAGTGTATAACAAAAGCATTATTGTAACATATATTTTCGTAAAATACTTTATTGAAGGCAAGTAGACCTGAATGAGTGTTATGCATATTACTATAAAGTCTTACATACTTGATTATGAACAGGTACCAAAATAATAAAAATAAATACGACCAAGTTGCCATCGGATTCAGTGCCTTTACTAATGTATTCTGGCGAAATAACGCTGAGTACAATGGGTAGTAAATTAATACAATTAACATTAGCATCTCACGAAGAAGTAGGGAATATCGTAGAATCGAAAAAAATTAATGAGATTTTTGAGAATCAAATTTTATGCAGACGGTAAGCTTTACATAATCCAATTTGAAAGTAGGGAAATGTGTATAAAATATTTAAAAGAAATTATTTTCGAATTATTTTTTAGATTTCAGCAAGCATGGAATAGTTGCGAAAAATTGAACGACAAAGATACATGGCTAAAACTGGGACAAAGCGCTATTGCAAATTTAAATGTCGAATTTGGTAAGTGTAATGTTATATTATTGTTATTTAATTATAATGTTGTATAATTAATGTTATACAATCATTAATTTTATATATTACAATATGTTATATTATTTAAATATATTAATTGAATTGATCGTATGTCATAGCTATTCGCGTATATCGGCAAATGGAAGATGCAGCAATGGTGTGGACATTACAAGCTATGGAAAATATAGATGAATTGGCTTTGTTGTGCGGTCACGCGTGTATATTATTAGGAAATTATAATGAAGCTGAAAAGTACTTTCTGCAATCTTCCGAGCCTGTACAGGCTTTGTATCTGAGGAGAGATTTAATGCAGTGGGAACAAGCATTAAGTTTGGCGCAAAAATTAAAACCCGACGAAATCCCTTTTATCGCCAGGGAGTACGCCCAACAATTGGAGTTTACGTAAGATTTTTTTAATTAGTATCATTAATTAGTACTTCATTAAAAATTAGATTATATGTGATGATAATATATAATGATTACAACTTATTATTAGCTAATTATTTATCTTTAACAAAATATTTCATAAAAATATGTATAACAAATTTATTATATTACAAATATATATTACAAATATATAAGAATTACTAAATATATCTCTGTGTGCAGAGGAAACTATCCAAAAGCTTTAACAAATTACGAACGCGGTCTAGTCGACTATAATACGTCCACTTTGGCTGCGCAAAATCCTCATCATCGAACTCAATGTTTAGCGGGAATAGCGAGAATGTCTATAAGATGTGGTGATAGCAGAAAAGGCGTTGGAATAGCTATGGATAACGAAAGCTCAAGGCTACTACGAAAAGACTGTGCGGAGATTTTAGAATCAATGAAGCAATTCAGCGAAGCTGCGCAGTTATACGAAAAGTCAGAATACTTCGACAAAGCTGCCTCTGCATATATAAAATTAAAAAATTGGCACAAAGTGGGACAGCTCCTACCTCAAATATCATCGGCAAAAATTAATATACAATACGCTAAAGCCAAAGAATCTGAGGGTAAATATGAAGAAGCTGCCAAAGCATATGAAACCGCCAAGGATTACGATAATATAATCAGAATTAATTTGGAACATTTAAATAATCCTGGTAAATATATCTCGTTTTGCTTATAAGATATATTAGTAATATTCCAACTTGACATGCTTAATTATATTATTTTATTTTACAGCTCGTAGTGTTGAAGTTGTTCAACAAACTAAAAGCATAGAAGGTGCAAAAATGATTGCAAAGTATTTCCAAAAGATGAATGATTATAATTCAGCTATCAAATTCCTAATTCTATCAAACTGTCACGATGAAGCCTTTCAATTGGCCAATCAGCACGGCAAAATGGAATTGTATGGAGAAATCTTGGTAAACACGATCGATGACACTAATGTCCGGAAAGAAGATTTTAGAAGCCTCGCAATGCATTTCGAATCTCAGAAAAATAATCTTTTAGCTGGAAAATACTATTTCCACGCTAAAGAATATCAGAAGGTAAATTTCACAATATCAAGTTTTATTTATATATTGAGTTGTCCGGAAAGTTCGTTTCTATTCCCATACATTGATTTTATTTTACAGTATCGAATTTTATTATACAGTATCAACGTTTTGACGGGTTTCTTTTTTTAGGCTTTGCGACATTTATTAAAAGCTGCTCAACTAGTTCCAGATGACGATAGAGCAATTACTTACGCCATAGATGCTATCGCATCTTCTAAAGATGATAAATTAGCTAATCAATTGATAGATTTTTTATTAGGTGGCGATGGAGTACCAAAGGTTATTATATTTATGTAGATGTTGCTTAAAACACAAGAAGTATCAAATGGTCATTATTGATCATTTCTATTTTTTTAGATAAATATTATATTTTTGTACAAAGATAGAATTCTGAATTTTTTAACTTTTTAATAATTACGTCTTTTATATTGATGAAATCTTCAGTTTTTCAGTATTTTCTTTATTTTTATAGTAATTTATTCGCTTAATTTTTTTAGTGAGTAAAAAATTATTTCTAGTGTTATACAAATTCTAATATGTTTATATTTCCTATTTAGGATCCGAAATATTTATTTCGATTGTATATGGCTAGGAAGCAATATAAAGAAGCGGCTAAAACGGCGATTATAATTGCAAATGAGGAGCAAGTTAATGGTATGTATTTATGCCCATACCGAAAATGTAGCGCTGCAATTATGGATTTTTTATTGCAGGAAATTATAGAAACGCTCATGACGTTTTGTTCGGTATGTACCAAGAATTGAAGAGAAATAAAATTACGATACCCTTGGAAATGCAAACCAATTTAAGACTCCTTCATTCCTATATTCTGGTGAGATTGCACGTGAAGAGAAGCGATCATTTACGAGGCGCCCGAATGCTTATAAGGGTTGCCAATAATATATCAAAATTTCCTTCACGTTAGTATAACAAGAATCGCTATCCGGTAATTAATGCGAATGAAAATATTCGGAAAATTAATTTATGATACAATAAATACATTATATATTTCAGATATTGTACCGATATTAACTTCAACCGTAATAGAATGTCATCGGGCGGGCTTAAAAAACGCGGCTTTCAATTTTGCCGCGATGCTGATGCGCCCTGAATATCGGGGACAAGTCGACACGAAGTATAGCAAGAAGATCGAGGCAATCGTTAGAAAACCGCCGAGAACGAAGGATATCGAGAATGAGGATGAGCCTCTTACTCCGTGTCCATACTGTAAAAGTAGACTTCCCGAGACTGAAGTAACTTGTGATAAGTGTAAAAACACCATACCTTTTTGCATCGCAACGGTAAGGCTCTTTAATTGTCACTTATTAACGAAAATAAAAAAACACCAGTGAAGTTTCTATCGTTATTGGTTGCAGGGACGACACATCATGGAAGATGATTTTACAGTATGCCCCCAGTGTGATTTCCCAACCATCAGAAGTGAATTTCTAAGGTAAATATTCTAATCAAAAAAAAACTTCTCAGAATTTTTATGTGAGTTGAAACATTTTTTAGAGAAGTACTATATCTTTTCGAGAAAATCTTTTTTTAGGATTTATATATGTGAATTCTAAAATATTCTAGAATTTCTTCATTTTATAATTTCTGAAAAAAATACTCTTTAAATTTTTTCAAAAATTATAGAAATTGAAGAAATTTAAAAAATCTCAAAACATTTTAGAAATTACGTTTATGAAGAATTTTAAACACTTTTAAAAAGTATTTAGAAGAAAAATATTTTAAAAAGTTATAAAATTATTCTGAAAAATTCTGAAATTTATTATAAAAATGTTGAAAAAAAATTTCACCAAGATATCACAAAAGAATGTAAATACTATTTAAGATTATCTATTACAATATAATTTATCACATCTAGAATTGTGGAATCCGAGGAGACTTGTCCAATGTGCTCAGAGAGAGTTAATTCCGAAGCCGTATCGTCCGTCACTGATATCCGTCCATACCTCGACTACCAAGAAGAGAAAGTGATTATAAAGGCTTAAGCATGTAAGATTATAAAAGTTCAAACATGTATAAACTTTTTATATATTTAAGAATACATAAATGTACGAGAGGCAGCTATAGCTCACAAACTAGGAGTACAATAGAAAGACAGAGTTTATATAGACATTTGCATATGTTGCGTGAATCAGAGCTGCCTTGTTATTATCGCGTTATCTCGGGCAAACGCAACGTAATTAGAAGATAGCGGTGCCTTTATCTATAAACAATAACGGTAGTAAATAGGCTATTTCTATCGACTTAGCGATTGACAAAGCGTCAGTATTCTCGATACAACAGTGCCGTCCACTATAAGTACAATTTATCTGAATATAAGTAGATTATATATATTACATGTATAAAAAAACTTATTGTCATTTGCTACGCAACTGCGTTTTAATGTAGATGATTGCCATAAATAAAATGACTGATTCTAATATATGATATATTGAACAAATCTGTATAAACAAAATATTAGATTTGTTCTTCACAGTTTTTTATTTGAAACAAGATAGATACAAATGGATGCTGCAAGAAAAAAATGAAAGACGAAAGGAACTTGTAAAGAACAATCCAGTTTTATTTGTTTATATTTTTATAACCGAAAAAAATATTTATAGTTGAATTAAATTTGATGTACACTCTCTGCTACTTAAAATAAAATAGGTATTTGTTTGAAATTTGGCAAAAGGAAAAGTCCTGCAGTACAGCGATAAAAAAAACTTCTCATTTTGAGAAAAATTAAAGGAAGAGATTGTTTAAATGTGTAATTTCTACTAATGTGTGTGCGTGCGTGCGTGCGTGCGTGCGTGCGTGCGTGCGTGTGTGTGTGTAGGTTAACTTTAATCTCAATTTAGCTTTTTATTTTTTTTCTAGTTCTAAGAATTAGAAGAATAAAATTGATAAGACTGAAAATAAGTCTACAGGCTTAAGACATTTGTAATGTCTATTTAACATTTTTTTAAACTATAAAAACCATTCAAAATGCTGTTTTTAAACGCGCGCACGCTGAACTTTAGATGATTTTATAACAAATGTATATTTAACACGTCCATTTAATATTTTTATATACCATAGAAACATTAGAAACATTTTAGCTAAATGTTTCTAATATTTCTATGGTAAAAAATTTGTTAAACGTAAATAGTCTGCTTAGATAGATTCGGTAGATATTAATTGCTTTCCATTTACACACAAGTGAAACTGAGTCTGAAATGAACTGAAAATTTCATACTCAGATTAATGACGTTATTATTTGCTTAGTTTGATAAAAAGTTATCATACATGACAACACAGGTTCGAACCTGACTTTTAAAGTAAGTTTACGAGATTCACTAAAGCATACGGTTTCGATCTTGTGCAGATTATAGGCAAAAACTCAATTAAATCTCACTTGTCAGAATATAAAAGGAACGCGCATTCAACTGAGTTATGACACAAGTGAGAATTATCTAAGAATCGATGTAAATGGAAAGCAATTATTAACAAGAATGAATAACATCTTGAATAAAATTGCGTCAATCCAAGCAGAATACAAATTATAATATCAAACTGATGCCAAAATGATTACCAAAAGTCACTTTCAATCATTTATAATTCATTTAATGTCATTTTGAATGTTTTCGTGATTTATTTTGCTAGAGAACGATTGTGATTACTGCCCACAAAGCGTGAATACAAATATTACAAATATTTCTAAAATACTTTATTACAAGATTAGAAATATTTCAAAAATTTTTCATGAAAAATGTTTAAAATACAAATATATCTATGAAATTAAAGTTTTGAAATATTCTTGTTCTTATAATATTTGTATAATATTTCTAAAATATTTTTGTAAAATATTTTAGTGCAATATTTTAAAATATTTTACAAATGTTTACAAAATATTTCTGTAATATTTCTTCTCATTGAAATATTCCAAAAAATAATTTACATAAAATATTTTATGCTATGTATGGAAATACGATGCAGTAAGAATTTTAAGATGGATAAAGTTGCCGGTTCGCGAGTTGTTTTGCGTTACGTAAAGTAAAAAAAAAGAGAGTAAAAGTAACGAGGATGTTATTATAATCATAATAGTATTCGTTCGGTCCCGTGACCGTCATAATTGCAGTGGGGGCTAACCTAATCGCGACAGCGCAGATGCATGGGGGATATATCTAGAGCACGTGACTTTGCGTAGCATGACTTTAAAGAATCGACGCGCTTAATTATATACGTTTTTCTTCTCGTAAATTAGGATGTAGATATCTGACAATATATGACCGAGAAACCCTGAAACAAAGTCTACGTGTGATAATAAGACGAAAAAACGATCCTCGTAAACGTATAATTTTATTATGAAATTTTAGATAAGAAAATTTTACAATAGAAAAACGATAATTTCCCAATCGAGATTCGTAATCGTTTTTTCTCCTGTCGCGACATAACTGTTTCTCGCACGACAAGGAGAGAGGAAGTGAGAAACGGTACACTCGACATTCTAGGCTTCGTGGAAAAGCAAATGGGTACAACTATACAGAAGTATAGATTATATATACTTCGATGTTGATATGATTATATAATTATACGATAACCAACTCAGTCAATATCAACTAAAGATAACATCAATGTTATAATTCCCCTGGCGAAAATAAAAATCGAAATATAAGTTAAATGTCAAATATAATTAAGGAAACAGAATATAAAAGAAGCATAAACGAAACTTGAACGTTCTTTTATTTTTCATTGTCTCAATTTTCGCCTCTTAGGCTCATTTTCACAACTTACGGTTAACTCTTAATTGAGGTTTAACTTTCTCATCTCTTTCCAATTATAGAATTGGATAATGAGTAAGTTGAACTTTGGTTAAGAGTTAACCGTGAGTTATGGAATTGGGCCTTAAAAATTTAATTTTTTGTTACATTTGACGCACTGATTTTTATTTTCGCCAGAATACAACATTCAACAATATAACTATTATGTAATAGTCATATTTGTATTACATATATTTATACCAATATAGATTATTATTTCTACCAATATAGATTTAATTAATATAGATTTAACTTTAATCTCTTACTTTATTTTTCATTTTTTAAATAATATATTCACGGTCCTACCAATGTAAATTAATTTTAATTCAATTTTTAGTCTTTATATTTTTCTAGGTGCAAGCATTTAAAAAAAATGAAGAATAAGTTGAATCGAGATTGAAGTTAATCTACATTAATGAAAACGGGATTATTATATCGTTGAATGCGAAATTATAACATAGATGTTTCAATTTGTCTGGACTGGAAACATTTTGAAATTCCTTTAAACTTTAAATGGAAAAAAATTTTAGTGAAATGTCGAAATGAATGCCTGAAAAACTGAATTATGGAGCTGCGAAGATTCATGTTATGACGTCCTACGTGTACATTGATGTCAGTTACGTCAACGATGAGGATGCAAAGTTTCAGTTTTTTGTTACATTTTTGTTACATTATACCACATATTACTAATATTATGACACACATATATTAATGTGCTTAGCATTAATAATTATTAATAATAAATTCTCTAAGCAGGAATCGCAAAACTTACGGTCGTGAGCTACATGGTTTATCAAAATTGAAAAAAAAGTTAAAAAACAAGAATAGATGAAGATAGAAAGAGATGAAGAGAAGGAATTAGAACTGATTAACGAATTAGTGAAATATAATTAATGAATCAAAGAATTAATCGGCAAACTAATTTATATTTCATAAATTAATTTATAAGTTTCATTTATGGTCTAATTAGAAAACTAATTTTTATACAAATCGACAAGTCATACGGACTGCGACATACAAAAGTAGATTCATTGACATTGCCTTTGAAATGTTTAAAAATATTTATACTTGAAACGAGATAAATTTTATATTCTAATGTTAAAAAAGAAAATTTCAAGTATAAAAACCCAACTAGAACAAGTACAAAAAATAACGTTAAAATGAATCGTAAATCGTAAAATGATTGAAAAGTGACTTTTAGTATTTTGGAGTACATTGTCATGTTTTTTGCTGTCATGATGACTTGTGTTCTGCTTAAGAAGTGCGAGAGCAATGTGAACAAATCTTTTCAGCCTTTCTTGTCATTCTTCGCGATCGTCCTTGGAACTTGGAACCGTATCAGAGCTCGGTTACAAAGATTTTGTCAAAATTCTACTATAGAAAGATATAATTTCTTCTTATAAACAGGGTTAATCTCCATTTAAATCGAACATCTTGAATATTTCGCTTATTTTTGATGATACAAAAAAATGTTTCAAGCGAAATTGGAACGATTTCGAGGGGAACGTATTTTGTTCATTGTTTTTTTCTAGGTGGAGGCGTCGAAAAGATATGAAGGTTACCTTCACTTTTTTAAATGGAATTGTATGACTTTTTTTACACAATATAATTCCTCTAATTATTCTGCATACAAAAATATTAAGGTAGTAATATCAAAAAACTAATAGTTTACAAGATACTTTGTGTTTTTAAAATATCTCGTCAACTATTGATTTTTTGATATTACCTTAATACTTTTATATGCAGAATAATTAGAGGAATCATATTGTATAAAAAAAAATCATATAATTTCATTTAAAAAAGAGCTAACCTTCATATCTTTTTGATGCTTCCATCTAAAAAAAAAATCAACATGACCAAAATATGTACTTCTTGAAACTCTTCCACTTTCATTTGAAACATTTTTTTGTATTATCAAAAAGAGATATTTCAGATAGTCGATTTAAGTAAACCACCAATATACTATTTCACTTTAACTTACTTTATTATCTTAATTAAAATTATAGAGTGAAACACAGTACTAGTTAGAATAATGAGATAATATATATATACAGAGAAAAATTATATATACTCTAAAGTCTTTGGAGTAAAATCTCATACTATAGAGCGAAAATTGAGCCGATCTTGGAAAAGAGCTCAATTTTTAATTTTAAGTGTGAGTAGATTTCACTTTTGAAAAATTTAATTCATTTAGAAAGCATCTTTTTTTCTCTCGTGAGATTTTGACAAAATCTCCACTACAAGGTCTGTTCTTTTTAGCTAAAGTTTTTGCACGGTTTATCTTTCTTCCTTTTCTCTCCACGTTGGAATGGAAAGATGAATCGTGCTAGAAGTTGAGCTAAAAGAGAAACAAATCTATAATCTCCATTGCGTACGGCCCTGCAATGCACCACCACGGTACAGCCACGTAGAAGACGAGCAAAGGCGATTCTCGTCTCTCTGCGCCACTCGTACCGCATACGCCACATGCCTGATGCCACATGGGCGGAGGGAAAGGAGAGAAACGGGAAGGCGGGAGGGGTAAGGAAACTACATAACGCGCACGGCGCACCGGTACGCATCGTTCGTATCGTATGATTATCGTCGCGCGCGCCGAGTTCGAGACGTTCGAGTCGTCGTCATTCTCGTCGGTGAGCGGCGCCTAGTCGGCCGATATTAGTCCGTGAATTTCCGACGATCGTCTCCGTTTTCCCGCCACCCCGCTTCCCGGTGTACTTTCTCTCTCTTTCTCTCTATCGCCCTCTGTTCTGTTGTACTCGTCGGCAAGCACATATACGCATCATCGCGCGTGCACGCACGTACGGACGTATAGAAGTTCGGAGTTCGAAGTCTCGGGAGCGCGCACACCGCATTTCAATCTCTTTTTTCCGGCGCGATTGATCGTAACCTCTCGTCTTCCTCGGCGGCACTCCTCTGCACTCCTCGCTCGCCCACTGATAGACTCAGATCGGTCAATCAGTTTGATTTTGGTCAAGATGGCCGAGAAGAGCGGCTCGCCGGCCGCCACGGCCCCGGAACAGCAGCAGCAGCAGCAACAACAGTCGCAGTTCCTGTCGGACTTTATTGCCGAGATCGTCAAGAATCCACTGAACCTCGCCCTCGTGGGCGTGATCGCTATTCTGGTGTATAAGATCGTCAAGAGCCGCACCCGGCCCGAGGAGACTATACAGGAAGTAAAGAAGCTGCCGAAGCTACGCCGCGATTTCACGATCGAGGAGCTGACCAAGTACGACGGAAAAGGCCCGGACGGCCGGATACTCGTCGCCGTCAACGGCAGCGTGTACGATGTCACCAGAGGCGCCAGGTTCTACGGCCCTGGTGAGTCGTCGCCGGGGCATTTCGCATCAACGGATCAATTCTCCTTCATCCGTCGATCTCTATCGCGCTTGTTGGCGATCGAATGATGTTTTTTTTCTCTTCCCCTCCTGATCATGATATAATTTTCCGTTTCTTCCTCTTCCCTTCTCTCTCATTTTCATTTTTTTCAATCTGTTTATTTCTTTTTCTGTCTATTTCTTTTTCTGTCTATTTCTTTTTCTCGGACTTCATTAGCCGTTTTTTTATTAGTCTGTAGAAGGAGTGTCCGATGATATCATACTCCACACGAGCAGAAATAAAATCGCGAAAGTCTCGCGATCGTCACGACCAATTGTGCTTCTCCAATTGCGCCGCGATACTAAGCTAACGATAGCGGTTTATCACGTTCCGTGACGTATAGCCTGGCGAGAAGGTTTCGCGTCTAAGTATGTAGCACGGATGGATGTAAGAAGCCTGTTTTTTTCACGATTCATCTTTCTACATTATGAAGAAAAAGGAAGAAAGGTGAACGTGAAAGAGTTCAGCTGAAAGAATAGGCCTATAGTTGACGAAACTCGAGAACTGGAAAATTATTTTCGGAATCTAAGCCCACCCAACAAAGTCATAAAGTCGATAAGCGATTGCAGCTGAGATTATTTGAATTAGCACACGAAGGAATGTCTCACACTTGTTCTCCTTGTTTTACATACTCTTTGATTTCTAATAAAGATAAGGCTGTGTTCAACTCGGTTACACAGTTATAAAGTTCTTCAATGATATGATAGATCCTTGGTTCGTTACTGGATTTAAATGTATGAATTAATAGTTGCATTCAGCAGAGAAAACAGCTTTGCAACAGCTTTGTTTTAAAATTCTTTAATATGATTATTTTGTACATTTAGATTCATAAGGAACCAAAGGCAAGAATCAATTGTATTCAAGAATTTTACTACATTTGCAAAACTGCTTTTTTTTACTGAACATAGCCATTGATAAGTTCAGCAGAATGTATATTCTACTACTGTTGGTAGTTTTTTCTTCATTAGATAGAATATATTTCTCTCGATGTAAAAATATCCAATTGGAACGAAGAAAAAACTGGTTTCACCAGTTGTAAAATAAGTAATTTGCTAAATGCAGTCATATTAATGAATTTTACAATACTTGTAAAGCTGCTTTTTCCGTTGAACGCAAACAATATGTAAAGATCCAATCGGTTATGTGCCTTTAGTCAAAAGGGATTGTACGTGATGTGCATAAACATCCTTCGAAAATCTTATGCTTAATATACATTTTCTATAGATGGGCCTTACGAAGAAAAATTTATTTACTTCAGTTTATGCACAATTCAAATTATGCGTTTTCAATAATAGTTCTTCCAACAGAGAAAGAAATGTGACTTGAAGCTACTTTGTAACAATGCACTGATTATATAATTTATACATGTAAGAAATGAGTATGGAATTCTATTTTTAAATTAATTATTGTTAGAAGAAGGAGGAGACTTGATTTATAAATTTCAATCCACACAAATCTATATTTTCTATTTAATGTCTCAAAACTCCACAGACTAAATATTTCTATTCCTATAGGTGGACCCTATGAAGCGTTTGGTGGTCGAGATGCCAGTAGAGCACTCGCGAGGTTTGAAGTAGTCGCTGCGACGGATAAATATGACGATCTAAGTGATCTGAATACTACAGAAATGAATTCTATCAAGGAGTGGGAAGAACAATTTAAAGGTAAACAAATTCGTGCATGAATAAGCAATAGTTCTTTCAACATTAATAAATAAACGATAAAGCATTATTCCGTAATACTGCACTGCATTAATATATTTACATAATTTATATATGTAAAGAGTAAATATAGAATTCGATTTTATTTTAATATTAATTCTTAGTAAAACACTTTCTTTGGAAGTGTTATCTATGTAGAGCACACATTCTAAAATGAAATAAGCTGCATTTAATTCGAGCTCCTTTCGGCACTTCCATTCTTATTTTGTATTTAATGAACGCTCAAGGCAGAATGATAATAAGCAGAGCATTCAATCAAATATACCGTATACTGCAATAACTTATTATATAAGATATAGACTTTAAATTCTATATAAATATTCTTTTTAGTGTGATATTTTCATTGCTCCTATGATATATGAGATAATGTATTCTATTTCTAAGTCAATATTAAATCTTTGAATAATGAATCTCATGAATAATGAATGAGAGCACGGTTCAAGGCTTTTGTTATGGGCGTTTTAATTTATAGATGTTTAAAATATAATATATAAAGACACGTAAATAAATTATTTAGAAGAACGATAACATTATAAATACAATGTTTGCTTTAATTACAGAGAGATATGATTACGTTGGAAAATTATTAAAGCCTGGCGAAGCACCGACAAATTACTCCGACGAAGAGGACGAGGGTAGCCAACGGGAGACTGAAACAAAATCGGAAAGCTATGATGCAGAGAAAAAAGCGGATTGTAACGAGGCTGCCGAAAAATCAAAGAGCGATTGACCGCATGATCGTATGTTGGAGGCAGAACTGTTACAGGAGCACACTACGCACACGCTGTTGTTACAGAAATCTTTGAAATTATCGCTCATGAATATATTTCTGGACGTTCGGCCGAATATTTTATTACTTGGTAACGGTAACCGGATAAAGAAGCGAAATGCTGGCTTTTAATATTGCATTGGAAATACATAAAACACATTTCCGAAAAAGCTGGTGATTATACTATGTGAAGACTTTATTTGGGCGTCCAGTTCGCCGATCAGCGTGCTGACGCTTGTGTCTTTTAATGTTTTTATATATGTACAAAAGATTTTCTACCAAAAAACGCTAAGCCGAATCAGTGGCATGTAACAACATACATATTCCATTGTAGATTCTTGTTGAATTACTATTTCGCTGTACAACACGCGACTGTACGCGCCTGTACCCGCACGAGTACGGCGATATGATAAAGCTGACGTTGCATTTGAAGTTTAGTTTTAAGTCTGCTTTATGGAATTTAAATCCTCTCATGTTTATGCAGAATTGCGAATTAAGAAACAGCCATCGAATTGTGGGAGAGAGAAGAGGAGAAATGGAGGAGAGAAAGATCATACAAAGACATACACTTCGGAATAATAAGCTTGCGAATGGCGTTCGTTAATTCTGACCAAGCGCTAAAGATAGTTATATTAATGTTACACTTTTAATATGTAATTGTATCAGAAATGTAATTATTATCATAAATGATGGAAAATGTGGTATACCGATTCAGAGGTCTTTCTCTCACTCGCGATTGTCTCGATGAGACAAATTGCATTTTTTTTTCACGTAAAAGTTTTAATTGCTGAAGTAATATCGGAAAACTGAGCATAACGCGTGCATCTCTAACAGTTTATGTTACACAGATGAAAATAACAAGTGTATGAAATTTTTTGTGATGGATTTTAGCATTGTAAAGTTCTATTATAAAAGTTCAAAAGAACCAGTATTCATAGATAATCCTTTTTTTTTTTGATCGTCTTAAGTAATGTCTTGAGATGATCAATATAATTCTATTTAATTTATAATAATTTCAGACTTTTTAAGAATGGGTTTTTATGAATACTGTTACTCTAAGATATTACATTCACAAATATTCGCGTACTTCCGCATTGAGTAGCGTTTGACACTGCAGCGCATCGATTTATTAATAAAACAGATTAATTAATCTGTTTATTAATAGCTTTATTCATCAATAAAATATGGTTTTGGTAAATAGTTATATCTAAAAATAAGTTTAAGAATAAAGATTAATATTAGAGTTACGTAAAATATATATACATATATCTATATTTCTACAAGTGAAAAGTTTGCATGCACTTCCTGTGTATAATTTAAAACTACGATATAAGTTAAATTGTATTTTACATCTTGTTAGCATTTAAAATGGCAAGAAAAGTATTTATTATATATCACGCGTTGTGCTAGTAGTTTGAAAAAAATGGTGTATATAACTTAACATGGTTAGATAGTATTGATTGTGGCAAATAAAGTTTTATTATTGTTTATATTAATTCAACGGCGAGTGCACGTTCAGTTTGATCGTCGTCATGTACACGAAGAATATATGGATACTTTTATTCTCTAATTAATTATTTGGAAAGAAATTTTTCCTCTCCATTCTTGAAAAGCAGTGATCATTCTCAGTATTATGAGTATATATTACGGGCGTAATGTTGTAGCTTACAGAGACGACAAAGATAAATTAATGTGACTTTAAAAATAACGTTAAAAATGAAAGCAGTCGGATTATAAAAAAAGATTCTTATTTCAAGCATTCGAAGTAAAGTTTAATTTAAAAATATTAATAGATTTGTTCTTAGCTGAGCTTTTTGTACTTTATTTCTTTGTGACGTTCATGTGATTGGAAAAACGAAACAATCACATGAACATTTTATTGCCGATAATTGACAAATTTTGATACTGCTGTTTTTCGCCACAAGAACAAGTAACGATTCGCGGAGTCTCACCCAACAGGTGGCATTCTTGTCCCCCACAACAGAGTTGGCAGACTTGAACGCGCTCAATACCACCATAGTTGCGTTCGGGAATGCACATCGAGTGCCTCCAAGTATTATTTTGCCTTTGTTACTCAGCAAATGTTAAACAAAGATAAATTAATGATGTATATTTTCAAACGCAGCCTCTATGTATTCTAGTATAGAATAGTAGTATATAATATATACTACTCTAAAAATGCACAGTCTACATTCTGCATCTGCACCAATCTGCACCAATCTGCACTTACAATGTTCATGGTTCAATGGATTGACGATTAGCCAGCATTGGCCAGCATGTAGCGATGTAGTTTGTGATGTGAGTGTGTCACGATCTATCGTAGATTTTCGGTCAGGAAGCGGCAGAATGTCATTCACCAGTCGCACGATTATTTGAGGTAGTCCTTCGAAGAAGCGAAGGTCATTCGAAAATCCAGCATGGCTCATTTAAACGGCGTGTTGAAGGCCGTGGAAACGCTGAATGGGTTACTAGAGTTGGACACTCCGTCGGATCCTGGAGCAAGGTATGAACGGTAAACACTTCTTTAATGACGATTTGTTCCTTAATAAATGCAAATGCTTCAATAGTAGGAAGGAGAAGGTGTCATGCTGTGCCATCATCGTCGAAGGAATATGTTCGCCTACTGTCAGACAGAATACCAAATTTCCACAGATTCTCAGTGCCACAATTGAAACCTTGTTGGCACTCTGTAATGATGATGAGTCTGATGTCAGGATGGTTGCAGATGAATCTCTTAATAAAATTATCAGGGTACAATTACATTTTAGGCCTATTATTATAGCAAATTTATTACCCTTGTATTACATTAAATTTCTAATCAACACAAACTAATAGTAACAAAAAGTAATATAATATTAATATTATAATTTTACATTCAACAATATAAATGTAATATAAAACATGGTATTACATAATAGTTATTGTTGAGCAAAATTATAATAATGTTAATTATGTTAAGTTTAATTGATGTGGACTAGATTAGCATATATTAGAAACTATTTTACTAGAAGAAGAACTATTAAATTAGCAAAGTTAAATATTAAGAGCATATAAATGTTTGATACGATTAAATGCTTAAAAATAATATTGTTCCATTATTTAACAGAATATATTATTTTATTGTAAAAATTAATTACATGCTACTGTATTTACTTTATATAAAGTAACCTTTAGTGTACACTCACATGTAGTACAAATGACTGAATTTATCATTAGTCAGAAAAGTTGTAGGTATTCATAAATAAAACATAAAAAGCATACATTAAGAAAATCAATATTTAAAAGCAATTCAATGAATGTTTTTTGCTAGGCGATGGTCGATAGTAATATCGTTAAAATTCAGATAGAGCTTTATAATGAAATAAAAAGAAACGGACCTGCACGCATACTGAGGGCTGCTCTTTGGAGATTTGGTTTGCTAAGTCACATGATACGTCCTTCAAGGGGCAAAGCTTATGTATCAAATTTGATCCCATGTATAGTGATTATTGCGCATCGATCAGAGGATACTGTAATTGAAACATTATCGCAATCATTACCATTAATCTTTAAAGTATTAGGACCATTCATGACAGATAAGGACGTCAAGGTAAGCGTTTTGACATTATCATAATTATATACATTAAAAGCGATTTCTATAAACTTGGGAAAAATTAAATCTTGTTTTTTCAGAATTTGTTGAGAGCGTTCTTTGAAAATATTTCCTCTCCTCAGGCAGTTTTCCGTAGGGCAGCAGCTAGTATGATTCTGACAACGTGTATAAATTGCAGAAAACCACAGGTTTTTTTTAATTATGTGTTGGATTATATATTAGGTACGTTAAATAATTACGATACGTTGCCTAACATTCGTAATGCAAAAACATTCGTTTATTAATAGTGTTTATCTTATCAGATATAACAACATTAGGAAGAAATGTCGAGGATCATTCCTCTACTGTTATAGGCATCTTTGGATGCCTCAGAGTGATTTTACCTTATATATGTAAACCCTTGGAGCCTCAAGATGTTGAAACACAACAGATAGATAGTCTGTTACACATTTATGAATTGTGTTTGCACTATACAAAATGGCATTCTGATCATAATATTGTAAACGCAGCTTTAGAAACTTTGACACAACTTCTAAAAATGCCTCCAAAGCCACTAGTATCTGTTCTATTGTCGTCAGAAGGCATAACACAAAGCAGAATAATATTAAATCAAAATGCATGCGTTCCCTCACTGGGTCACACAAGTCTTTCCAGCGCGAGTACTGCTTATGGTGCAAATTCGGATTCTATTTTAAACTTGCACGAGCCTGATATTCCGGAGATTACTCCGAATGCAGAATGGATCACAGATGCGGAAACGACATTGCCAGTCACGTGTAATTTACAAACACAGAATGAATGTATGAGCGACGTTACAGAGACGAAAGAAAGGATATTAGAAAGTTATTGCCATTTGAAAATCGAAACCACTGACAGTAAGAACGAACATATGAATTCGATAACTTGCGTAATTTTGTTTATTAGCTTTCAGTTTATTAGCTTTCAATGTTTTAGATTCGATTGCGGAGGAATGCAGTGACATCGAAAGCGAGATGGAAAAATCCGAGAAAACACCTTATCCAAGCTTGCAAAGTGAACATTCAAAGGAGGAAGATTACTCAGAAGAAAACACTCTATCGTTCGCTTCCCCTAAGAAGTCCTCCCTGGATTTCGCATTGTACGAAGTGGACATTGGAAGTTTCACAGACTCGGATATGCCCGTTAAGTTTTGTTGCCGTTACTTGGTGTCGTCCTTTTTATTGGCTGGCAAACCCGGGCAATTGATATCGGACAAGTTATTTCGTGTTAGTGTAAAAGCCCTCGCTCTGACATGCGTGGGTTACATTCTCAAACTTTATCCACACTTGTTTACAATGACCGTGGCCAAAGAATCAAGCTGCAATGAAACAAACCAATTGATTGCAGACATTTTGCTATTTGCCAATCACTCAGATCCCCAGATCAGGGGTAATATAACGATGGTAATTGGAATCTTTTTAAAGTCTATATTTGTTCAGTATGGCGGTTCCTTCCGGAACTTTGAAATGGAGTGTATGACTCAACAAGGACGTAGAAATATATTATTGGAAGATGCAATAAAATTACTTTTAAAAGTGAGTTTATACGTTTTATAAAGGACGACACCAGTCTCGAGAGTTTTTAACTTACATCTGTTTCTGTCGAATGTATAGGGCTTGAACGATGATTCCGCGACAACTTGCCGCCAAACGTTGGACGCGTTGAACCTCTGTTTGCCAGAGTTACTAGATTCCATCAACAACGAATATGGTCTTACCATCTTAACTGCGTTGCCAAAACTTATGAAAAATCCATATTTTCTTGTGAAAGTAAAATTAGCTGACTTATTGAGCAAATTATCGTATATTACAATAGAACACATTACGAGACAATCGTTATTTCAAGAGCACTTTATCGATGTTATAATAGCGTTATTAGGTGATCAGGACCAAAGAGTGAGACATGCTGCGTCAGATGCGATTGTTAAGTAAGATACATTTCTAATTGTGCAATTTTATTATTTATTCGAATATCATTTTATATTTCTTTTATTATTTCTTTTATTATAGGAGTATCCCATATTTGTATTTTCGACATCCTCAAGAAGATACTGTTACAAGGAAGGCTACACAATATACTCAACAGTTTTTAAATGTGGTAACATCAAGTATCTCAGAACTATCGTCCTATCAAGATAAACATAAGCCGTTTGTAAATACGTCTATCAAGCCCTTTGTATTTCTGAATCATCATAACGAGACGAATTACGATTCTAGTCTGGAATACTCTTTATCCCGTATAGTTAACATTCTAACGGAAATATTAACGGTGCATTCTTCAAAATATTTAATATACGGCTGTTGTGAAACTCTTTTTTGTTTGAGCGAGACTTATCCCACTACGGTTTACGTCAGAGGATGGGACTGTATTTTATCAAAGACATTGCTGAAAAAATCTAAGAAGAATAGTGATCGATCGGATGCCAATGATATTAGTTTCGTAAATGAGATGATTTCCTCTCCGGTGTGCAGCAGTCTCTTATCATTGGCATTGCCACTGTTAACATCATCGACCATTAGCTTAGATTTATCCACACATCGACACTTGATCCTCCTCGCCGGTAATTTGGCTTCTGGATTAGCCGTTTGCAATTTTAAGACTGGCAGTGACCCGATGAAACTTTGGAGTATGTATAAGGACAAATACATGGAATTACTATTGACACACATCACGAGAGTTCTCAATATCTTCGTCCACGTCATCGACGAAGTGCAGGTAGTGCAGGCAAGTGCTAAGCCCGTATTGCCATCTTTGTCCACGCAAACATTGTCGCCTAGGAAGAAGATCCTGTCGGAACAAAAGTCAAAAGAAAAGGGAGAAAAGATTGGCGTCTTGAAGAGTGGGAAGGAGCAAATGGGAACGTTCATCGGTATGCCGCATTACATGAAGATATATGACATTCTGAAGGCAGCACATTCCAATTATTCAGTCACCCTGCAACATGAAGCCAGTGAGATGTATCTTTCCTTGCTGAATGCGATGTTAGACGTTCTCTCGCAGATCCTTGAAATCGCATCTGTCAACGAAGCAGGTAGAATTGCAGAAGAAGTGTTATGTTATCTAAAAACCACTGTCGTATTGTCACCAACGGCAACGGTTCAATGTGTGCAACAACTGCTGAAATGCTTATTTGGTACGAACATGTGCGCGCAGTGGAGCGAACTGGACATACAGAAGAATGTGGATCGATGCAACGCATTACAAGATGATGTCAGAGGTTTTTATAATCAGTGTTTTCAACATCCCGCCAGACAAATGGCGAATACGATAAAATGCATTGGGAATAATTGCAGAGGCGAAAACGAGCCAGATAACGGGTTAGTATTCTAATAGTTTGATAGTAATACCTTATCCAGGCTGACACACTGATGCCTTTTCTTTTGCTTCCAGATGGATAGGATTGCTGCGCAGAAAAAGTGATCGTAAATTTTCTTCAGCGTTTAAGACTTTGGCACGATCTTCAGATCAGAAAACATCCGTCGCATCCTTCATCCGACTCTTCGAACCAATGGTTATAAAGTCTCTGAAACAGTACACTGTTACAAGTAACATTGCGTTACAGTGTCAGGTTCTGATGTTGCTGAGTCAGCTGGTTCAATTGAAGGTTAATTATTGCCTGCTGGACTCTGACAAAATATTTATCGGATTCGTGTTAAAACAGTTTGAATTTATTGAGGAGGGCCACGTACAACAAACCGAGGATCTCTTACCGAGAATGTTCAATTTCTTAGTGCACTTGTCGTATGAGAAAAATCACTCCAAGGCGATAATAGGCATACCAAAGATAATTCAATTATGCGATGGTCTAATGGCGAGCGGGCAACCGGCGATCTCCCATTGTATACCCGCGCTCGCGCCTGTCATTGAGGATATATTTCTCATCCGAAATGGAAGTTCAAGCGTGGTCGAACAACGGGAGTTGGAAACGACAAGAGATGTGCTAATAGCCATGCTACTACGTTTGGTGGAGTATCACGAAATAGTCGAACTTTTAGCACTGTGTCTGGCCGAATCCAGATTTAGCGGGGATGGTAACGGCGAGGAGAAATGGCGAAGATGGTCCAGACTCACAATGGACACCGTGCTTCCGATATTGGCTGCCGGAAAACTCAGAATAGAATCCGAGAGGGCTCACGTCGCATTAGTGAAACTGTTCGCAGCAATTTCGCCCACAGTCTTTCGGCCAGTGGATCCACTTCTGAAAATATTGTTCACCGCATCGATACCTACGACTGCTCCAATCCTCAAACTAAAACGTTGGCTAGGTATGATCAACGTCGTACTGCTCTCCCTGATCTCCTGCGCGAAGGAAGAAGCAATGCTGGCACGCCTATCGGATCTCAACATATGCATTTCAGACATGTCACATCTGTTATCGCCACTTCGGAGCTCCTTTTCTCGCGAATGTGCAGATCCATTGAACGCCTCGAGCATCCAATCGCGCCAAATGCCACCTGAGCAAGTATTTGCTAGATTCATATTCAAAGTGATCAATCTGATAAGCACGAAGGTGTTTAGTCTCCTTGGTCTGATAAATCATAAGTCCACGGACCCCTTTATCGATTTCTCCGATTACACAGCAGATGATAATTATCTTGTCCATCAGTTTGCATTCTTTCTGCAATTGTGCATTCATATGTTCGAATCTGGCAGTCATTGCAAAGTGGCGAACGCAACAATGCAGATGATTCAGGGGCGCAACGTATCCGACGAAGAAAAGTTACTTATCGACGAATTAAACCACTTGATGCTCAGCATTGGGAACGTGTGCCCAACAGTGACGTGCCAGTGGGCATATCTGATGATCCTATTGGGATACAATGAAATGTCCTTCTGGTCGAAAGTATTGGGCACCAGCAGGTCCGATCATGTTCGATTGAACGAGAAGAAAACACGCGATTGTATTAACAGCAGTACGAACATCCAAATTATTAGAAGAGGAGGCATCATATTATTCTGCGACTACATATGCGAGAATCTCAACGATGTAGAGCCGCTAACATGGCTGTTAGTAAATCACATAGAAGAGGCAATAAACGTCGCTACCGAATCTCCGGTAAGGGATCTCTTGACTACGGCGATACACAGGAATCCGGCGGCTAGCGGGCTGTTGGTGCAGGCTGTGGCAACGAAATGCACAGATTTATCGCAACCTAGTTTTATAAAACGCTTGTTACAGTGTATCGAGGGTTCACACCATTCGCAAAGCGGTGCGGTTATAATGACTTTAATACCACGACTGTTGTCTACCAAATATCTCGCTTTGTCGAGAATGGCTGCAAAAATTGCCAGCCGCCGGGTGGAAATACT
>Ga0157363_1000356_pt1 | contig 34584 bp, 31 predicted proteins | sample AttsexASBM1_FD_111477 | JGI IMG/M metagenome (GOLD analysis project Ga0157363, IMG submission 111477) | Fungus gardens microbial communities from leaf cutter ant in Ribeirão Preto, State of São Paulo, Brazil - Atta sexdens ASBM1 | ecosystem: Host-associated > Fungi > Mycelium > Unclassified ... | reverse complement strand
GGCCAATCGAGAGTAGAGCCACGGTGTCGCCAGCGTTTATGGAACTTCCCACAGGGGCCAGTGGCTCATTCTGCATAGGGCGCAACAGGGACAGGACACCAAAATAGGGGCTTTTTACAGCGATAGTGTCATCTTGTTTGGGAGCTGTCTCGGGAATTTGGACCGCTGCGGGCTCGGATGCGGTGATAGGGCTCAGAACGATTTTGAAGGACCGCTCTTCAGCCGTTACTTCCAGACTATCCAGGCCCGCATTTCGGAGCCAACCGATGATCTGCGCTGTTTCATCCGCAGTCGGGATCTGGAACAAAGCAAAGTCATTTTGCAAAGATGTCATGGTTCTTCGCGTGTCCTGAGCCAGTTCTCCAGGAAGTGGATGTCGACGCTGCCCTCACGGAAGGCAGGGTCGGCAACAATATCCTGATGAAGGGAAAGGTTTGTCGTCACGCCCTCGACGCGCATTTCGGCAAGAGCAACTTCCAGACGGGCAAGAGCTTCTTCACGTGTTTCACCATGCACAATGATCTTCCCGATCATTGAGTCATAGTGAGGGGGAATGGTGTAGCCAGCTGTGACATGCGTATCGATGCGTACACCTGGGCCGCCGGGGAGATCCCATCTTGAAATACAGCCCGGAGAGGGGCGGAATGTCTTTGGGTCTTCCGCATTGATGCGACATTCAAACGCATGTCCGCGTGTCACGATGTCCTGCTGACGCAAATTCAGCTTTGCGCCGTGTGCGATACGAAGCTGCTCGCGAACAATGTCGATACCGGTTGTCTCTTCCGTAATCGGATGTTCCACCTGAACGCGCGTGTTCATTTCGATGAAGGCAAAGAGACCGTCTTCGTACAGGAACTCGAACGTCCCAGCGCCGCGATAGCCGATCCGATGACAGGCTTCGGCGCAGAGCGTTCCGATGCGGGCGATGTCTTCTGCCGGTATGTCACAGGGGGGCGCTTCTTCCAGAACTTTCTGATGACGTCGCTGGAGAGAGCAATCCCGGGCGCCAAGCCACAATGCCGTTCCGTGCGTATCGCAGAGCACCTGGATCTCGATGTGCCGCGGCTTTTGCATGAATTTTTCGAGGTAAAGGGTTCCGTTCCCGAAAGCCTGCCGGGCCTCATGCGATGTCAGACTGACGGCTTCGGCCAGTTCTTCCGCAGACCAGACAACGCGCATGCCTTTGCCGCCACCGCCGCCGGTCGCTTTCACAATGACTGGGTAGCCAACGGTTTTCGCAATGGTTGCGACGTCTTCAATCTTTTCAGGGAGGGAGCCATCAGATCCCGGAACACAAGGCACGCCAGCTTCAAGCATTGCCCGCTTGGCAGAAATTTTGTCACCCATGACACGGATGGATTGCGCGGTCGGTCCTACGAAAATCAGGCCCGCAGCTTCCACGGCTTCCGCAAAATCAGCATTTTCGGACAGAAAGCCATAGCCGGGATGAATGGCAGTGGCACCCGTCACACGTGCGGCCAGCAGAAGTCGTTCCGGATCAAGATAGCTTTTTGCAGCGGATGCCGGTCCAATGCAAAGCGCGATATCCGCCTCCTGAACATGGCGGCTCTCACGGTCGGCTTCTGAGAAGACCGCAACAGTTTCAAGCTTCAGGGCCCGACACGCACGTTGAATACGCAGGGCAATTTCACCGCGATTGGCAATCAGCACACGGCCTTTGATCTGGGCCGCGCTCATTGAAGGCGCAGGAGAGGTGCACCAGCATCCACCTCCTCTCTATCTGAAGCTAACAGTTCCATGACAGTTCCAGAGGTATCTGCCTCAATGGCACTGAAGACTTTCATTGATTCCATAAGGCCAACCTGCTGCCCTTTTTCGACCTTGTCTCCAACCATGACGAAAGGTGAAGAGCCAGGGGCAGGGCGTTGATGGAAAATGCCGTATGCCGGTGCGGAAATGATATGTTCGGACGGACGCATCTCTTCCGTTATCGGAGGCGGTATAACCTGTAGAGACTGGACATTTTCCGGCTTCCGATCCTGCGGGAGGGCGGTGGCTGGCAGGGCGGCGGCGCTGGAGGATGAACTGCGGAAGAGCCGAATGTGAAATCCGCTATCCCTGAATTCCATCTCCGTAACGCCGGAGCGGCCGGCAAGCTCAATCGCCTCCCGGATACGGTCCATCCATGACATCATTCTTTTGGTGTCGTTCTTTTGGCGAAGTTCAGACCGCCCACGACCTGTGTGGTGGGCAGGACCTCCATGAAGCTGACATTCATGCGCTGCGGTGCCGTAACGGCAAAGGTAACGGAATTCGCAATGTCGATTGGGAGCAGGGAGTCGTATTCGTCAAAGAACCGACGCTTGGCTTCTTCCATATTGCCGATCAAACGGCCGAAGACTTCCGTTTCCACTCGGGCTGGGGAAATTTCTGTGACGCGGATATGAGATCCGTACAGGTCGCAGCGGAGCTGTTGGGACAGGGAATGCACGCCTGCCTTGGTCGCGTGATAGACGGTATTGCCTCCCGCAAACGCATAGTGGCCAGCGATGGAGCTGATGTTGACGATATGGCCGCGATCGCGCTCGACCATGCCCGGTACAATCAGGTGCGTGAGTTGTAGAACTGCACGCAGATTGACGTCCACCAGACTGTCAATGTCTTCACGGGTTGTTTTTGCGATATTGCCACTACGGGACTGGCCTGCGTTGTTCACGAGAACGTCGAAAGGAATTTCCTGCGTGAGCTGCTTAAGCGCATCGTAGTCCTCAACACTGATTGCATGAGGAATACACCCCGTTTTCTCGGCCAGTTCAGCAAGGCGGCCTGCATCGCGTGCGATCGCATGAACTTCCAGGCCGCTTTCCCGAAGACGTGCGACAATAGAGGCTCCGATGCCGGAGGAGGCTCCTGTGACAAGTGCTGTACGGTAAGGAAATTCACTCATGATTGGCTGCCATCTGTTGCGGAGGAAGAGCTATCTGCTCTTTCATTCAAGCGTATCAATGTGTCTCGAAAAACATGATAGTTCCGTAACAAAACCCGATCCAACAGAACTTCGGTCTTGGGTCATAAGAATATGTTATGTCCGGCTTTGTGAATGCCTAAAGGTTAAAATTTTTTTATCACAAGGCCTTAAAAACGCTGGACCTGGGTGACACTTTTTGTCACAGTGATGATTGTCTGGTTAAAAATGGCAGGTAAATGTCATGGTTTGGATCAGGCAGAGAAGAAACTCATCTGACTATCTTAGGCCAGCCGAGAAGACATGAAGCCCTTAATCCTCGTGCCACGACCACCAAGAAACGGCAGCTTCGCTTCTAAAACTGAGTCTGGTTTTAAGCCTCATACTCTGTGGAGATTAGCCAATGGCTACAACGTCTAGTGGATCGACTTTCAGTGGCACCGTAGGGCCAGGGCAAAGTCAGGTTGCGCTCTCGGGCGCGAAAGTTGTTTCTGCAACTGTGTCAGGAAGTGGTGCAGTCCTGACTGTTTCGTCTGGCGCGAGCCTGATCGGAACGACTGTGGTTGCTGGTGGGTCTATTCAGCTTTACGCCGGTAGTGGCAGCGCAAGCGGCAATATTATTAGTTCGGGTGGCGTCCTGAACGTTGCACCAGGCGCCGCGACTAGCAAGGATACGATCTACTCTGGTGGCGTAGTGAACTACTCCAGTGGTTCGACGGTTACTTCAGGGGGAGAGACGGTCTCGTATGGTGGCCGCGTTGTTCTGGGATATGGTGCCATCGTTAGCGGAGTTGGCGCAACAATCAGCTCCGGTGGAACAGTCGAAATCATTAACGGCGTCAATTACGTCAATGGCGCGACCATTAATGTTCTCGAAGGCGGCGTCGTTGATTTCAACGCTGTTCAGTACAGTTCTGGATACACGTATTCCGGTGTTGTCAGCGGTAACCGTCTGGCAGCCTATGTGAACGGTGGCTTCACGGCTTACGTCTATCTCAGCACCAGTGCCTATAGCGGTCAGACCTTCTACGGCAGCAAAGATCCGTATGATAATGGGCTGGACATCATCATCTGCTATCTTGCAGGCACGATGATCCGGATGGCCGATGGCAGCGAACGTGCTGTTGAAGATATTACGATTGGCGACGAGGTTCAGACGCTCGTTGACGGTCAGGTTCAGACGCAGGCTGTCACCTGGGCAGGTGCCAAGAAGCAGGTTGTTCAGGCTGGTGTGTCAGATGACCGTGCAGGCTATCCAGTGCGGGTGCGGGCGGGAGCACTTGGCGACGGTGTTCCTTACAAGGATCTACTCGTGACGGCTGATCATTGCCTGTATTTTGAAGGTCGTTTCGTTCCCGTCCGTATGCTGGTCAATGGCGCATCGATTGATTACGATCGTTCGATCACTGAATTCACCTACTATCATATCGAGACCGAGCGTCATTCCGTAATCTGGGCTGACGGCGCTCTGGCTGAGAGCTATCTTGATACCGGCAACCGTCGTGGCTTCTCGCAGCACGGTCAGATTGCTGTTCTCAAGCCCCGGTCAACGAACTGGGTGGAGGATGCTGCCGCGCCGCTCTGTGTGGACCGGGAATTCGTAGAGCCGATCTATAACCGGATTATTGAACGCTGCGGCAATGTGGTGCGTGCGACTGAGACCGTCAGTGATCCAGCGCTCTCTCTGATCACGAATGAGGGGCATAAGGTCGAGGCTATCCGCCATAACGGCCAGCAGGTCATGTTCCTTCTGCCTGCTGGTACGACCTCCGTTCACATGGTGTCTCGGGCTTCTCGCCCATGTGACATCGTGGGGCCGTTTGTGGATGATCGTCGGGAACTGGGCGTACAGGTGCGCGATATCAGCTTGTGGTCTGGCAACAAGCACACGGTGATCGACACGCATCTCATGCACGATCATTCTGGATGGCATGGCCGTGAAGAAGGCTCGCGTCGCTGGACCAACGGAAATGCGTTCCTGCCACTTCCTTCGCGACTGACTGAAGAAACGCTGTTGAGCGTCGAAGTCGTTGCGGGTGGTCCGTACTTTGAAAAGGCTGAGAGCTCTGTTCTCCTGAAGACGGCCTGAGCTTTCCGACGCGCTGTTAAGAACCCTGCTGCCGTATCACGGTTCGGCAGCAGGGTTCTTCAGATTATTACCAGCTATACCCTATGCTGGCCTGCTCATTACGCCGCTCTCCGTAATAGCAGTATTCTCCATCTGATCCGTAAGCGAAGCAGTTGGCGATATAGTTCTTGTCAAAGAGATTACGGACGCTTGCTGACGCTTTCCATCCACGAAGCGAGTGAGACATGTTTGCCAGATCGTAGCTGATGGATGCGTCAAAGAGAGCGTATTGTGGGAGCCATACGCTGCCATATGTCGCTTCACCCCCATAAGTTTTCGCCGAGTAACGCATGCCACCACCGAAGCCAAAGCCTTTGAGGGGTCCGGACGGCATTGTGTAGAATGCGAACAGCGACGCATTGCCCTTGCCGGACTGGATCAATGGCTTGCCGGTTGAGTCGTCCTTGATTTTCTGGAAGCTCACGGCTGCTGTCAGCATAAGATTATGGAACGGCTCGGCGTGGGCTTCAAACTCAAAGCCATCCGAATGAACCAGTCCGCTCTGTACGCTGTATCCCGTATTGGCGACTGAGACGAGGACGTTACTCTGCTCGATATGGAAGCCAGCCGCCGTGAGCAGAACGGACGTGCCGGGAACCTGATATTTGAGACCGCCTTCAAGCTGCTTGCCGAGGGAAGGGTTGGCCTGTCGTACAGTCGCGCCTCCATCATTGGAGACAGAACCAGACTGTGGCTGGAAGGATGTCGAATAGCTGATGTAGGGCGAGAGGCCGAAGTCGAAATGATAGAGGCCTGAAGCGCGCCAGGTAATCTGGCTGGAACTCTGACGGCTGTCGGAGGGTGTCAGAGACTCAACCTGATGGGAGCGGTACCAGTCATTGCGGATGCTGCCTGTCAGGATCAGCCGATGCCATCGGATTTCATCCTGACCGTAAGCACCGATCTGATGGGAATGCGTGACGTAATTCAGATAGGGCGAAAGAGCAGGAATGTTCATGTGATAGTCAGGGTGCAGCACGTCCAGATCCGGGGCTTCACCATAGGCTTCCGCATCGTTCGCTTTCTGCTGCATGTAGTCAAAGCCGAACATCAGGGCATGACGAAGTGGCCCGGTGCGAACACGACCTTTGAACTGGCTGTCAAAAGCCAGATTGTAAGTGTGTTCCTGCGTTCCGTATGCGGAGCGGGAGAGCATTTCGCCGCTGGTGCCATCATCGCTGTCGTAATAGCCATTATTATAGACACTGCGGTAAATGGTCTTGATGTCGTCGTAACGTCCGCGGGTGCTGAAACTCCAGTCATCATTGAAGCGATGATTGAAGATATAAGTAATGGCGCCTTGCTTGCGGTTGAATTGCTCGGATGGCACGTCGCCATCATAGAAATCGCGGGGCAGATAACCGTATGACGCCCTCTTGAGCGAGCCGACCAGAGGCACACCGCCGTATGAGCCGCTCTCAGGATCATACTGATAATTGCCGAGAAGGGTGAGGGTGGTTGGTCCGTCACCGCCAAAGGTAACGGCCGGGCTGATGCTGAAGCGTCGGCTTCCTGTTCTGCTGAGTTGGGTATGCTGTCCGTTGATCGTGCCATAGAGCCGGTAGCGGACGAGACCGTCATTAGTCGCAAATCCACCGACATCTGCATCGACACGATAAAGATCGAACATGCCGCCGGTTGTGTTGATACTGCCGTAAAACCGCTGGTCTGTTGGCAGTTTGCTGGACAATGCGGTCAGGCCACCGGGGCTGGACTGACCATAAAGCGCAGAAGCTGGCCCTTTGAGAAGTTCAACACGATCAAGCCGGAACGTATCTGTCTGGGCCACGGCAAAACCGGTTGGGCTGTCCTGAAACTTCAGCCCATCCAGGAAGGTCGGTACCGTGAAACCGCGCAGATCGAAGAGGTCATAGCGCGTCCCTTCTCCGCCACGTGTGTCAGCAGTGATGCCGGCGGCATAGCGCACGGCCTGATTGAGGGTCAGGACACCGCGGACATCCATTTCGTCACGGGTAATGACGGTGACGGACTGTGCGGTTTCGACAAGGGGGGTGTTTGTCTTTGTTGCGGAAGACGCAATCGTCGATGTTTTGCGACCGCGGACTTCAACCCGATCAACTGAAGGATTGTGGGTCTTGGATTTCTCACTGGCAGTCTGAGTGGTGGTTTTGGACTGGCGGGGTTCGTCGGGTTTCTTTTCCTGATCGGCAGCGAAGGCCGTGTCGCTCAGGATGAGCGAGAAAAGAACCGTGTAAATCATCCTGTTGCGCTGCATACCCAACTCATTTCGTTACCGGCTTGTGCTGGCTGCGAGGCAGAAGCCGGTTTTATTGTTAAGAATGATACTTAATTGCGCTCCTATCTGTGTTCGGAAATGGCATCAAGCAGCCAGAAGGCTGTTGGCCCAAACGCGATTGAATTCTGCCTGATTGCTGAGATTTGGTCCGTCTGAAGAGCAGAGAGTGCTTGGAGCGACAGCTTTATGAACTGCGTACGGGGCGGTAATCTGAGGACAACGCCTTACGACCGTATGGCTGAAGTGGGGCTGGCGCGGAGTGTTCGGGGGGCAACACCAAAAGTTTTGTGGAACATGGCGCTGAAGCTGCTGGCATTATCATAGCCGAGATCGAATGCGACTTCGGCAATAGACTGGCCAGTTGCAATCCGGGAAGCCGCTTCAACGACCCGCACGCGACGCCGCCATGCGGCAAAGCCCAATCCCATTTCCTGCTGAAAGAGCCGGGTGAAAGTCCGCCGGGCCATTCCTGCTTCCCGCGCCCAGTAATCGATGTCACGGGAATTCCCTGGGTGTGCGATAATCGCCTCACATACACGACGCAGACGGGGATCGGAAGGAAACAGCAGGCGATCTGCGATGCGAGGTACACGGCCAATTTCATCAATCAGAAGGCGGCCGATAGTCAACATTCGCTCGTCCATGGCGAATTCGAAACTCATGGCAATGATTGCGTCTATGAGACCTCGTATCAGGGAAGAGGCTTCAAACATCTTGCAGGGGAGATCAGCGGCTCCGGTGAAGCCCGGATCGACATAAATGACCTGAAATAGCAGATCGGTCCGGCATGTTGCCTGATGGACGGTGTTGGCGGGAAGCCAGAGCGCCTGACCGGGGCGAAGTACAAAACTTTCATCATGCGTGTTGACGGTCACGCTACCGGCCAGAAATACCGACAGTTGTGCGCGGTCATGGGTATGAAACCCATCCACGAAACCTCCGGCATAGTAATCCTCGAAACCAACCACAGGGGGTGGATGCAAGGGCAGGTCGGATGTCCGTTTCATGGTGTTTCGATCAAGACTGTCTTTAAGGAACGGGCCGTGGCGTTTCAGGGTGCTCGGCGGCCTTCTCTCCATAAACAGAGAGATGAGGCCGCCATCCAGTCCTTTCGGGCAAGAAAGGCTCGGAAACGTCAGTCCTGTTTCAGGATGCCGCAGGCGACGCGGGCACCGGAACCGCCGATTGGCTGGGTTTTGTAATCGTCGGCCTGAGCGTGAATGACCACCGAACTTCCGTCAGCATCCAGCAGCGCTGCACGTGAAGACGTGCCTCGCAGGGAAACAAACGTCGAGTAGATTTCTGCGGATGCAGTGCCGTCCGGGGCGGCATAAATGTTGGGCAGATCGCCAAAATCATTCGCATTGTCATTCAGGAGGCCATGCACGACGGACTTGGCCGTGTGAACATGCGCTCCAGCGCTCGTGAACTTCGGCGCGGCGCAGTCGCCTTTTTCATGGAAGTGAATTCCGTGCCAGCCGGGCGTAAGGCCTTTGGCTTCGATATGCAGCAGAACACCCTTCGGGGCTTCTGTAACCTGAAGTGTGCCCGCCGGTTTCCCGTTTGTATCGATGAGGCTTGCTGTGGCTGTCTCGGCAGAGAAAGCAACGGATGGCGCGGTTACCAGGCCGATCGTCAAAAGGGCCCAGAGCGTCGGTTTCAGTGTGAACATTGAAAAATGCTTTCTCTGTTGAGGAGAATGGAGTGCGATCCTGTGGGTGACGTTGTCGTAAATCAGAATGAATATCAACAACGTTTGCGTTTACCATCTTCTCTTCTGCGAGAGCATCATGGAGCTGCGCCTGTTTCGTTTTCCCGCCACATCAGCGGAAAGGCCATCGGGTATGGACAGCGCGCCATAACGGCGAATTCTCAGCATCCGTTATATGACAAAACGAAAACCAGTCACGAACACCGTTTCTTTCGTTTTATTCTTGCGTGAAGCATGGCAGAAGGCGATTTCGTCCCGCGTGATAGCTTCATCACAGTGGTCAGGGAAATTATGCTTTTCAAAACTCTTCCCACGCAGACCGTTATTGGCCTGTGTGCACTATTCGCGTGTACTTTTACCGCGCTGACCAGTGAAGTCGCGCCTGTTGGCCTGCTGATCGACATGGCGCAGGCATTCCATATTGCCGAAGGTCAGGCAGGACTGGCTGTCAGTGCATTTGCTCTGATGGTTGCTCTGGGCGCCGTGCCGTTGACTATTCTGACGGCTGCAATCGATCGCAAGAGACTGATGCTGCTGTCTTTGGGTGGCTATGTTCTTTCCAATCTGATTGTCGCTCTTGCTCCGACATTTCTGGTCTTATGTGCCGGCCGCGCTCTTGGTGGAATCGCGCACGCGCTGCTGATGTCGATTGTCTCAGCTTATGCGGCCCGGCTTGTGCCCCCCAAGATGACCGGAAGAGCCATTTCGTTTGTCTATGGTGGAACGTCCTTGGGTTCTATTCTGGGTGTGCCCGGCGCGGCCGCTATCGGGCATTTCGCCAGCTGGCGTGTTGCGATGCTGGTTATGACAGGTATTGCCGTGCTGCTGACGGCCTGCGTAGCCTTTTTCCTGCCGCCAGTCGCGACATCCGGAGACGCAAGCACGAACTTACCCTCAATGGGGTCGCGGAAAACCATGCGGATCTTCCTGATGGTTGTGGCTATTGATGCGATCTTCTTCGTCGCTCACAACATGCTCTACACATATGTCACCCCTCTGCTGCTGGCCCATGGCCTTCCCAAAGGGGTTCTCAGCGTTGCGCTTCTTCTGATCGGCGCTGTGAGTATTCTGGGGCTGTGGGGGGCTGGTCAGATTGTTGATCGCTGGCCTGCCGCAGGAATGTTTGCAGGGGGAATGGCCATGCTGATCGGCATGGGGCTCATGTATGGGCACATTCTCTCTGGATGGGGGGCTGTAGCGTCAGTTGCTCTTTGGTGTAGCGGCTATTCGGGCATCATCCCGTTTGTCATGTCAGGGGCAATTCGTGCACGCGCAACCCGCCCGGACGTGGCCGGAGCGGCCATCAATGGGGGTAGCAATCTTGGTATTCTTCTGGGCTCCGCGCTAGGCGGCCAGATTTTGACCTGGAGCGGTTTCAATACACTCACCCCGATTGCCATTGTCATCACATTGAGTGCCATTCTGCTGGCAGTTCTTAATCCTGAATCCTTTCCTCGAACGCTTCATTCCTCTGAGGATGAAGCTGCCTCCTGAAAACGGAAAAGGGGCTGGATGAAAATCCAGCCCCTTTTTTCTTTCGATTCAGTCTTGGGAGACCGGATTTCCGGCTATCAGAATGATGTGGACAGCGTGCCCATCATCGCGAATGGCGGCATGATGTAATAGGTCGGTGCCGTATCAGCACTGATCTTATGACCATAGACACCTGTTGTGGCCTTGGCATTGTTGGAGAAGTAGTAAACCCCGCCCAGCTTGTACTGACCTGTCAGGTTGGTGAAGTTCAGCTTGAACACCGGGGACTGGGCAATGAAGAACTTCGGCAGATGATAGCCAAGCGTCAGAGAGTCAGAGAAGTAGGACGGCATGTACTGATCGTTCATGAAGGACGAGGCCTGCTTGGACGTGTAATGCACGCTGGCATTCAGGAAGAACGGACCTTCATTATAGGTCAGACCAACGCTGCCTGAGAACTTCGGCGACATGACGGCCGTCTTGCCCTTGGTCCGCAGATAGTCAACCGAACCATCGTCTGCCGTGGTCTGGAGATTGTTGTCCATCGTCGTGTGCAGGTATTCGAACGCGAAATACGGGCTGAAACGATGGAACAGTGGACGGGTGGACAGCATGACATCCACGCCACGGATTGTTTCGCCGCCTGCGTTGATGGTCTGGCTGACCTGAACGTCGTTGCTGAACATGTTGACCGACAGCAGACGGTTGGAGACGTTCATGTTGAAGAAGCTGATATCCGCGAGAAACAGGTCGTCGTTATAGCGGTAGCCCAGTTCTTCCTTGATGGAATACTGAGGCTTTGCTCCTGCGCCAGACGTCGTCATCTTACCCGTGCTTGTGCTGTAACGTGAGATCATGTTGATCGGGGACGGAGCACGGAAATCACCTTCAGCATTGATGTAAAGCTGATGATGAGGGGCGAAATTGTAGGACCAGGAGAAGCGCGGCGTCGGCGAGACATACGTATGGTTTATGCGGCCTGCTGTGCTGGGCAGGTAATCCTGTCCTTCCAGCGTCATGGATGTTACCTTGATGCCGCCTGTGATGGACATCTTGTGGTCCAGAAGGTGGACGGTGTCTTCCAGGAAGCCCGAGTTCAGGCTGTACGATCCCAGATAGTTGACGGAGTAATAGATATTGCCGCTGGTGGTCCGGTAATAGGACGACTTGTCCGTATCGGATGGCTGGGCGCCCGTGGTCTGGTTCATCTTGGACATCGGGGTCCGCAGGGAATAGCGGTATTCCTCGTGCCAGTAGCCGATCTGCCCGTCATTGTTTTCGGAATGCCAGCCAAGTGCGGCAACGACGCCCCCCTGCTGGGTTACGGACATGGAGTTCGTGGAAACAGCTGCGCGCGTTGACGTGCTGATCTTGCCATCGCCGTTCAGGTCTACCCGCTGGAGAGCGGTGCCCGCATAGGTGTAGCCCTCCTGAAGGCGGGATGCGCTGTTCAGGGTAATGTCAGAGCGCTCGTAGTAAGGCGAGATGTTCAGCGTGAAGGTGTTGTTCAGGGCGAACTTCATGGGCATGGACACATAGAACTGGTCCTTGTCCGTGCCGTGCACGCCATAATAGCTGCTCGGAGACGTGGCGCTGAACTGGGCGTTGTAGCTCAGAGGCGTGGAGACAGGACGGCCATGTTTGTCGTTCTGGAAATTCGCCAGGGTCGGGTAGCGGTTCAGATAGTAGTGCGAGTGGTTATATCCGGCGAACAGGTCGATGGAGCTTCGCGTGCCAATCTGCTTCTGCGCGCGGAAATCCATATGCTTGCGGTCGCTGTCGCCCGAGCCACGCCATGCGTCAGAATGGGTGTTGGAGAACGATGCGTAGCTGGTGATGCCGGTGTGGCCAATCTCGCCTGAGTCCAGACGGATGAAGCCTCGTGTCCGGTTGAAGGACCCATAGCTGCCGGATACCAGGCCGCCAAACTTCTTGGAAGGAGCACGCGTCGTGATGCTCAAGGCGCCAGCCCCAGCGGAGGTCAACGGATCTTCTACGGAGATGGATCCGGGGCTCATGCTTTCGGAAGCAATGTTGTTGCTGTCGATATAGTTCTGCACGAAGTTGGATGCGGAGGATGTCCCACCGTTCGCAATCGGCATGCCGTCCAGCATGATGCCGATATCGTTGTCATACAGACCACGGCTCTGCATGGAGCCACCTTCGTTTCCGCTTGGGTCGGGCGTTGTGATGTTCACGCTCGGCAGATTGGCGATCAGGTCCAGCGGGCTGCTCGTGGGGCTCTGCATCTCAATGTAGTTCTGCGTCACGGTCTGTACGGCACGGGAGGCCGTTTCAACGCGCATCATGCCGCCACCTGGCTGATGGCGCGTTCCCGTCACGCTGATGGACTCTTTGCCAGCTTCAACGGTGCGCGTGGAATGAGCACGGTGCTTGGTGGGCTCGGTCGTGGTGGAGGTTGCAGCGTAGGCGGTGGGAACAGTGACGGACAGACCGCTCAGGAATGTTGCTGCAGCGAGCGTTTTCTTTCCCTGCCCGAAAAGAGCGTTAAGCGGAACGGAAAGTCCGGAACGGCTGGAGCGGCTGGGAGGGAAAGGACAGGAAGACATGTCGTGGACTCATTCTGCAGGATGACAACGCTTCGATAGCGTTATGAATTCGGTAAACTAAGATAAAGGAGACAATTATAAGAACATTCCAAAGAAAAAATTGATAGTTTCAATTTCTGTCAAGGAAATGCTGGCGTTCAGGATATCCGGCGGCTCAGCAGCGATCGGCCTGAAAAGACGCTGATGAACGAAATGATCGCTGTCAGGATCATGTAGAGGGCCGGGGCGTGCGAGAGGCCGGTCCAGGAGATCAGAGCTGCGTTTGTGAGGGGGGCAAGGCCACCGAACAGCACCACGCCGAAAGAATATCCCATTGTAAGACCACGCCCTCTGCGTTCACTGGGGAAGAGCTGGCCGATGAAGCCGTCGAGGGCAGCGAAATAGAACAGTCCGCTCAGATTGAACAGAAGGGGCATGAGCAGAACCGCTTCAGGGACGGTTTTTATCAACTGGAAGGCAGGAAGGGGCAGAAGGGTCAAAAACGCGCAGGACCAAAGCATTGGCCGTACGCTGTGGGTTCTGTCAAAGCGGTCTGCCAGCTTCCATCTCAGCGGGGTGAACAGGAGCTGGCCACCATAGGTCAGAAGGGGGGCAAGCGACGTGCTAAGGCCAGAGAGGCGGTACTGACTGCGGGCATAGTGAGGCATGTAGAGCCCCAGATAGGTAATGCCGCTGCCAAGGGCGACGGAGCCCATGATGAGGGCGGTCCGGCGAACTGTATCAGGTTGCAGAAATGGCGCCGGGGCTGAGCGGGGTTGGGGTGGTGTTTCGGAGTTCTCTGGCGTCAGCATCATACGCAGGATCAGACCACTGATTCCTGCCGCAGCCCCCAGGCCAGTTGCAATGCGAAAGCCAAAAGTCTCGAAGGTCGTTGAAGGAAGCACGAGACCGAGGACCAGTACGACCGTTGCCGCACACAGAGAAGCCGTGATCTGGCCGATGGCCTGCCAGCTTGCCGCGCGGGCTTCGTGTTTTGGGGCGTGTTCGATCAGATAGGATGTGGCGCTTCCGAATTCTCCGCCCAGCGAAAAGCCATGAAGAAGTCTGGCCAGAATGACCAGTGCAGGCGCGGCAATGCCAATCTTCTGATAGGAGGGCGTAAGTGTGATGAGCAGACTGCCCATGGCCATCAGGAGGATACAGACCATCATCGTGGAGATGCGGCCACGCCTGTCTGCGTAGTTTCCCAAAACGATGGCACCAAGCGGTCTCGCCAGAAGAGTCAGCCCAAAAGTCGCAAGGGACAGTCCAAGCTGAGACAGCGGCCAGTTGGCTGGGAAAAACGTACGGCCTATCGAGGCCGAAAAATATGCGTAAATGACGAAATCATAATACTCGATGATATTGCCGATAATGGAGGCAATCACCGCCTGATTGGGTCTTTGAGAGGGCCATGCGCCCATCATCCGGCATGCGGATTGCTGAGAGACTGGATCAGAAACTGAATGAATGATCGCAGCGTCGGGGCGCTGTAGCGCTCTTTGTGGTAGAGGAGATAGATCGGACGAGACGGGAGAGTGTAATCCGGCAGAAGCGCCGAAAGCTTTCCTTCCCGGATGTCTTCCCGCACCAGATCTGACGGCAGCATGGCAATGCCCATCCCCGAAAGAGCTGCGCGCCGCATGGCCTGCGTGTTGTTGAACAATCCTTTGCGCTGCATTTCGACGGAGACGTTCCCCTGTGGCCCTTCAAAGCGCCATTCACGCCGGGCCCAGTGCCAGGGAGAGGCAGGCGTATAGGAGAAGGCAAGCGCATCATGCATGGCGAGCTGATGCGGAGAGAGGAGTTCTTCCCGCTGCGATAGATAGGCCGGGGATGCGCAGAGCGTCATGGTGTAGTCGGACAGGCGACGGCACATCAGGGATGACGGCTCCGGAACGCCCAACCGGATGGCAATATCAAATTTTTCATGCGTCAGATCGACGCTGCGTTCTGTCAGAACAAGATCCACGTCCACGGCAGGGTGTTCATTGAGATAGGCTGCGATGCAGGGCGTGATGCTCTGCGTGCCGTAAGTGACGGGTGCGGTGATGCGGAGTGTGCCTGCGGGAAGGCTCTGGGCTGCTGCGGCCATGCGCTCGGTTTCGTCGAGCATGCTGAGGATCTTCTGGCATTTGGCGAAATAGATGGAGCCAAAGGCGGTCAGGCTCTGGCGTCTGGTGGTACGACGCAGCAGACTGGTGCCAAGCCGCTCTTCAAGCAGACGCACGTAGTTTCCCACCATTGTGGGTGAGATGCCGCAACGCTCTGCGGCGGCTGTCATGCTTCCTGTTTCGACGACGGCAATAAAGGTCGTCATGGCCTGAAAAACGTTCATTGCAAACCGAAGGTTGATAATTATCGCACCATAACAGCATTTATCGGGAAGATCGAAGACCGTAACGGTTTGACGTAGATGCTCCCCATCAGGAACTGAAGGTTGATATTGTCCATGCGTATCAGAAGTGCGGCTCTCTCCCAACGAAAGGTTTATGCCCGGACCCCTGTTCTTGTGGGTCTGCTGGGAGCAACCGCACTCGGCCTGAGCGCGTGTGTGCATCAGTTGCCGCCTGCAACGCCTGTTTCGTCACCGTCAGTGGCCAGCACGTTCATGGCGGCAACAGCCAATCCCATGGCATCCAAAGCGGCTTCGGATGTGCTCGCGAAAGGCGGAAGCGCGGTTGACGCTGCGATCGCAGCGCAGATGGTTCTGGCGGTGGTGGAGCCGCAGGCGTCTGGGCTCGGTGGTGGCTCGACAATCCTGTACTGGGACCGCGGAGCCGATCGTCTGAGTTTCTTTGACGGTTTGGCCAGCGCGCCGATGGGCATGCAGCGGGACTTCATGCACGATCAGAACGGTGTCCGCATTCCGGAAGCCAAGCTCCAGCGGAGCGGCCGCGTCGTTGGTGTTCCTGGCACGCTGCGGACGCTGGCTCTTCTGCATGACCGTTATGGCAAGCTTCCCTGGGCGGATCTGTTCCAGCCCGCGATTACCGCGGCCCGTGACGGCTTTCCGCTGGCAGGTTATCTCCATCTCGTCCTGACGGAGCGCCCCGAACTGGCTCACGAGTCCCAGTTTTCCGCCTATTTCGACGCGGAAGGCCAGCCGCTTCCCAAGGGAACGATTCTGCATAATGCCGCTTTGGCGAGCACATTGGAGAATGTGTCGGAGCAGGGGGCCGAATATTTCTACACGGGCGATTTTGCAAAAAAGCTCTCAGCCGCAGTGGCCAGTGGTGCATATCCTGGCAAACTCACACCTGCGGACTTGAAGGCTTATAAGGTGCATGAGCGCACACCGCTCTGTGTGACCGCGTTCAATCGCCGGATCTGTTCTTCCGCACCGCCTGTCGCAGGCGGTCTGTCCGTGTTGCAGCAGCTAGCTATTCTTGATCGGCTGAAGATCGGTCAGTATGCGCCGGGAAGCGTTGAGGCCGCGCATCTTCTGCTGGAAGCCTCCCGTCTGGCTGAAGCCGACCGCCGGAAATACGCTGCTGACCCGGATTATACCCGCGTTGATACGGCTGCGCTGCTTGATTCGGCCTATCTGGATGGTCGCGCGGCGCTGGTGGCGAAGGGCGAGGCCGCAGATCGTGTGACGGCGGGGCAGCTCAAAGGAAAGGTGGCTCTTCTGCCGTCATCCGACCCGATGACTGTGCCAGCCACGACACATCTTTCCATTCGTGACGCGTCCGGCAATGCGCTGTCTTTCACCACGACAATTAACCTGAATTTTGGTTCAGATATCGTGGTGGATGGTGTGGTTCTGAACAATGCCATCACGAATTTTGCAGGCCGCCCTTTCGTCAATGGCTGCCCGGCCGCCAATATCGCCGCTCCCGGCAAGCGCCCGATCACAACCATGTCTCCAACCATCGTTTTCGGCCAGAATGGTCAGCCTGAGGTAATCGTCGGCGCTGGCGGTGGTGCGCGGATTATTGATTCCGTTGTGCAGACGCTGGTTGGTTATCTGGCCTGGGGGCAGAATATCCGCACAGCCATCGAACAGCCACGCATCGGCGCCCAGAACCATGCGGAAGAGCTGGAACAGGGAACTGCCGCCGCCGGGCTGGCCTCGGCGCTGAGTGCCATGGGGCATCATCCGAAAATCGACGTTATGAACGCAGCCGTCCAGGGCATCACCATTGGCCCAGATGGCCTCACAGGCTGGGGCGATCCGCATCGTGACGGCGTGGCCGTCGGTCAGTAATATCCGCCTCGATCTGCTGGAGACACTCATGAAGCTTTCATTCCGTTCGGTGCTTTGCGCTGCAACCCTCCTGTCCCTCTCGGCCTGCGCGACACCGTCCCAACCGGAAAAACCGCAGGTGGCTGCCGAAGTCGATCGTAATCTGGGGGATGGCGGGGTCAGCGACTTCTACACTCCTCCCGCGCAGGTTCCCGCCACGGTAGGTCAGATGATCCGCACGCAGGACATCACCGACCGTCCGCTGCCGGAAAATGCCGCCAAGGCTGTGCGGACGCTCTATACGTCCATCAGTGGCGTGAATGCGCCTGATCCGGTCACTGTCTCCGGGCAGATCATTTTCCCGAAAGGGATGCCGCCGAAGGGTGGCTGGCCAGTTGTGGCATGGGAACACGGCACAACAGGTATTGCGGATATCTGTGCACCGTCCTGGAGAGGCTATCTGTCGCGTGACCGCGCCTATCTGGATCACTGGCTGAAGGCTGGTTTCGCGGTCGTTGCCAGTGATTATCAGGGGTTGGGGACGCCGGGCCCGCATCCGTATCTGATGTATCGTCCGGAAGGATACAGCGTTCTGGATGGCCTGCGGGCTGCGCTGACGCAGTACAAGGGAACGCTTCAGAACCGCATTATTCTGGTGGGGCAGTCACAGGGTGGTGGTGCAGCACTCGGAACGGCCTGGCTGGCTCCCCAATATGCGCCGGATCTGCATGTGGTTGGGACTGTGGCAACCGGCGTCGTGACGCAGTTCAAGCTGCCTGAGCATCCGAAGCACACGCCTCTGCCGCGCCTGAACGTGGAGCCGCCTCACATGGCTGCGGCGTTCGGGATCCTGACGATCGAAGGGTCTCGCAAGAGCCTGCATCCGGAAGTCGATGTTCGTGCGAACATGACGGACAAGGGCAAGGATCTGTCGCATCAGGCCCGTCAGTCCTGCCTTGGCGATCTGTTTCGCTACACGGAAGCGCACGATATTACGGAAGACAATGCCTATGCGGGGGATACATCCCGGCTTGAGGCCGATTTTCAGGATGCCTTCACGATCCCTGATGCTCACATGAGCATGCCAGTGTTTGTTGGAACTGGCCTTGCGGATAACGAAGCAGGCGTAGCCCAGCAGTACAATGCAGTTGCTGCCATGTGTGATGCCGGGACGAACGTGACGTGGAAGACCTATTCCGGGCTGACCCATAATGGTGCCGTCAATGGTTCGGCTGACGATTCAGTTCCGTTTGCATTGGCGCTCCTGAAAGGACATCATCCGAAAGGAAACTGCGGGACGATCAAACCCGTTTCCACAGTGGAGAAGGCGCTGCCGGGAATTCGCTGGAACAACTAAGAACTCTGTCGGCATATGCGCTTTCGCCGAACAGGATGGAGACGGGTATGCCGACGCTTGAAATCTGTGTTGAAGATGCCGTCGGCCTGCGGACAGCGCAGCGCCCCGGCGTCACGCGCATTGAGCTCTGTTCTGCCCTCGCACTGGGCGGTTTGACGCCTTCAGCGGGGCTGATGCGTCTGGCTGGTCAGTCCACGGTGCCGGTCTATGCCATGATCCGCCCAAGAGAGGGCGGGTTCGTGTTTACCGCTGAAGAAATCGATCAGATGCTGGCGGATATTGACGCCGCCCGTGCTGCGGGTCTGGCGGGTGTTGTTCTTGGTGCAGCCCTGAACGACCGTACGCTCGATATGCAGACCTTGAAGCTGCTGTCTGACGCGTGTGGTGACATGGGTCGGACACTGCACCGCGTTTTTGATCTCACGCCCAATCCGCTGACTGCTGTCGATCAGGCTGTCGAGCTGGGCTTCGAGCGCATTCTGACGTCTGGCCAAGCGGTTATTGCGCCGAAGGGACAGTCTGTTTTGAAAAACATCGTGGATCATGCTGCTGGCCGTATCGAGATCATGGCTGGAAGCGGTGTGCGGGTCGGGAATGTGCGGGAGCTTGTGCAGGAAACGGGCGTTACGGCCATTCATGCGTCTTGCCGGGGGCCAGCGGTGGGGCAGGCATGTCGTGTGTGGGAGCTGGGCTTTGGGCGCCTTGCTTCAAGAACCAGTGGCCGGATCATAGATCAGATGCTTGCCATCCTCGCAGAAGATGCCACGCTGCCGGTGACATGACACTATTTCAGAGCCTTTTCTTTAAGGCTGCCTGAAGCTTGAGTGGCGTATTGGTCACCAGGATATCAATGGGAAGGGTGCGAGCGCGGTTGGCACCTTCTTCAGGGGAAACAGCATCTACAATGGCCGTGGGGCCAAGAAGGTCTGTTATGACGACGACTCCTGCCTCATGCGCTGCTTTGAACAGGGCGGGGTCAGAGTTCTGGGGCACGTAGGCTGCAAAGCGGCGTGCTCCTGCGATCTTGCGATAGGTTGCAATATCCTCTGGCTTTGCAATCAGCACAGAAACCAGTGCTTCCGGATCAGCGGCGAAAGCCTCGCGGGCCTGCTTTTCGTGGAATGTGAGAACTACGACCCGGTTGGAAAGCTTATGGAGGCGGACAGGTTTCAGAGCTTCGGCAGGGAAAACATCCTTGATGTCGAGCATCAGTAAAGCGTCGGGGGTGCTGCCCGCCCAATCCAGAACATCGCTGTAGGCTGGAATGTGTTCCAGTGTAGTACCGGATGTGTTTTTCAGATGCAGTTTCTGAACCGCTTCCTGACTGAGTTCAGTGATAGGACCATGGCCCGTCGTCGTTCGGTCAACATCCTGATCGTGCAGTAGAACAATCCGGCCAGTTTTGTCCTTCGCGAGATCAATTTCCATCATGAACGGGCCGGCCTGATGGGTGCGGTGCAGCTGGCCAAGGCTGTTTTCCGTTCCGGATGGGTCGATCCAGCCTCGGTGCGCGCAGATCAGCGGAGGCGTCGCCATGCGGTCCGTTAGAGACTGAGCCACGGCAGGCAAGGGACCTGACAAGCCTGTCAGCGCCGTCAGCCCGTAAGAGATGAAAATCCGGCGCTTCATGATTGGTTGTACCTGTTTGAAGTGGGGCATAAACACCGTATTGCTTGTGTTTGCGAAAGAGAAGATTGGCGTCTGTTTCGACATTTACTGGTGAGCTACCGCCGGAGTGGCTACAGAATTTTCAGATTAATCAGAACAGGAAAACTCCGTCATGACCGCATCAGTCGTGCTGTATGGCATTAAAGCTTGTGACACCATGAAGAAGGCTCGTGCTTGGCTGGATGAACGGGGTGTGCCGTACACTTTCCATGACTACAAGAAGGACGGAATTTCTGAGGATGTTCTGAAGGACTGGGTCAGCCAGGTTGGCTGGGACGTTCTCCTCAACAAGGCTGGCACGACCTTCCGTAAATTGCTTCCTGAGCAGAAGGAAGGCCTGACGGAAGAGCGTGCTGTTGGCCTGATGGTGGCTCAGCTTTCCATGATCAAGAGACCTGTGTTGACGCGAGACGGTAAGGTTCTTCGTGTAGGCTTTCGACCAGCGGACTATGAAGAAACGTTTTCGGGCTAAGCTGAAAACTCTCAGATCGGCAGGTTCAGCGCTTTGATCTTGCGATGAAGTGTTGAGCGGCTGATTCCCAGCGTGCGGGCGGCCGCACTGACATTGCCCTGCGTTGTGGCCAGAGCAGATCGGATGACGTGAACTTCTGCCTTGCGGAAGCTCAACTCATCTTCGGAATCCAGAAAATGCATCAGAGCGGGCAGGTGTTCCAGTTCGCCGTCTGGCCAGTGCATCCGTACGCGGCTTGAATGCGTGGCACCACGAACATGCCCGTCACGATCGAGAGCCACCAGGGGCGTGGAACTCTCCGCAGCCAGACCAAGGGTAATGATGGTTTCGTTCGGGAAAAACTGGCGGAACAGCCGTTCTTCAATCTGGCGTGCCGTGGTGATCATGGTCTCCATCAGCAGGCCTGAAAACGGCATGATGTCATTACCGGCGAACGAGCAGATGTTCAGAACGCCAGCCAGCTTCCCGCTTGCATTGTAAAGGGGAGCAGCAATCCCGGTCAGGTTCCGGAAGCACAGGCGCCAGTGCTGGTTTTGCAGCACCATGACGGGCTTTTTTTCCTGAAGACAGGTACCGATACTGTTGGTCCCGGCATTTTCCTCATCCCACAGGGCGCCTGCCTGAAAGCCCCAGCGGCGACAACCCGTCAGGTCCTCCCGGCTTGTCTGCCGTGACAGGACAATCCCATTGGCATCGGCGAGCATCACGGTGAAGCCGAGCGTCATGACCAGGGAGTGCAGCCGTTCCATTTCCGGCAGCGCATGCTGAATCAGCAATCGCGTCCGGCTGCTGACAAAGCGCAGTTCGGGAGCGCTCAACAGTCGCGTTTCCCAACGTGCGGCCGGGTCCAGATTGTAGTTGGTCGAGCACCGGATCCATGAGTCGGACAGGCCAGCCTGCGGCGTTATCTTGTTCATGCCATCGCTCCGGCCTGCCTAACTGTCTCAGAATTGCGACAGGTGGTGACGATGCAGTCACATTCGGGTGACTGTTGTGTGATTGAGGATGGTCCCCGACAGGATGCGGCGTGAACAAGGCAACGAGAGCGCAGGGCTGACCGGATCTGGTTATTTCCTCTGGATATCCCGGACCTGAGACAGCTCTCACCTTTCTTATGGAACGCTTTAGGCGGGAGGTCGGATTTATGGATGAGGGAAAAGCTTTTCAAGGCAGTCATCCGGTCAGCGGGGTCAAGCCTGTGAGCCAGTCTTTCACTCTCGCACAAGCATATGGGGCACGGACCATATCCTGCCTCCAGAGCAATTAAGAGAGACAAAATATTTCAGAAAAGATGGTTTTCCATTTTTTGAAGAACAGAGGTGTCATGTCTTCTTCTCTCCAGAGGGTGCTCTCGCCAGTAACCTCTATCCTGCTCGCACTTGTCGGGCTTTTCCTGCTGGGCGGGGGCGGTTACCTGCTCGTGCTCGGCGGATCGTGGTTCTACGCGCTGATGGGCCTTGTCATGCTCGTGGCAGCGGCAGTCGGCCTGAAAAGCCCGGCTCAGGCAGGACGCATTTTTGCAGGCCTGCTGCTGGTCGCGACGATCTGGTCCGTCATTGAAGTCGGTTTCAACATCTGGGGCCTTGAAGTCCGTCTGTTCACGCTGATCGGCATTGCCTGCTGGATGATGCTGCCATGGGTCTGGCGTTCTGGTGCGTCCTGGATGTCGGACAAGCGTGAACTCGTCGGTTCAGCCGCTATCGCCGTTGTCGCGCTGGTTGCAAGCTGCTTCACGTCCTACTCGATCGATGGCACGCTGCCTGCTGACCGCATGGCTGCCGCCAATCAGGTCGATGAGACGGGCAAGAACACGCCGGCTTCCGACTGGCCCGCATATGGTCGCACGGTTGGCGGTGATCGCTACAGCCCGCTGGGTCAGATCACGCCTGCCAACATCAGCAACCTGAAGCGCGCCTGGGTCACCCGTACAGGTGACGTCCAGAAGGCGGATGAAGGCACTGTTGCGGGGCCGGATCAGGGACATGAGTTCAATCTCGAAGTCACGCCGATCAAGGTGGATGACACCCTGTATCTCTGCACGCCACACAACTGGGTCATGGCCCTGGATGCAGCAACCGGCAAGGTGAAGTGGAAGTTCGATCCGAAGCCTGCTGCTGAAGATCTGGCGGCCAACGTCTATCTCGCCTGCCGTGGCGTCTCTTACTACAAGGCTCCGGACGACTATACGGCTCCTGATGGCTCCAAGGCCTGCCAGAAGCGTATTTTCTCCCCGGTTGGTGACGTTCGTCTCCTTGCTGTCGATGCGGAAACAGGCAAGCCCTGCGAAGACTTCGGCGAGCATGGCTTTATCTCCCTGCGCCAGTATCTGGGTCATGTGCCGCATGGCTTCCACTTCGTGACGTCTCCGCCGCTGGTGGTGAAGGATCGCGTGGTTCTCGGTGGCTGGATCTTTGATAACCAGGCGAACTTTGAACCGTCCGGTGCAATCCGTGCGTTCAACCCGATCTCCGGTGAAATCGAGTGGGCCTGGGACGCTGGTCACAACCCGGAAAACTGGAAGCCTGGCCCGAACGACGAGCTGACGCGTGACACCCCGAATGCCTGGGGCGTTTACACGGCAGATCCGGACCTCGGCCTGCTGTATATCCCGACGGGTAACTCTCCGCCGGATAACTGGGGTGGCACACGTCGTCCGTTCGACGATGCAACCTCCAGCGCAACCATTGCTCTCGACATCGAGACGGGTGAGCGTCGCTGGACCTTCCAGACCGTTCATCATGACCTGTGGGACATGGATCTTCCGATCGGTCCGTCCATGGTTGACCTGCCTGGCCAGAACGGTGAGTCCGTACCGGCTCTGATCCAGAGCACGAAGCGTGGCGAGTTCTTCGTTCTGGATCGTCGTACCGGCAAGCCGGTTCCGGGTTACCCGGTTGAGGAACGTCCGGTTCCGACTGCTGGCGTCGCCGCAGACGACCATGTTTCTCCGACGCAGCCTTTCGCTGTCGGTCTGCCGTCTCTGACGCCGCCTGACCTGAAGGAAAGCGACATGTGGGGCGCGACGCTGCTGGATCAGATGATCTGCCGCATCCAGTTCCGTCAGTCCGCGTATGAAGGTCAGTTCACGCCTCCGCATGTTGGCAAGACGACCATCGTCTATCCGGCATTCTATGGCGTGGTTGACTGGCAGGGTGCGTCCATCGACCCGCAGCGCAAGCTGCTGATCGCCAACGCCAGCTATCTGCCGTTCCGGATCCGTCTGGAAAAGCGTAACCATGCTGAAGCCTCCGGCATTCTGCCGAAGTGGGACGGCAAGGGTGACAAGCCGGAAGCCAAGGGCGACGCTCTCAGTGTCTCTCCTGACTACGGTACGCCTTACATCGCTTACACCAGCCCATGGCTGAACCCGCTTCAGATCCCCTGCAAGGGCCCGGTCTGGGGTACGGTGACTGCGATCGATCTGGTGACGAAAAAGATCGTCTGGCAGCATCCGGTCGGCACAACGCGCGACACGGGTCCTTTCCGGACGCATAACAACCTTCCGCTTCCGACCGGCATGTACAACATCGGTGGCAGTGTGATCACAAAGGGTGGCGTATCCTTCATGGGTGCGACGGCTGACGATTACCTGCGTGCCTTTGATGTCTCGACCGGCAAGGTTATCTGGCGTGACCGTCTGCCGGCTGGCGGACAGGCAACCCCGATGTCCTATCAAATGGGCGGGAAGCAATATGTTTTGATCGCCGCTGGTGGTCATGGGGGCCTTGGCACCCGCAGCGGTGACTATATCATCGCTTACACGATTGACGGACAGCAGGGCGCAGCCGCGAACTGATCTGACCGCGTTACTGGTGGAGCGTGTCCCTTAGGGGAGACGCTCCACACTCAATACTTCTCCAGCGGAAATAAATGTCATGGTTCGCACGATCTGGTCCGGAGGGTGTCTCCGGGCCCTGAGTCTCCTATTGCCCGCGTCATCCCTTCTGCCAGCCGCTGCGGCCCATGCTGCTGATATTCCGCTGGCCATTATTGGCCCGCATGAATATGACCTGCCGGTCGATTTCAAGCCCTTCAACGTGCTCGTGCAGTACGGAGACGGGAATGCTGCAGGCAGCACTTACGACAGCGGTGGCCGACGACAGCCGACTGGCGGAAGTCACACCTGGGCGGGAATGACCAAATACGTGCACTTCCGTAGCTTTGACGCGATTCCCCATGTCGGATTTGCGTTCGAGGTCATTCAGTCGGAGAGCTTTGTGCTTTCACAAGGCACGAATTACGGCGGCCTCGGCCCGACCATCGTTGGCCCTGCTGTCTGGTTCAAGCCGAACGCGCACAGCACCTTCGGTATCCAGACCTTCATGCAGACGCCAGTTGGCACGCGGGATTCCTTGTCCCCGAGTTACTGGTCAAACTTGTCGAGCTTCATGTTCGATTATGAATGGAAGCATTTCAGTTTTGATGGTGATCTGGGTGCGATCGTAGCCTCGACCAAGCACAAGACTGGCGAACACAGCTATTCGCCGGGAACAGTTTTCCATTCCAACCTGCGTTTCAGTTGGAAGGCAAGTAAGATTGTCGAACCATTCTTCGCGTTTGACTGGCAGAATACCGCCGGAATGCGGGACAACACGGCGAATAGCTGGGTGAGCGAGTCCAGCGGCCGGGAAGTTGCCCTTGGCGTAGGTGCAATGGTCAACATTTCCAAGCGCGTGTCCCTGACCGGGCGATACTCTCATTCCGTTGATGGCAGAAACGTGCCTGAGACGAACGCCTATTACATGAAGCTTGTTTATCTCTGGTAAATATTGGCCTTGGTAGGACTGGCTTTTCCCGGGACGGGCGTTGGATCCTTAGAGACCTAACGTTCGTCAGGCAAGGCGACAGGCTGCCAGATCCCAGGCGGCACAGCCGACACTTTTGAAGAAAACGGGACCTTTCGGTTTCTCATTCCCCGAGAGGTAAGCGGCCAGCGGTTTGACCTCGGCCCAGTCTTTCCCCGCCTGAATGATATCGCCGGCTTCGGACGGCGCACCGATCGGGTCATCCACGATACAGGCGCTTCCGTTGACGATGGTCGGACCGATTTCAATCATTTCAGGCCGATAAGCGCCAACGCCGATGACCAGTCGCATAGAAACCGGAGGCTCGTCGTAGAGGATGCTCCGACTGCTGGTAACGGTGATGACGACATCTGGCTCGAAGTATTCCAGATCAGCATTGCGTAGTTGCAGGGCTGGGTATGCGTGGTTTTCTGTAAGGGCACTGACGCGCTCAGCGGAGCGACCTCGAATATAAACCGTGATACCGGGATAAAGCGTATTCAGGGCCTCAAGATGAGCTTTGGCTTGTACGCCCGTGCCAATTAGAAGAACCGTTTTGAGGTGGGCTGGGCGAAAGCAGTCCAACCCAAGCATGGACATGGCGGCGGTGCGCCGTTCAGTCGTAGCAACCCCATCCAGTGAGAAAAGAAAACGTCCGTCGATGGCATCCATGCAGGTGACCTGTCCCTGAATGGCAGGAAGGTCGCGTGCAGCGTTGCCATTATAAAGAGTCAGCAGTTTTGTGGTGAGACTGTCGGTCGCACAGGCGACCATGGACATAACAGTCCCGCTGCGATCAATCGTCGGAACGACCATGCGTTCAGGGCAGGATATTTGACCTTTGTGATAGTCCACAACTGTTTCACGCAGCATTTCCACAAGATCAGGAAATGGGAGCAGCTTTCGTGTTTCGGCGGCAGTCAAGGTCTTCATGGGGCACCTTCCTGTTCTTGCTCAGAAAGGTGCCCTGTTCGGATTTAAAAATGAAGAGGGCGTAGTCCGTTCGGATCAGGCTGCAGCTTTGGGGCGGAAGCGGGCTGTTGAGGTATCGCATTCGTAGGCGTCCGCTACGGAATGAGGATCAAGCGCCAGTTCATCCACGGCGTCTAGAATGCGCTCTACCTTGGCGTCATCCATCAGCACGCTGAAGTTCAGGCGCGTCCAGCCTGGTTTCTCGATTTCCTGACCGGAGAGAATAGCCTGACGGATCGTATCGGAGGCAGTCTCGTCAATATCCAGCAGGCGGTGGGCGTAGGGGCCGGCACAGGCACAGCCACCACGGACCTGAATGCCGTAACGGTCTGACAGCATACGGGTGAAAAGCTGCTGATGGATCAGGCCACCTGTGGCGGTATCACGGATCTGGAACGAGAAGATCGGCAGGGCTTTTGCCGAGGCATGCCCCAGAATCCTGATATTCGGGTTTCTGCTCCAGCGTGCCACGGCCCGTGCGCGAAGCTCGGCATTCCGTTCATCCATGAAGCTCTGACCGATCACGTCCTTGACGATGAACGCCAGCGCCGCGCGGATATCGCCGATGACGTCTGGTGTTCCGCTTTCTTCAAGGGCGGCCAGACTGGTCGAATAATCATGGTTCCACGGAGAAACGAATTTGACCGTTCCGCCACCCGGAAGCACTGGGCCACAGCGCGTAACAGCATCATTGCGAACAATCAGAACACCGGAGGCCGCCGGGCCGCCGATGAATTTGTGGCAGGACACAACAACTGCATCCTTTTCCACGTCTGTGCCTGGCTTCATGTCGATGGGCAGATAAGGGGCAGCGCCTGCGTAGTCCCAGATCGAAAGGGCACCGTGCGTTTTCAGAAGAGCCGTGACGGCGTCCACGTCCGTCATGATACCGGTCACGTTAGAGGCGGCTGAGAACGAGCCGACTTTCAGACGCCCTTCGCCACAGGAGGTCAGGGCTTTTTCAAGAATGGCCAAATCCGGGCCGCCATCTGTGGCTTCCGGGATTTCGATAATTTCGGCGCCACTTTCCCGCCAGGGAAGAATATTGGAATGATGCTCGTAAGGGCCGATGAAAATGACAGGGCGACTGCCAGCCGCACAGCGGGCAGGAATTTCCAGCAGGTGTACGAGGCGGTTCAGGCCTGCTGTTGCGCCATTCCCCATGAAGATGGTTGTGAAACGATCTTCTGGTGCATGGCACAGGCGTGCGATCGTGGCGCGGGCGGAATTGCGCATCCGGGTCATATACGCGCCACAGAGCGAGGCTTCGGTGTGGCTATTGGCGTAGTAAGGAAGAACTTTGTTCATCACGAAGGTCTCGACCTGAACAAGTGCGCGGCCTGATGCGACGTAATCCGCATAGAGCATAGATTGGACGCCAAACGGGCTCATGAACTTCGTACCGTCTCCGAGAACACCTTTGTGCAGGGCATCACGCCCCTTGGCACGCAGGCTCTGCTCAAACTGCGCCAGTGCGGCTGCGCTGTTCTCAAGACTGCCGATCGTTTCCATGCTGCCTGGTCCTTCCCTGATCCGATGAACAGAAAATATCTCACCGAAATGGCAAAAACCGCACCTTTCTTGTGGACGAAAACAGATATTGTGTTGTCATTTAATCTATTATGAGCAGAATTATAGATCAAACGGATCGGGCCATCCTCCGTATCCTCCAAAAGCAGGGCACGCCATCCCAGCGGGAACTGGCCGAACAGGTTGGTCTGTCCCAGAATGCCTGCTGGCGGCGTCTGAATGCCCTGCGGGAGAGTGGAATCATCAGTCATGATACCGTGCGCCTCAATGCGCAGGCGCTCGGGCTGACCTTGACGGTGTTTGTCCTGATGCGGACGCGCCATCATTCACGCGAATGGTTCGAAACGTTCCGCAAAGTGGTCGTTTCGATCCCAAACATCGTTGATTTTTACCGGATTGCCGGTGAGTATGATTACCTTCTCAAGGTCGTGGCCTGTGACATGAACGATTTCGATCGTGTCTATCAGCAGATCATCAGCAAGGTCGAGCTGGACGCCATTACCTCTTACATGACCATGGAAACCCTGGCGGATAACAGGGATCTTCCGGTGTGACAGACCACTGACAGGGACATTTCATGACTGAACCAGACCAACTCGCCCAAAGCCTGAGAACACGGCATATTGTCATGATTGCTTTGGGTGGTGTGATCGGTGCTGGGTTCTTCATCGGCTCATCTGCCGCTCTCTCAATGGGTGGCCCGGCGGTTATTGTGTCCTATGTTCTGGCAGGACTCCTGGTCTGGCTGGTCAACAGCATGATGCGGGATCTGTCCGCCCTGACGCCGGGGAGGGCGTCTTTCCTGGGGCAGATCCGTTATGCCCTCGGGGATCGTTTTGGCTTTGTGGCGGGCTGGACGTACTGGCTGACCTGGGTGACGGTCATTGGGGTCGAAGCGATTGCCGTCACGTCTATGCTTACACCCTATATTCCCGTTCCTTATGCAGTTCTGGAACTGCTGGTGCTGGGTGCCATGACGGCCGTCAATCTGCTTTCCGTCAAAGGCTATGGCGAGTTTGAATACTGGTTTTCAGCCATCAAGGTCCTGGCCATCATTGTATTTAGCGGGATCGGTTTCTGGGCACTTGGGGCTCATTCCATTCCGGTGAAAGAAAACCTGTTCAGTCATGGGGGCGTTCTGCCCCACGGGCTTCTCGCGCTTCTGGCTGTCATTCCGACGGTCCTGTTTTCCATGGGGGGAAGTGAGATTGCGACCGTCGCCGCCGTTGAGTCCGACAATACGGAGCGAAATATCGCACGCGCGACCCGCACGATTCCCTTGCGGATCGGTGTTTTCTACCTCGTCACCATTTCGTTGATTCTGTGCCTTGTTCCATGGAGCGATGTCGTTCCGGGACAGTCTCCGTTCCTGCTGGTGCTGAATCGTTTTCATGTTCCTTTCGCCGGGCTAGCCATGGGAATTGTTATTCTGGTTGCAGCTCTCTCGAGCCTGAATTCCGGGATCTACGTCACGTCCCGCATCCTGTATGAGCTTGCGGAAACGGGCGATGCGCCATCCACTTTCCTTGTGGTCGAGCCAAAAACGCAGCTTCCGCGTCGCGCCCTGCTGGCCAGCGTCGGAGCGTCCATTTTTGTTGCGGCGACGGCTATTTTGTCACCAGGTCTGATCTTTGCTGTTCTGGTCAGTCTGACGGGCGGGTTCATGCTGTTCAATAATGCGCTTCTTGTTTTCGGGCGGCTGAAAATTATGCCGCAGAAACCTGCCGGCGCTTATCTGGCCCTGGCTCTCATTGCCATGGCGATTATTGCCATGATGATCCAGCCTGAGACGCGCTCACAGATCGAAATGGGTGCTTTTGCGATTGTAGTAATTCTGCTGGCAGAGCGTTTTTTGCCCCGGGCCAAACGTCTTCAGAACAACGCGCCCTGAGCGGGGGATAATGGAACATCCGCGCCCATATCCTTCAGGATCCAGGCGCGGAGAACAGCCAGAATCGCCTCTTGGTCTTCTTTTGTCAGGGGCTTTCCGGCACTGAGACCGTGCCATTTCGACAGGCAACCACGGCAGCAGGAGCCGGTAGCGTGCTGGGCAATGAACATTGGATGGCCGCGCATCGGGGTCTGTTTTCCGTCCTGTGGGGGATGGGCCGGAGCCAGCCGATCTCGAATGAATGCCGCCCCGTGCTCCATCACGGCGTCCAATCCGCGGCTTTCCAGATACTGTCGTGCCTGTTCGTCCAGATGGAAGCGGGCTCTGAAACGGGATTTCTGCAGTCGCAGGAGAAGCTCTTCGGGGGAAGAAACGCTCAAGGCAGACCAACCTTCTGAAAATACGTAAAAAAATGGTGTGAGGGCGCTGTCACCCTCTGTGAGAACATCTGTTCTTACTCCATATGGTGCGGGATGGACGCTTTTCCGAGACGCACCCGAACTGATTCTGCATCAGGCGACATGGCCAGCCTGCCAGTTCTGACCCCTCTTCAGGTTCAGGATCTGTTCACGGCCCGCCTGGATGAGATCTGTGCCCGGTTCGAAGAATGGGGTTTCCCGCTCGTTGTCGCCGGGCAACTGGGCGATGTCGCGCCTAATGCTTATCGCAAATATTATCAGCTTCCCCTGACGGACCCGCAGCTTGGTACATCGATTTCGCTTGAGGCCACCAAAGCCATTCTGGTGGCAGCAGACGTCCGGGCAGGTGACTATGTACGGGTAACGGGCTTTCCGAGGGCACGGCACCTGCGTGGGCAGGTTGCGCTTCGTTTCGAGGCACTGGCCGTTGAGCCTTATGACCCTGGGCGGCAAAAGGTGGATCGCGCGGAAAAATCGCTTCTTGATCTTCTTCGAGGGCTAAGCTGGGAATTTCATCCTTATCCTGAGCGCCGCGAAGCAAGGCTCCTGCTGATCCACTCTGCCTCATCAAACGCTCTGGTGGCGGACGATTTTCTTCAAGGGCTGGGGGGGGGATGGCGGCCAGAACGTATTCGAGCTCTTCCTGTCGCCATGACAGACCCGCATCGTATTGCTGATGCCGTTGGGACGTGTCGGGAAGACATTGTTGTTCTGATCCGTGGTGGCGGAGATATGTCGGAATTTGCGGTGTTCGAACATCCGGCTGTTCTTGAGGCTCTTGCGATGTGTCAGGCGCATCGAGTTCTTGGTGTCGGGCATACTGCCAACCGGACACTGGCCGAGCGTCTTGTTGATCACGCTGCCACCACACCGGCCGATGCAGGACATTATATCCGCAGGATGAGTGGCCGTGTCTGGCAGCAACAGGAAGAAGCACGGGCCCAGCAGGAAGAAATTGTCGCTCTGCGGGAAAGCGCGACCTCCATGGCGGTTGTACCCTCTGCTCCGCCTCTGGGAACAAGGCTCAGAAATGGTCTCGTCCTGCTTGTGCTGGGTCTGCTTCTGGGGTGGCTTCTGCCACGCTTTCTTTAATTCTGGATGAGCGTTCGTATTTCAGGGACTGCTTGGCCCAGTTCGGCACGAGCATCTGCAGACAATGTGGTTACAGCCCGTGCGATGTCGAGAAGAGAGCGGTTCGGATGAAAAAAGAGCCATGTGCAGAACCCCTGAAGCGATAGGCCTTCGGGCGTATCCGCAGCGGGTAAAGACAAGGGAGCAGGTGAAAGCTCCAGCTTTGTAGGTATTTTTTTGAAGGCTTGAGTGCCGATATCGTCATTGACGAAGAACAGGACGGTATCTTCGGCTGGCATCTGTACGTTGAGCACCGGCTGCTGCAAAGTTCCCGTCTCGTAGCGAACTGGGCGTCCATCCCCAGATAGCAGCGTCAGTACACCGGCGTGACTATCCTGATAGACAGCAATCAGTTTCCTGTCGGGTTCGAGACCGTCTTCAGGACTGGTGGTTAGCCTTCCGTCTCCTGTCAGCGTCAAAAAGTGGCCGGATATATCCTGCAGAAAGCATGTTCTCGTTCGGCTGGGGAGGGGAGCGGCCTGCGGGGTCAGCAGGAGCCGTTCACGCTCGGAAGGGCGCACTCGGTGGAACGAAAAAGAAGCGTGGTGACCTTCGTCGGGAATGGTAGAGACGCTCTCTGTTGCGCGGACCTGCGACGAACGTAAGCTTTCTCCCAGACTGGCTAGGAGTGTTTCCAGGCCTTGGTGGGTAACGGCTCCCATCAATGTCTCCTGTATTGGAGCGATGGCGTCCAGTCTTCGTTCGGGCGAGCGATCTTCTTGATCCTGGCAGAGATAATGGGCGGCAAGATGAGATGGCATATGAGGATCACCGGCCCAGACATAATGAAGAATACGGGCACCGTTCCATCGGGCAGATGTGGACGAATGCGTGAAAGGCTGTCCATCAGGATGGACGATGTCAGTGAGGGGTATGCCAAAAAAAACTATGTCTGAAATGGCTTTCAGGGCGGATGTACGGCCCAGAATACGGACAAAACCATTGTCAGGGAATGCTGGGGTGCTTCGATAGTGAAAGCGCGTGACCGAGGACGCTCTGCTCACAGGTTGAGTTGGCTGGCCATAAACGCACCAGTTGATGGCAATTCCATTTGAGTCGCGACCAGCCTCCAGAAGGTTATCCAGCGTCAACGTCGGGTCAAGAAATTCATCCGCATCAAGAATCAGAAGCCAATCCTGATTCTGGCCAGCAAGCCGAATGGCTTGCGCCGTCAAGGCCTCACGGCGTTCTTCCGGCGACAGCGTGTCGGGGAGTGTACACTCCAGCAGCTCTACAGGCCCCACTTTGCCGGCAGCCTGAGCAATGGACTGCGTCCCGTCCGTTGAGCCAGCATCCACCACAAGAATGCGCTCGAACCCGAGGGCCAGATGCCAGGACAGCCAATCCCCCAGCAGCGGAGCGGCGTTTCGTGTCAGGACTGCGCAGGTCGCACTTGCCATAAGGAGGATTCTTTTCCCGTTTGGTTAGCGAACGTCCACTCGGACCACCGGATGCTTTACCGATCCATCTGCTATGGCATGCATCTCGATCTGGATAGGCTGGGCACCCGCCGTATTGATCCGGCGGGCTACGGGTTCCAGATCCGTCTGGGTGGCCTCGGTCATGGCTTTGGCTTGCGCCGCGGGGTCATTTTGTAGCGGTACCAGAAGCTGCACTATGAACAGAACATTTTCCTTGCGTGCAAGCGCGGCTTTGACAGCCTTGTCTACGATAGGCCCGTAATCGGATTCCGGCGTTCCATCCTCGATCTGCAGGAAGGGTGGTTTTGGCTTTGGTGCAGGAGGTGCTGGTGGAACGTAAGGCTTGGGTGGCTTTCCAGCCTGCGGATTGAACGTGCGCTGATCAATCAGATTGCAGCCGGCCAGCCAGGGAGTCACCAGCAGGATGCTTCCCGCCAGAAGAAGGGCACGTGGAGCCATGATGCCTCGGAAGGAACAAAAATTACGGATAATTGCAGCCATATTGTTGGGGACCGTCGCAGGAACGGAGGGTTTCGGCAAGATTAAGCGCATCAAGTTCATGAAAAACTGTGCCAACCCCCTGTTGCTTCCCTGTAGCGATGCTATGGATGATGCCCTTTCGTCAGAATAGCGGAGTAGGCAGGCATGGCGGTAAAAATCGCGATCAACGGTTTCGGACGTATTGGACGTCTCGTTCTGCGCGGCATCATTGAGAGCGGCCGTACGGACGTTGAAGTTGTGGCCATCAACGATCTGGGTTCGGTAGACGCGAATGCGCATCTTCTGGCTCATGACAGCGTTCATGGCCGCCTGCCGGGCAAGGTCCGCGCTGAAGGCAATACGCTCATCATCGAAGCGAATGGTCGCACCTATGGTCCCATCACGGTGTCTGCCGAGCGTGATCCGTCCAAGGTACCGTTCGAAGGCATCGATGTGGCCATGGAATGCACGGGCCTGTTCACGACGCGTGAAAAGGCTGCGGCCCTTCTGGAAGCTGGCGCAAAGCGTGTGATCGTCTCCGCTCCGGCAACGGATGTTGATGCGACTATCGTCTTTGGCGTGAACGATGATGTTCTGACGCCAGACATGAAGGTGATTTCCAACGCTTCCTGCACCACGAACTGCCTTGCACCTGTTGCTTCCGTTCTGGATGAAGCTTTCGGCATTGAGCGTGGCTACATGGTCACGATCCATTCCTACACGGGTGACCAGCGTACGGTGGATACGCTCCACAAGGATCCGCGTCGCGCCCGCGCCGCTGCCCTGAACATGATCCCGACGTCCACTGGCGCTGCGAAGGCTGTTGGTCTGGTTCTGCCGCACCTGAAGGGTAAGCTGGACGGTACGGCCATCCGTGTTCCGACGCCGAATGTCTCCCTCGTGTCCCTCGACTTCGTACCGAAGACCGTCCCGGCTTCTGTCGAGGCTGTGAACGAGGCTCTCCGTGTGGCGTCTGAAGGTAAGCTGAAGGGCATCCTGGACTACAACACGGCCCCGCTGGTGAGCACGGATTTCAACCATTCTCCTGCATCCTCCACGTTTGATGCCACGCAGACGGCTCTGGTCGATGGCGGCCAGCTTGTTCGCATCTGCGCCTGGTATGACAACGAGTGGGGTTTCTCCAACCGTATGGCGGATACGGCCGCCGCTTTCGGGAGCCTCTGAACCATGGTGTTCCGCACGCTCGATAACCTGGAGGCACGCGG
>Ga0157363_1000355_pt1 | contig 34703 bp, 35 predicted proteins | sample AttsexASBM1_FD_111477 | JGI IMG/M metagenome (GOLD analysis project Ga0157363, IMG submission 111477) | Fungus gardens microbial communities from leaf cutter ant in Ribeirão Preto, State of São Paulo, Brazil - Atta sexdens ASBM1 | ecosystem: Host-associated > Fungi > Mycelium > Unclassified ... | reverse complement strand
GGGGCCTTTCTCTTTCTGTCCCTTGCCATGCCCGGGACCGAAAGATCCAGAGCACCCGTCAGGCAGTTTACGCTTTTCCCCTTTTCATCCCATCAGCAAAACGCAGAGTTGCGTAGCGGCTTCAGGATAGCTGCAACAACCCGAGCGGCCGTTAAATAAAATGTTAACTCTCTCCAAAAATCAGCTCAGGTAGCTGCAACAGGGCCACCTCTGACCTGCGATCTCGTGGAATAATTTGATTAATAAGTGGACCTTTCGCATTTACCGCTCAGCGAAAGTCGCTTTTGGTTATTTCCTCGCTATCGCAGAAGACGACATGCCTCACACTATAAATAAAACGCATACCTCTATAACCATTTTATGGCAGACAAACAGCATCCGTCCGCCTAACCTGGTATAGCTAATTCGCAGTAGTGAAATACCAATTCTTTGTTTCAGATAAAAAAATATAAGAAAACTTACCTCAAATAGTTTTTTAAATGCCTGCTGTTAATGCCGAAAAGGAAAGAACCGATTTTCTTCCATATCGGCATTGATAAAAAAAACAGAGAGCGTACCCATGAGCGATCGCGATATTGTCGATGTAAAGACGTGGATTGATTCCCGCGCCATCTCTTCAAAGCAGTGGCTGGTTCTGGCGCTGTGTTTCATCATTATCTTTTTTGACGGTTACGATGCCGCGGTAATGGGATTTATTGCGCCAGCGCTGATTGAAAACTGGAATATTACCCGAACCGGCATGGGCCCGATTCTCGGCGCAGCGATGTTTGGCGTAGCGCTTGGCGCGCTAATCGCTGGCCCGTGGTCGGACAGATATGGCCGGAAGAAGATCCTGCTGCTGGCTATCCTCTGCTTCGCCTGTTTCAGCCTCGCCAGCGCTTTTGCCCGCTCACCCTTTGAAATGGCATTGCTGCGCTTTTTGACCGGTCTGGGCCTGGGCGCCGTAATGCCGAACTGCGTAACGCTGCTGGCGGAATATATGCCCGAACGCCGCCGCAGCCTGGCGATCGCCGTGATGTATGGCGGCTTTAATATCGGTTCCGGAATGAGCGGTTTTATCGCCGCCGCCCTGCTGCCCTATTTTGGCTGGCGCTCGACGCTGGTATTCGGCGGCGCTGTACCGCTGCTGATGCTGCCTCTCCTGATCTTTATGCTGCCGGAATCCGCCATGTATATGGTAGTAAACAGCGTCAGCCGTGAAAAAATAGCTGCGACGCTGAACCGGCTTGGCGGGACTTTTACCTCCGCCACCGCTTTTGTGCTGGCCGCGCCGGTGGTGCCCAAAAAAGCTCGCGTGCTGCAGCTCTTTTCCGGCGGCTATGCGCGCGGCACGCTAATTCTCTGGCTGACCTATTTTATGGGCCTGTTCGTGATCTATTTACTGAACGGCTGGCTGCCGACCATTATGCGCTCAAACGGCGTATCGCTGGAACGCGCCGCCGTTGTCGCCGGCCTTTTTCAGCTTGGCGGCGCGCTGGGCGGCTTGCTGGTCGGCGCGCTGATGGATCGTCTGCAGGCTAAATATGTTATCGCCCTGTTCTATCTGGTGGGCAGCTTCTGCCTGCTGTCGCAGGGGATCTGGGGCTTTGGCCCGCTGGCGCTCGCGGTGCTGGTGTTTATCAGCGGCCTCTGCATCAACGGCGCGCAGAACGGCCTGCAGGCTTTTTCTCCGGTATTTTATCCCACGGAAATGCGGGCAACCGGCGTCTGCTGGATGCACGGCATCGGCCGCAGCGGCGCTATTCTCAGCTCTTCGCTGGGCGGCGTGCTGTTAGGCGTTTTCCCGGGTCAGACCACGATTTTCATTATTTTATCGCTACCCGCTTTGTTAGCTGCGCTCTCCATTGTGCAACATAAAAACGTCCGGGCTTCCCGGCAGATAAAAGGCGCCGGGCTGAACGATTTGCCAGCTCTGTCGCGTACCCTGAACAACCGATAAGTGAAGAGGTCTGAAATGGCGAAAATTATTGGCGGACTGGCCGTCTCGCACACGCCTACCATCGGCTTTGCGGTCGATCACCATAAACAGCAGGAAGCGGCCTGGGCGCCCATTTTCGAAGGATTTGCGCCGATGCAGCGCTGGCTGGAAGAGAAAAAGCCCGATGTGCTGCTCTACGTTTTTAACGATCACGTGACGTCGTTCTTTTTCGATCACTATTCCGCCTTCACGCTGGGTATCGACAGCAGCTATGCGGTCGCCGATGAAGGCGGCGGCCCGCGCGATCTGCCGCCCGTGCAGGGCCATGCAGCGCTTTCACAGCATATCGGCGCCAGCCTGATGGCGGACGAATTCGATATGTCTTTTTTTCAGGATAAGCCGCTGGATCACGGTCTGTTTTCACCGCTATCAGCGCTGCTGCCCTACGAAAACGGCTGGCCGGTGCAGGTGGTGCCGCTCCAGGTTGGCGTTTTACAGTTCCCGATCCCCAGCGCAAGACGCTGCTATAAATTAGGCCAGGCGCTGCGTCGCGCGATTGAAAGTTATCCGGAAGATCTCAACGTTGCCATCGTGGCGACGGGTGGCGTTTCGCATCAGGTACATGGCGAACGCTGCGGTTTTAACAATCCCGAATGGGACGCGCAGTTCGTCGATATGCTGGTCAACGATCCGCAGCGCCTGACCGAAATTACCCTGGCGGAATACGCCACGCTTGGCGGCCTGGAAGGCGCGGAAGTGATTATGTGGCTGATTATGCGCGGCGCGCTGTCGGCGCAGGTGGAGAAGCTGCATCAGGCTTACTATCTGCCTTCCATGACCGGCATCGCCACGCTGATTCTGGAAAATCAGTCCAGGGAAGCGCCCGCCGAAGTTCACCAGCGCCAGCGCGACAAAATCAACCTTCAGCTCAGCGGCGTTGAAAAGCTGCCGGGCACCTATCCCTTTACCCAGGCGCGCAGCCAGAAGGCGCTGCGGATTAACCGCTTTTTGCACAGGATGATTCAACCTGCCTGGCGCGAGCGCTTTAAGCAGACGCCGCAGGCGCTGTATGAAGAAGCGGCGCTGAGCGAAGAAGAGCGGCGGCTGCTTAACGAGCTGGACTGGCGCGGCATGATCCATTACGGCGTCAGCTTTTTCCTGCTGGAGAAGCTGGGCGCGGTGGTGGGCGTATCCAATCTGCATATCTACTCGGCGATGCGCGGCCTGTCGCTGGAAGAGTTCCAGAAAACGCGCAATCAGCAGGTGCTCTACTCCGTCGCGGGTAAATCCGCCTGACTGGCATCCGGCTGGCAAACCTCACGCAGAAAGCCGATCAGCGCTTCCGCTGCAGGCGAATGCAGGCAGCCGGTGCGATAGCTCAGGCCGATGGCGCGACGAGTATCCGGCAGGGTCGCCAGCGCAATCAGCTCTCCCGCAGCCAGCTCTACTTCCAGCTGATGCGCCGAAACGGCGGTCAGCATATCGGAATCGCGCAGCAGACCGCGGATCAGCGCCAGATCGCCGCTTTCCACCACGGCATCGGGCGCCGGGATGCCCATGGCGTGGAAGCAGCTGTCGAGCAGATGACGAGCGGGCGTGGCGGAGCGCGGCAGCACCCAGCGAGCCGTGCGCAACCTCTGCCAGTCAAACGATTGCCGGGTCAGCGGATGATCGCGACGCGCCACCAGCACCATTTCCTCCGCAAACAGCGTTTCGCTGCTGATATCTTTATGCGCCTCGCTGTCGCGCAGCGCGCCAAAGATAAAATCGATATCGCCCGAGCGCATCTCTGCGCTCAATATCTCCCAGGCGCTTTCGCTGGTTACCACGCTGACGCCAGGATAGCGCGTCGTTAGCCTGACGATAGCCTGAGGCAGCAGGCGCGTTCTGCCCAGCGGCAGCGCGCCGATCCTGACCGATCCCTGTAAGATCCCTTTTCTTGCCGCAAGATCGGCGGGAATATGACGCAGTTCGTTTAGCGCGCGTCGGATCGCCGGTTCTATTTCCCTGCCGGCCAGCGACGGCGCCATGCCATGCGGCGACCTTTCCAGCAGTACCGTCTGCGCGCCGTTTTCCAACACTTTTAGCGCGGCGCTGACGGCGGGCTGGCTCAGCCCCAGCTGCGTCGCCACCGACTGCATATGCCGCGTCTGGCAGAGCGTAACGAAAATCTGTAAACGACGAACGTTGAATAGCCACAGCGGCTCTGCTTCACCAGGCCCGCTTTTTCCCGCCAGCCTGGCCAGCAGCTGTGGAATAAGCCGTAGCTCCGCTATCGCCCTTTCCGCGCGCGGCAGCATGCATTTTCCGGCGTCGGTCAGCCGCATTCCGCCCGCGTGACGCTCAAAAAGCGGCGCGGCCAGCGTCTCTTCCAGATCGTGGATTGCTCGCGTGATAGCTGACTGCGTGCGGAATAACTCATCTGCCGCCTTAGAGACGCTGCCGTGCGCTACTACCTGACAGAACGCTCTGATTTGCATCAGATTTATTCCTTCGTGCCGCTCCGCTTTTCGCGTCATTTGTCGCCTCTGGCCCACTGTGATTTAACCGGCAATATAAATAAAACGCATAGCGGCTGCAATGAAATGAATTATCGCCGATGCGTGCGGAGTGCCAGCATAAAGAAAACGCAAAGGAGCCTGAACATGACTGACACTTCGACAAAAACCGCGCTGGTGGTCAGCGCCCACTCGGCTGATTTCGTCTGGCGCGCCGGCGGCGCGATTGCGCTGCATCAGCAGCAGGGTTACCGCGTGCATGTGGTCTGCCTCTCTTTTGGCGAACGCGGCGAATCGGCCAAACTCTGGCGCAAAGGCGAAATGACCGAAGAGAAGGTGAAACAGGCCCGACGCTCGGAAGCGCAGGCCGCCGCTGACATCCTGGGGGCGAGCATTGAGTTTTTTGACCTGGGCGATTATCCGCTGCGCGCCGATAAAGAGACGCTGTTTCGCCTGGCCGACGTATACCGCCGCGTGCAGCCGCATTTCGTGCTGACCCATTCGCTGCACGATCCCTACAACTACGATCACCCAATGGCGACAAACCTGGCGCAGGAAGCACGCATTATTGCCCAGGCGGAAGGCTACCGTCCCGGCGAGAAAATTGTCGCCGCGCCGCCGGTCTACTGCTTTGAACCGCATCAGCCGGAACAGTGCGGCTGGAAGCCGGACGTGCTGCTGGATATCACCAGCGTCTGGGATAAAAAGTACGCGGCTATCCAGTGCATGGCGGGCCAGGAGCATTTGTGGGAATACTACACGCGCGTGGCGCAGCAGCGCGGCGTGCAGGCTAAACGCAATGTCGGCATCGCGGCGGCCCGCGACATTCTTTACGGCGAAGGCTACCAGAGCATTTTCCCGCGCGTGACGGAGGATCTGGCATGAAGAGTCTCGGGCAAAAAGGCGTGGTCGTGCGCACAATCCAGCGGGCCGACAAAAAGGATCTCGTCACACTGGCCGTTTCGGGCGTGGCGACGGTGCATGAAGCGCAGGGCCGCAAAGGGCTGCTCGATCCCGCTATCCGGCCCATCCAGCAGAATAAAAGCCTGGCGGGCAGCGCGGTAACGGTGCTGCTGGCGCCGGGCGATAACTGGATGTTTCATGTCGCCGTCGAACAGTGTCGGCCAGGCGATATGCTGGTGGCCGTGCCAACTTCGCCCTGCGTTGACGGCTTCTTCGGCGATCTGCTGGCGACCTCTTTACAGGCGCGCGGCGTCGTTGGGCTGATTGCCGATCATGGCGTGCGCGACTCTCGGACGCTGCGTGAGATGGGTTTCGGCGTCTGGTCGCGGTCCGTTTACGCTCAGGGCACGGTAAAGGAGACCCTCGGCTCGGTTAACGTGCCGGTAATCTGCGCTGGCCAGCTGATTATGCCAGGCGATACGATCGTTGCCGACGATGATGGCGTCGTCGTGGTGGCTCGCGCCGATACCGCGCGCATCGCAGAAAAAGCGCGCCAGCGGGAAGAGCTGGAGGAAAGCAAGCGCGCACGGATGGCGGCGGGCGAGCTGGGTCTGGATATTTATCAAATGCGCGCGCGCCTGGCGGAAAAAGGACTGCGCTATGTAGAAACCCTCGACGATCTGGAGGAGTGACATGCGCCAGCGCCGAATCCCCTGTTTACTGATGCGCGGCGGCACCTCTAAAGGCGCCTGCTTTCTGGCGGAAGATCTGCCGCAGGAAAAAGATCTCCGCGATCGCGTGCTGCTGGCGGTGATGGGATCGCCGGACAGTCGGCAGATCGATGGGCTGGGCGGCGGCGATTCGCTAACCAGCAAGGTGGCGATTCTTCGCCGCTCGGCGCGCGCCGATGCCGATGTCGACTACCTCTTCGCCCAGGTTAACGTCGATCGCGCCAGCGTGGATTACGGGCAAAACTGCGGCAATATCCTGGCGGCGGTCGGGCCGTTTGCCCTTGAGCGCGGCCTGGTCGGGGCCAGCAAACCGGTTACCGAAGTGCGCATCTTTATGGAAAATACCGGGCAGTTGGCAACGGCCAGGCTGAACACGCCGCACGGCGAGATCGACTATGACGGCGAGCTGAAAATTGATGGCGTACCCGGCTCGGCGGCGGAAGTGGTGCTGAACTTCAGCGATATCGCCGGTTCGAGCTGCGGTTCGCTGCTGCCGACCGGCAACGTCCGCGATGTTTTCGATGGCACCGAAGCGACCTGTATCGACAACGGGATGCCGGTAGTGCTGCTGCGCGCGGCGGATCTGGGCCGCAGCGGCTATGAAAGTCCCGAACAGCTGGATAGCGACGAGGAGTTGAAAGCGCGTCTTGAGGCCATCCGTCTACAGGCCGGGCCGTTGATGAATCTGGGCGACGTCAGCCAGCGCACCGTACCGAAAATGACGCTGCTGGCCGCACCGCGCGCGGGCGGCGCAATCAGCAGCCGGACTTTTATTCCGCACCGCTGTCACGCCACCATCGGCGTGCTGGGCGCGGTCAGCGTAGCCAGCGCCTGTCTGCTGCCGGGCAGCGTGGCGGACGGGCTGGCAAGCGTCGGCGATGAACGCGATCAGCGGCTCAGCGTCGAACATCCAGGCGGCGAATTTAGCGTGCTGCTTCAGCGCGATGCACGCTATCGGCTTTCCGGCGCAGGCTTGCTGCGGACGGCCAGGCTGATTTTCGCTGGCGAAGTACAAATTCCCGGCCATATCTGGCCCGTTTCGTCCACGCAACAGGAGGCAACCTGATGATGACCGTGACTTTTATCGGTTTTGGCGAGGCGGGCGCAATCCTCGCTGCCGGTCTGGCACAGCGGGCTGAGGTCACCATCTGGGATCGCAAGCTGACGCAGCAGGAAACACGCCGGGAAACAGAGCGCAAAGCCGCCGCCTGCGGCGTTCGCGTCGCCCGTTCAATGAGCGAGGCGCTGCAGGACGCCCGCCTGATTTTTTCTGCGGTCACCGCTGCAGAATCGCTGAACGTGGCGATGGCCGCAGCGACAGATCTGCGCGACGGCCAGACGTTTCTCGATCTCAACTCCGTCTCTCCGGCAACCAAGCTGGCCGCCGCTGAGCTAATCGAGGCCGCTGGCGCAGCCTATATCGATGTGGCGGTGATGGCGCCTGTGCCGCCGAAAGGTTTGCACACGCCGCTGCTGATTGGCGGCCCGACGGCGGAAAGCGTGGATGTCGAACTCCAGTCGCTGGGGCTGAACAGCCGCTACCGCAGCCGTGAAGTGGGCGAAGCTTCGGCTATCAAGATGTGCCGCAGCGTGATGATCAAAGGGCTGGAAGCGCTGACCACCGAGTGCCTGGGCGCCGCCCGCGCCTATGGCGTAGAGCAGGCGGTGCTGGAGTCGCTGCACGCCAGCTTTCCGTCGCTGGGCTGGGATGGCGAACTGCCGGACTATCTGATTAGCCGGGTTGCGGAACATGGCCAGCGGCGAGCGGAAGAGATGCGCGAAGTTGTGCAGACATTAAAGGACGCCAATATCGCGCCGACGATGAGCGAAGGCATTGTCAGCACGCAGCAGGGCCTGGCCGACGCGCTCAGCCAGCATGGGCTGCGTTATGCGCAATTGATGCCGTTTAGCTGGCGGCAGACGCTGGATCGACTTCGCGTACCGCGCTGACGCTGCTTTTTACAATTTGTCTGGCGCGCGTCACATTTTTATCCGCGCCGCTTTCAGATTGTTTACGTCGCCGCTACATTGAACTCATCCGACCACTTTAGCGACCGCCATCATGAGCCTTTCCCTGTTTTCACCTCTGGACTTGGGTTTTACGCAGCTGAAAAACCGTGTGTTGATGGGATCGATGCATACCGGGCTGGAAGAGCATCCCGACGGCGCGCGCCGCCTTGCGGCCTTTTACGCCGAGCGTGCGGCGGCGGATGTAGCGCTTATCGTCACCGGCGGCATCGCGCCTTCGCCGGAAGGCGTGGTGATGGCGGGCGCTTCCGTGCTGAATCATACCGGCCAGCTACCGCATCATCGCGTTATCACGGAAGCCGTCCATCAGGCTGGCGGAAAAATCGCGCTGCAAATTCTGCATGCCGGACGCTACAGCTATCAGCCCGGCCTGGTGGCGCCTTCTGCACTTCAGTCGCCCATTACGCCTTTTAAACCTTACGAACTGACTCACGAGGCCATCCTGCAGCTGATTGCAGATTTTGCGCGCTGCGCCGCGCTGGCTCAGGAAGCGGGCTACGACGGCATAGAGATTATGGGCTCGGAAGGCTATCTGATTAACCAGTTTCTGGTCGCCAGAACCAACCAGCGCCAGGATGACTGGGGCGGCGACGAGCAGCGGCGCATGCGCTTCGCGCTGGAGATCGTGCGCGCGGTTCGTCAGGCGGTAGGCGCGAACTTTATTATTATTTATCGCCTGTCGATGCTCGATCTGGTGGAACAGGGCAATACGCTGCCGCAAACGATACGTCTGGCGAAAGCGATTGAGCAGGCAGGCGCGACGCTGATCAATACCGGCATCGGCTGGCACGAGGCCCGTATTCCCACTATCGCCACTTCCGTACCGCGTGGCGCTTTCGGCTGGGTGACCCAGCAACTGAAGCGAGAGCTTACCGTGCCGCTGATTGCCACCAACCGCATCAACCATCCCGACGTGGCGCAGGCGCTGCTGGACGAAGGCTGCGCCGATATGGTGTCGATGGCGCGCCCTTTCCTCGCCGACGCGGCCTTTGTGCGCAAGGCGCAGCAGGGCCGCAGCGACGAAATTAATACCTGCATCGGCTGTAACCAGGCCTGCCTTGACCAGATATTCGCCGGCAGGCTGACCTCCTGCCTGGTCAATCCGCGCGCCTGTCATGAGACTGAAATGGTCATCACGCCTGCGGCAAATCCGCAGAATCTGGCCGTCGTCGGCGCCGGGCCAGCCGGACTGGCTTTCGCCGTTAACGCCGCCAGCCGCGGACATCGCGTGACGCTGTTCGACCAGGCTGCCGACATTGGCGGCCAGTTCAACATTGCACGACAAATCCCCGGCAAAGAGGAGTTCAGCGAAACGCTGCGCTACTACCGGCGTCAGCTGGTGCTGAACGGCGTAACGCTGCGGCTGAATCAGGCGGTCACGGCGGCCGATCTGGCTGGATTCGATCGGGTGATCCTGGCGACCGGCGTGCTACCGCGAACGCCTGAAATACCGGGCATCGATCATCCCAGCGTACTGAGCTATCTGGAAGTGCTGCGCGATAAAAAACCGGTGGGCAAGCGGGTAGCGATTATCGGCGCGGGCGGCATAGGTTTCGATACGGCGGAGTTTCTGAGCCAGCAAGGCGAGGCCGCCAGCCAGGATATTACGGCTTTCTGCCGCGAATGGGGCATCGACCAGACGCTGCGCCAGCCCGGCGGCCTGATCGCGGCGGCGGCGCTGCCGTCGGCGCGGGAAATCTGGCTGCTTCAGCGCAAGCCCGGTAAACCTGGCGCTACGCTTGGCAAAACCACCGGCTGGATCCATCGCGCCAGCCTGCAAATGCGCGGCGTCGCCATGTGGGGCGACGTGGAGTATCAGCGGATTGACGACAGCGGCCTGCATATTCTGCACCAGGGCGAGCCGGTATTGCTGGCGGTGGATAACGTGGTGATCTGCGCCGGTCAGCAATCCGACCGGCGGCTGGCGGAAGCGCTGGGCGATCGCCCTGTGCATATTATCGGCGGCGCGGATCGCGCGCTGGAGCTGGACGCCAGACTCGCTATCGCGCAGGGCACGCGGCTGGCGTTAAGCCTCTAGCGATGGCCTGGCAACAACGACCGTCGCCAGGCTAAGCTGACAGGGTTATCGACAATCGCTGAAAAGGTCGCCCGATGCCGCACGTTTACCGCTCCGCCCTGCTCTCTTCCTTCGACTGGCTCGATCACGCTTTTCAGCCCGCTGGCGAACCGCCGCCGCCGGAAAGCGTGATGAATCGTCAGCGCCATACCGCCAGCGTATTGCTGGACAGCGAAGCGCTTCCCGTTAAAAGCCACGAGGCCGATGGCCTGATTGGCACAGGTTCGCATCCTGTCGCCGTCTACACTGCGGACTGCCTGCCGGTGCTGCTCGCCGACGTGCGACAAAAACAGGTCGCCGCCGTTCATGCCGGACTGAATGGCGCATTAAAAGGCGTGTTGATTAACGCTATTCGTCAGCTTTGCCAGCGCGGCGCGACGCCGGAAAGCCTGCATATCGCTATCGGCCCAGCTATCGGGCCATGCTGTTATGAGCTGGGCAAGGACAGGATTGAGGCGATGCATCAGGAGGATCCGCATCAGCTAAGTCCGCTGCTGGCCTGGTCGGCGCAGCAAAGCCGCAACCCGCAGGCGATCAGGGCGCAGGCTGTTGGCACCACGCAGGGCGTCTGGTTCGATTTGCCGCTGCTGGCTAAGCGTATGGCGATGCGGGAAGGCGTACCGGAAGCGCAGATCGAGCTGAGTCAGATCTGCACCTACTGTATGGCGGAAGAGCAGGCCAGCTATCGCCGCAACGGCCATTTCCAGCTCGGCTATCAGCAGCGCTACTCGTGGATCAGGCGGCGATAATCCCGCGCCGCCTTGACTAAAAGCTAGCGCAGCTTCACCGAGCGCAGAATAACAAACTTCTGGTTCGAAGCCACGGTAGTGCAGTTGCCGAACAGCTTCTTCATTTTGCGATAGTAATCAAGATGACGATTGCCGACGATGCGCAGCTCGCCGCCGTACTGCAGGCAGCGGCGCGCGTCGCGGAACATCTGCCAGGCAATATGATCGGTCAGCGTGTTCTGCTGGTGGAACGACGGATTGCAGAGCACGGCGTGCAGACGATCGGAAGGGAAACCGGCCAGCGAGTTGTTTACCGCGAAGTGGCTGCGCGCCAAATCCTGCGGGCGGTTGACCTCCACATTCATCCGGCTGCTGGCGACCGCCATCCAGGATTCATCCACGAAATGGACTTCCGCCGTCGGATTCTGCTCCAGCGCCAGCAGGCCGATGATACCGTTGCCGCAGCCCAGGTCGACGATTTCGCCGTCGATATTGTCCGGCAGATGCGCCATAAAGAAGCGCGCGCCGACGTCCAGGCCGCTGCGGGCAAAGACGTTGGCGTGGTTATGGATCTGATAGTCGGTGCCGTCCAGCGTCCAGCTATAGGTTTCCGGGCCGTCGGCCAGCTCCGGCAGGGTCGGCGTGCAGTAGATCAGACGCGCTTTCTTCACCGCCAGCGAGGTAGTGGTTTCGCCCAGCACGCGCTCGAACAGCTGGAGCGTCGAGGTATGAATATCCTTTGCTTTGCCCGCGGCGATAACCTGCGTGTCCGGCGTTACCACGCTGCGCAGCGCGCGCAGCTGCTGCTCCAGCAGCGCCAGGGTTTTAGGGATTTTGATCAGCACGCGTGCCGGGCTGGCGGGCAGCGCGGCCAGGCTGTCCAGAAAATGCACGTCGCCTTCGTCCATGCCGTTCGCCAGCAGATTCTGCCGCGTCGCCTGCTGGCTGATCCAGGAGTCGCTGATGCTGAACAGCTCTTCGCCCACCAGCGCGCAGGCCAGCGCGCCGAAGGTATCGTTGAAAATCAGCGTCGCGCCGTTGGCGGGCGTATCGGCGACCTGTTTCAGCAGGTATTCATCGGCGGCGTCCCACGCCTGTAACGGGCTTTCGTCACGCATCTGGGGAAAACGGTGCAGCGTCAGCGTGCGGTGGCTCAGTTCGAATTGGCTCATGGGATCTCCGGCTGGATAAAAATTCCCGCGAGTTATCCCTTAAAACGCGCCGACAGTAAACGTTTTTCTTGCTTCAACGCGGTTTGCCAGCGTAAATAATCGACTTTTTTTTCTATTCCTTTATCGACTGAAATTTCTGATTTTTTCGCCCGGCCCGCCGCCCGCCCGCCGCCGCTTCGCTCGCGCCCGCCGCGATCCTCTCCTATATATTTGATTATACGAATATAGCCGGAGCGCAGCGTGGCTGCGTCGCTTACCTATGACCCATGCCAGGCCGTTTCGCTTTGAGTCCACCACGCCGTTCGTCTGGCTGCTGATTGCCGCTGCAGGTATGACCGATGCCCTGCTCTATCTGCACAGCAAAGAGATGCTGGCGGTCTATATGACCGGCAACAGCTCCAAAATGGCGCAGTTCTTTCAGCAGGGCAATCTGGCGAAAGCGCTGCCGCTGCTGACCATCGTTATCGCCTTTATCGCCGGCACCACGCTGGCGGCCTGGCTGGGCAATAAAGCCCGATCCTGGCGCGCGCCGCGCCTGCTGCTGCTGGTGGCCGTGCTGCTGGCGCTGGCCTGCCCTTTTGTCGGCGAGAAATTTACGCTGGCCGCCGTGCTGCTTATCAGCGCCGCGATGGGCGCGCTGAATCAGGTGCGCAGCAGCGAAGCGGGCGTGACTTTTATTACCGGTACGCTGGTCAGGCTGGGCCGCGTGCTGGCCGCCGGAGAGCTGCGCAGCGCCGCCAACTACGCGCTGCGCTGGCTGGTGTGGATTATCGCCGCCTTTATCGGCGCGCTGCTCGACAGCCGCTTCGCCCAATATTCGCTGCTGGCGGTGGTGCTCTGGTGCCTGGCGCTGGCGGCCGTCGTCACGACTAATCACTTTATGCTGACGCGCAGGCTGAAACAGCGCGCGGTCCGGCAATCATAAACAGGAGAGACGCATGACTAAACCCCAGCGCGATTACGCCCCTTCCGGGCCGGGAACGAAGAGCGGCCCAACGCTGCCGGCGGCAGGCAAAGCGCTTGCGCCCAACGCTATCGACACAGGGGAAGTGAAAGAGCAGGCGGTGGTATTCGAAAACTGGAAAGGCGCTGCCGACCGGCCGGAACCGCAGCCCGCCGCGCCGCTGCCGCCGGATGAGCGTTTAGGCATTGCTATCGTCGGGCTGGGACGTCTTTCGCTCAATCAGATCCTGCCCGCGCTGAACGAAAGTCAGTTCGCGCGCGCCGTGGCGCTGGTTTCTGACCGGCCCGAGAAAGCGCAGGCGGTCGCAAAGCAGTACGGCATCGATCCTGACGCTATCTATCGCTACGACGAGATGCAGAAGATGGCCGACAACCCGAAGATTCAGGCGGTCTACGTGGTGACGCCGAACGGCCTGCATCGCGATCACGTCGTCGCGGCGGCGAAAGCGGGCAAGCATGTGCTGTGCGAGAAGCCGATGGCGAATACGCCGGACGAAGCGCGCGAGATGATCGCCGCCTGCGAACAGGCTAAGGTCAGGCTGATGATCGCCTATCGCTGCCAGCACGAGCTGTTTAACGTTGAGGCGGCGCGCCTGACGCAAAGCGGCGAGCTGGGCAAGCCGCGCGTGATCGAGGCTATCACCAGCCAGGTGCAGGGGCCAGGCGATCAGTGGCGAATGCGTGCGGCGCTGGCGGGCGGCGGCGTGCTGCCCGATATCGGACTTTACTGTCTGAACGGCGTGCGCACTATGCTGGCGGAAGAGCCGGTCGAGGTTTACGCGCAGATTATTAACCCCAGCGATGACGAGCGCTTCAGCGAAGTGGAAGAGACGATCGCCTTTACGCTGCGTTTCCCTTCCGGCGCTATCGCCAACTGCTTCAGCAGCTACGGCACGCACGAAGCGAAAGATATGCGCATCCGCCTGGAGAAAGGCTGGATCGCGCTGGACAACGCTTTCGCCTATGAGGGACAGCGCCTGCAGATTGCGCAACGCAACGGCCAGTCCGAACAGGTCAACGAGCTGAGGCTGTCGCCGAAAAATCAGTTTACGCTGGAGATCGATCATTTCGCGCAGTGCGTGCTGCACGACAAAACGCCTTACTCGCCGGGCGAAGAAGGCTTACAGGATCATATTCTGATGGCGGCGATCTATCGCTCCGCGCGGGAAAATATGCCGGTGAAATTGACTCACGATTCGCCGCATCCGCCGCTGAAGATCGCCGATCGCCAGGGGTAAAGCGTCGCCTGCGGCGGCTTTCCGTCCGCAGGCCGTTTTCAGACCGCCTCGTGTCGGCTGATAATAGCGAGAATATCTTCGATCGCCTCGTTCAGCAGCCTGCCTTCGCGGTAGGCCTGCAGCTCCGCTTCGCCGCCGTTGACCACCTTCTCCGGCCGCTCGACAAAAGTCCCGATCGGCTCAAATTTCGCGTTCAGCACCAGGGTAAAAGGAATGCGTACCTTATCCAGCGCCAGCGCAGGCAGCAGCGTGCGCTCCGCCCGACTTTTGCTGATAATCGCCTGCGAGACGTTCGGCTGTAGCTCACTGATAAACTGCATGGCGGTGACGTTGCGCTGACAGTCGGGACACCACAGCTCGGCGGCGGTCAGCAAATAGTAAGTGCCGCGCACCTGCCCGATCCGCTCTCTCAGCTCGCTGGCGACAAACTCTTCCGAAGCCAGCTTCGCGCGCGCTTCCTTAACGGCCGCGATTTCACCGGCAAGGCCGGTTCGGGCGAACGTCTCAAAGCTTGCGCCCGCGCTGAACAGCTCTCTGTAATCAATCATGGTGGCTCCAGGTCATTCGTGAAACCGACAGTATGCGAAAAGGCGTAGAGGCTTGCAACGCGGTTAAAGCGTCGCGTCGGGCGGCGCGCGCGTGGTAAAATCGCCGCCTGCTATTCAAATCCAGGAAGCGCCCGTGTCTTTACTCTATCTACAAGGTTATCCGGAATCGCTGCTGACCCAGGTTCAGCAGCTGATCGACCAGCAGCGGCTGGGTGAAGTGCTGCAAAAGCGCTATCCCGACACGCATTCGATTACCAGCGACAAGGCGCTGTATGACTATGCGCTGACGCTGAAAAACCAGGCGCTGCGCAACGCGCCGCCGCTGAACAAGGTCATTTACGACAGTAAAATCAAAGTGATGAAGGATGCGCTGGGGCTACATACCGCGATTTCCCGCGTGCAGGGCGGCAAGCTGAAGGCGAAGGCGGAGATCCGCGTGGCGACCATTTTTAAACAGGCGCCGGAAGCTTTTCTGCGCATGATCGTGGTGCATGAGCTGGCGCATATCAAAGAGAAAGATCACAACAAGGCGTTTTATCAGCTCTGCTGCCATATGGAGCCGCAGTACCACCAGCTGGAGTTCGACACGCGCCTGTGGCTAACCGAACAGGCGCTACGCGGCAAGGCGAGCTAACCCGCCTATAAAAAATCCTTCGCTTTCTGAATCAGGCTGGTTTTGGTCAGCGCGCCCAAAAATTTACGCTCGACGGGATTGTTCAGCACCGGCAGGCGCTCCAGCGTTACGCGGGCAAAAGCTTCCCAGCCTTCGGTAATGGTCTGCTTTTCAAAAACATAGGGAAAGGATTCGTCCGTCACGCAGCTGACCGGCGAGCTGAGCGTGATCTCTTTATCCAGCACCTTGCGTGAAATATCGTGAATCGACGCCGCGCCCAGAAACTGCCCGCTTTCGTTGATCACATAAACAAAGCGTTCGCGCTTCAGCGAGCTGACCGCCAGCGCCTTGCCGACGGAATCGTGCGGCTGCAGCGCCGCGCCGGAGACGATAAACTGCGAGATAATGCCGTTATCGAAGTCGAACTTGGCGTCGGAGCGGCTGAAGTGGTTTTTAATAACCGGATAGGTACTGCTGGAATGCAGCTGATAAACCACCATAAAAGCCAGCGCGCAAGCGATCATGGTGGGGAACAGCAGGCTGCTGTTCAGCGTCATTTCCAGCACCATCAGCATCGCCATCAGCGGCGCCTGACTGACCGCAGCGAGCACCGCGCCCATACCGATTACGGCGAAAATCACCGCGTTGTCGACCGGCATTCCGGCCAGCGCCGCCACGCTGGCGACCACCACGCCCAGCAGCGCGCCGGTCAGCAGCGAAGGCGTAAACAGGCCGCCAACGGCGTTGGAGCCGACGGAAATCGCCGTGGCGAGCATCTTCAGCAGCAGCAGAATAATCAGCCCTTTCAGCATAAAATCGCCTGCCATAATCTCTACTATCACTTCGTAGCCGTTGCCTAACACGCTGGTGCTGCCGACGGCCAGCGCGCCAACCAGCAGGCCGCCCAGCCCCAGCCGCAGCGGCAGGCTTTTGACGCGGGCGAAGCGCCTGCGGCTCTGCGCGATCAGCCAAATCAGCATCCAGCCGATCAGGCCAGCCAGCAGGCCGATTAGCACCGTCAGCGCGATACTGGTTGGCGTCAGCGCAAACTGCGCCTGGGAAAAGAGATAGATCGCCGAACGGTAGCCCAGCGCCGACATGGTCAGCACCGCCACGCCAGCCGAGATAATCAGCGGGATCAGACGCTGCAGCGCGGAAATGCCGAAGGCGATCTCCGCGACGAAAATCGCCGAAGCAAGCGGCGCGTGATAAACGGAAGAGAGTCCGGCCGCAGCGGCCATCGCCACCACGTCGCTGTTTTTCAGCGGCAGTTTTTTAAAGCAGAAACGTCCCATCAGGCTGCCTGCCAGCGCCGAGAGCTGCACCATCGGCCCTTCCTTACCGATAGAGGCGCCGCTGCCGATGCTGGCGATGGAAGAGAGCGCGCGAAACAGCGAGGTTTTGGTCGGCACCGCGTCCAGACGAGCGTTGATAACCTCCAGATAATCGGTACGCACCGTCGCTTTCTGCTCAAGCGCGGTGGCGTAATGCAGGAAAAATCCGGCAATCAGGCCGCCGACGCCCACAATCAGCGGCCACGTGTACCAGGGCCAGACGTGGATAGCCTGGGTCACATCCTGGCGGCTGCTGAACAGCAGCAGATTGATCTGCTCAATCAGCAGCCGGAAGCCCAGCGTGACCAGTGAAGCCACCAGCCCCACCGGGACAGCGACCAGCAGGCTGGTCCAGTTAAGTGCGTGTTTACTGCCCGTGGACATCAATTTTTCTGACCTCGCCGCCGTTGTGATGCTCCTATCGTGAGAGAGGATGCGTTAAAAATCAAATGCTCGCATTCGCCCTCTTCCGGAAATATCACGCCTGTTGATTGAGAAACAGCATAATGACTTTGCAGGTTATCGGACGCGATTTAAGGCGGTTCCGTCTTTAAATCAGCCTGGTTTTTTCAGCCTGCGGGCGGTTTGCAATGTAAATATTGCTAAATATTTCTGTGGAAGATTGACCGCTTTCGCCGCACTGACTATCTTCACTGCTGCAAAGGGGAGTAACTTCTTCGTCGGTTAATCGTCATTACGGTGCGCAAGCACCCGGTTGCCGGGCAGTCAGCATCCTGACTGTAAGTGAGACCTTGCCGGAAGGCGAGGTTTGCTCACAGAAAAATATGTGGCTGGCGTCTTCTGACGTTAGCCCTATTTTTTTGACAGGATAAAGTTATGAACACTGTAGGCACGCCTTTACTCTGGGGCAGCTTCGCTGTCGTAGTGCTGATTATGCTGGCTATCGATCTGCTGCTGCAGGGAAAGCGCGGCGCGCAGACCATGTCGATGAAGCAGGCCGCGTTCTGGTCGCTGGTCTGGATTAGTCTCTCGCTGCTGTTCGCCGCCGGTTTATGGTGGTATCTGAAAGAAACCGTCGGCCCGCAAATCGCTCATACCCAGGCGCTGGCGTTTCTCACCGGTTACGTGCTGGAAAAAGCGCTGGCCGTGGATAACGTTTTCGTCTGGCTGATGCTGTTCAGCTACTTCTCCGTTCCGGCCGCGCTCCAGCGCCGCGTACTGATCTACGGCGTGCTCGGCGCCATCGTACTACGCACCATCATGATTTTCGCCGGTAGCTGGCTGGTTTCCGAGTTTAGCTGGATCCTCTATCTGTTCGGCGCGTTTCTGCTGTTTACCGGCGTCAAGATGGCGATGGCCGGCAGCGAGGACGAAGGCGCGGTCGGCGATAAACCCGTGGTGCGCTGGCTGCGTGGCCACCTGCGCATGACCGATAATCTGGAAGGCGAAAAGTTCTTTGTACGCCGCAACGGCCTGCTCTACGCCACGCCGCTGCTGCTGGTGTTGATTATGGTCGAGCTGAGCGACGTGATTTTCGCCGTGGACAGCATCCCGGCCATTTTCGCCGTCACCACCGATCCCTTTATCGTGCTGACCTCTAACCTGTTCGCCATTCTGGGCCTGCGCGCAATGTACTTTTTGTTGGCCAACGTGGCGGAACGCTTCTCGATGCTGAAATATGGCCTGGCCATCGTGTTGGTGTTTATCGGCGTTAAAATGCTGATCGTCGACTTCTACCATATTCCGGTCGCCGTTTCGCTGAGCGTGGTAGGCGGTATCCTGGCGACAACGCTGTTAATCAATGCCTGGGTTAACCGTCGTAACGATCGCCTGGCACTACGGAAATAATTTTTACCTCTCTGTAACACCCAGCCTGGCGGCGAAACCTTGATTTGCCGCCAGGTCAATTTTCGCTTCCCCTGCTATCACATTTCCTTATACTGCCTGCGCAAACACACCGATGCCGACCTTGCAGCGCATATGACGCCAGGGCGCATTCCATCACTTTCACAGCTGGTTTTTTTATATGAGTATCGAAAAGAGTCGTTCCGGGCCGCTGCAGCGTTTGCTGCAGGCGAGCCTGGTTACCCAGATCATGATCGGTCTGGTCGCTGGCCTGGCGCTGGCCTGGTTTTCCAAAGAGAGCGCGCTTTCCGTCAGCCTGCTCGGCACGCTGTTCGTCAGCGCGCTGAAGGCCGTCGCGCCGCTGCTGGTCATGGTGCTGGTGATCGCCTCTATCGCCAACCACAAGCAGGGCCAGAAATCCAATATTCGCCCTATTATCATGCTCTACCTGCTGAGCACCTTTTTTGCCGCCGTGCTGGCGGTGGCGTTCAGCCATCTGCTGCCGCAAACGCTGACCCTGACCACTGCCAATAACGAGATCACGCCGCCTTCCGGCATTCTGGCAGTGCTGAACGGCCTGCTAATGAGCATGGTGTCTAATCCGATCGACGCGCTGCTGCACGCCAACTATATCGGCATTTTGGTGTGGGCGATTGGCCTGGGTCTGGCCTTCCGCCACAGCAGCGAGACGACGCGCGCTTTTCTGAACGATGCCTCCGACGCCGTGACTTATCTGGTGCGCATCGTGATCCGCTTCGCGCCGATCGGCATTTTCGGCCTGGTTTCCTCCATTCTGGCCTCAACCGGCTTTTCCGCGCTGTGGCAGTATGCGCATCTGCTTGGCCTGCTGCTGGGCTGTATGCTGGTGATGGCGCTGGTGGTCAATCCGATCCTGGTGTACTGGAAAATCCGTCGCAATCCTTATCCGCTGGTCTTTACCTGCCTGCGCGAAAGCGGCGTTACGGCCTTCTTTACCCGCAGCTCGGCGGCCAATATTCCGGTGAATATGGCGCTGGCGAAGAAGCTGAACCTGGATGAGGATACCTACTCCGTCTCGATCCCGATCGGCGCCAATATCAGTATGGCGGGCGCTTCCATCACCATCACCGTGCTGACGCTGGCGGCGGTCAACACGCTGGGCATCCATGTGGATATCGGCACCGCGATCCTGCTCAGCCTGGTCGCCTCCATCTGCGCCTGCGGCGCTTCCGGCGTGGCAGGCGGTTCGCTGCTGCTGATCCCGGTAGCCTGCAATATGTTCGGCATCCCGAACGATATGGCGATGCAGGTGGTCGCCGTAGGCTTTATTATCGGCGTGCTGCAGGATTCCGCCGAAACGGCGCTGAACTCCTCCGCTGATATTCTGTTTACCGCGGCGGCCTGCATGGCCGAAGAGCGCCGCGTCGAGCAGCAGGTCTGATCCTGTCCGCCACGGCGCCGTGGCGGAACCTACAGCGTTACCCCGCTTTTAAAAATCGCCAGCTCGCGAAAATCATTCTGTTCGTTGCGGGTCTGGCGACCGCTGGCGATCGCCGCCAGCAGATCGAGAAACTGCGCCAGCAGCGTTTCCATTTCCACTCCCTTCAGCAGCGCGCCCGCATCAAAATCGATCCAGTGCGGCTTTTTCGTCGCCAGCTCGCTGTTGGTCGCCAGCTTCACCGTCGGCACAAAGCCGCCATAAGGCGTGCCGCGTCCCGTGCTGAACAGCACCATTTGGCAGCCCGCGCCAGCCAGCGCGCTGGTGGCCACCGCATCATTTCCCGGCGCGCTCAGCAGATTAAGCCCGGGTAGCCGCAGGCGTTCGCCATATTTCAGCACGTCGACCACCTGACTTCGCCCGGCTTTTTGCGTGCAGCCCAGCGATTTCTCCTCCAGCGTGGAGATGCCGCCTTCTTTATTGCCGGGAGAAGGATTTTCATAAATGGGCTGGCTATGGGCCAGGAAATAGTGTTTGAAGTCGTTGATCATGCTGACCGTTTTATGGAACGTTGCCTCGTCGCGACAGCGATTCATCAGGATGCGCTCGGCGCCGAACATCTCCGGCACTTCGGTCAGCACCGTCGTGCCGCCGCGAGCAGTGAGCCAGTCGGAGAAGCATCCCAGCAGCGGATTCGCCGTTATACCGGAAAGCCCGTCCGATCCGCCGCACTCCAGGCCGAATTTCAGCTCGCTCAGCCGGCCCGCTTCACGGCGATCGCCGCGCATAGCCTTATAGAGCCGCCGCAGCTGGATTAAGCAGGCTTCGATTTCATCGTCGTGCTGCTGCAGCGCCACAAAGCCGACGCGTTCGGCGTCAAACTCGCCCAGCGTCGCTTTGAACTGCTCGATCTGATTGTTCTCGCAGCCCAGGCCGATCACCAGCACGGCGCCGGCGTTGGGATGACGCGCCATATTTTGCAGCATGGTGCGGGTATTCTCATGGTCTTCTCCCAGCTGCGAACAGCCGAAAGGATGGGTAAAGAGCTGCACGCCGTCTGTGTCCGTCGCGCCGCTGCACTCCTGTAAAAAGCGCCGCTGAACCTGCCGCGCGATGCCGTTGACGCAGCCTACCGTAGGCAGAAGCCAGAGCTCATTGCGTATCGCGACCTCGCCGTTGCGGCGGCGGTAAATAGCGATCTCGCGATCGTCATCGCCCGCCGGCAGGCTGATAAAGCCCGGACGATAGCTATATTCATCCAGCGCGCTCAGGTTGGTGCGGATGTTGTGGTGATGAATAAACTCGCCAGCGGCCACAGGCCGCACAGTATGGCCGATGGACAAACCATATTTCACGACCTGCGCGGCGGCGGCCAGCGGCAGCAGGGCGAACTTATGCCCGCGCCTGATGGCCTGCTTTAGCGACAGAAGCTCTCCGTCCACCTTCAACACTTCGCCAGCGGCCAGATCCTCAAACGCTACCGCCACGTTATCGTCAGGATGGATTTTGATCCAGCGCTGCATGACTTGCTCCTTACTCTGTCCAGGCCAGCGCCGCGCGTATGCCTTCGACAATGCGCTGCAGATGCTCCGCTACGTCAGCGGTCAGCAGATCGATTTGCCACTCCAGAAAGGTCCGCCAAAAGCTGCCGTCGCCGAACGGGATAATGCGGTCAGGGTGAGATCGGCCCGGAAAGCGGCTGCGAGTTAAGCTGAGCATAGAAACGTCCTGTCTGCGCGAGCTAAAGCTCAATGCCGAAATAGTCGCGGGCGTTGTTGAAGCAAATATTTTTCACCATCTGTCCCAGGTGGTTGATATCTGCCGGCGCCTGGCCCGCCTCGACCCAGCCGCCGATCATGTCGCACAGCAGCCGGCGAAAATAGTCGTGCCGCGTATAGGAAAGAAAACTACGGCTGTCGGTTAACATGCCGACGAAGCGGCTCAGCAGCCCCATCTGCGCCAGCTGGGTCAGCTGCCGCGTCATGCCGTCGAGCTGATCGTTGAACCACCAGGCGGAGCCGAACTGCATCTTGCCCGGCTGCCCTTCGCCCTGAAAATTCCCCGCCATCGTGGCGATCGTTTCGTTATCACGCGGATTCAGGCAGTAGAGAATGGTTTTCGGCAGGGCGTGATTGCGATGCTGGGCGTCCAGCAGGCGCGCCAGCGGCACGGCGAACGGGCTGTCGTTGATCGAGTCGAAACCTACGTCCGGCCCCAGCCGCGCAAACTGCAGGCTGCTGGCGTTGCGTAACGCGCCGATATGATACTGCTGCGCCCAGCCGCGTTTGGCGTACTGCGACGCCAGCCAGACCAGCACCGCCGTTCTGAACTGTGCGATCTCATGGCCGCTCGGCGCGATCCCGCCAAGACGCCGCGCCAGAATACCGTCCAGCGTCGCCTCGTCGGCTTCGGCATAGATCACCACGTCCAGCGCGTGATCGGAAATCCTGCAGCCGTGCGCTTCAAAATGATCGAGACGACGTGAAAGCGCGCGGCAAAGATCGTCGAAGCGCACGATATCAACATCGGCCGCCGCCGACAGTTTTTGCAGATAATCGTTAAAACCCGCGGCTTCGATATTAAACGCCTTGTCCGGCCGCCAGCTTGGCAAAACTTTGATAGTGAAGCTGTTATCTTCCGCCAGCCGACGATGGTAGCGCAGATCGTCAATGGGATCGTCAGTGGTGCCCGCCATATGAACTTTCATCTGCTGCATGATGCCGCGAGCGCGAAACGCCTCCTGCGCCAGCAGCTCGTTGCCCCTTTCCCATATTTCCCTGGCCGTTGCCGGAGAGAGCAGCCTGTCCGTTATGCCGAAAGGACGGCGAAGCTCCAGATGCGTCCAGTGGTAGAGTGGATTGCCAATGGTGTCCGGTACGGTTTTCGCCCAGGCCTGGAATTTCTCTTCGTCGCTGGCGTCGCCGGTGATCAGCGCTTCAGGCACGCCATTGGCCCGCATCGCACGCCACTTATAGTGGTCGCCCTTCAACCAGATATCGTAAAGATTGGCGAAGCGATAGTTGTCCGCGATTTGCTGCGGCGGCAAGTGGCAGTGGTAATCGAAAATTGGCTGTTCGGCGGCGAAATCGTGATAAAGCCGACGCGCAAATTCGCCGGTCAGCAAAAAATCTTCACACATAAATTTTGACATAACACCTCCCTGTAGCGCTCCGGCTAGTCGATAAAGTTATCATACCAATATACACCGCTGTCGCTAACGATATGTTAAACAGTTCACAAAAAGACCAGGAGCGGTGAATTCAGGGCCAGGTAAATCGCTATTTAAAATTAATTACTTGATATTAATAAGTAAAAATTGCAGACAAGGTGATAAATGTTGTTTTGTGATGGTTCTCACCTTTCAAACCTGTATGACAAGTTAAGGTTACGCCGTTCAGGCGCGCCGCTGAACATTTTTTATGCGGGTGCTCTACCGGCAAGCCGTCCCGCTCCCGTCAGAGAGGTCGCAACGCACAGGAAGCTTGCGGCTGAGAAAACGAGCAGGAGAACTCATTTAATGCGAAAAATTAAGGGACTACGCTGGTATATGATAGGTCTGGTCACGCTTGGCACCGTGCTGGGCTATCTGACGCGCAACACCATCGCCGTTGCGGCGCCCACGCTGGAATCGCAGCTGCATATCACGACGCAGCAATATTCTTATATCGTTGCCGCCTACTCCGCCTGTTATACCGTTATGCAGCCCGTCGCAGGCTATATTCTGGATATTCTCGGCACCAAACTGGGCTACGCCCTGTTCGCCATCCTGTGGGCTATTTTCTGCGGCGCTACGGCTTTCGCCAACAGTTGGAGCGGGCTGGCTATCGCCCGCGCGGCCGTAGGCGCGGCGGAAGCCGCGATGATCCCGGCTGGACTGAAAGCCACCAGCGAATGGTTTCCCGCAAAAGAACGCTCTATCGCCGTCGGCTACTTCAACGTGGGTTCCTCTGTTGGCGCAATGCTGGCGCCGCCGCTGGTGGTCTGGGCTATCGTCGCCCATAGCTGGGAAATGGCTTTTATCGTCACCGGCGTTCTCAGCTTTATCTGGGCGCTGTGCTGGCTGATTTTCTACAAGCATCCACGCGATCAAAAAAGGCTGCTCGACACGGAGCGTCAGTACATTCTTTCCGGCCAGGAAGCCAGGCACCAGCTGAACAACGCCAGTAAAATGTCGGCCTGGCAAATTGTTTGTAGCAAAAATTTCTGGGGGATCGCCCTGCCGCGTTTTCTGGCCGAGCCAGCCTGGGGCACGTTTAACGCCTGGATCCCGCTGTTTATGTTTCGGGTCTACGGCTTTAACTTAAAAGAGATTGCGCTGTTCGCCTGGATGCCGATGCTGTTTGCCGATCTCGGCTGCATTATCGGCGGCTATCTGCCGCCGCTATTTCAGCGCCTGTTCGGCGTCAATCTGATCGTTTCGCGCAAGCTGGTGGTGACGCTGGGCGCGGTGCTGATGATAGCGCCCGGCACCATAGGTCTGTTTACCAGTCCTTATATAGCCATTGCCCTGTTCTGCGTGGGCGGCTTTGCTCACCAGGCTCTGTCGGGCGCGTTGATTACTCTCTCTTCTGATGTGTTTGGGCGTAATGAAGTCGCTACCGCCAACGGCCTGACGGGAATGGCGGCCTGGAGCGCCAGTACAGTGTTTGCGCTGATTGTCGGCGCGCTGGCGGACACCCTGGGATTCAGTCCGCTGTTCGCCGCGCTGGCGATGATGGATCTGTTGGCTGCGGTGGCGATCTGGACGCTGTTAAGTAATCAACCTGACGCCGCGCCAGCTCCTTCGCGCCAACGCGCTCTGACGCCCTGAAGATCGTTTCTTCAGCAGGCTAAAAGTGGTATAACAAATCCCCTTTTATGCTGCAGGAGAAAGATCATGGGGATGACAGAGTCCCGACGTCTTTACCAACAGCTCGCCGCAGAGTATAAGCGCCGTCTGGAAAAAGGCGCTTATGCCGTCGGCGACAAATTGCCCGCTGAACGTCTTATCGCAGAAGAGATGGGCGTCAGTCGGACGGTGGTACGCGAAGCGATAATCATGCTGGAAGTGGAGGGCTACGTCGAAGTTCGTAAAGGCTCCGGCATTCATGTGATATCGCAACGGCAGCAAAACGCGGTCATTCCCGACGCGCAGCTTGAATTCGCCAGCTTTGGCCCGTTTGAACTGCTTCAGGCTCGCCAGCTGATCGAGAGCAATATCGCGGAGTTTGCCGCGACTCAGGTCACCCGCCAGGATATTTTGCAGCTGATGGATATTCAACAGCAGGCCAGAAAAGAAGATCGCTTTCGTAATTCCGAATGGGATCTTCGCTTCCACGTGCAGATAGCCCGGGCGACGCAAAACGGCGCGCTGGCTGCGATAGTAGAAAAAATGTGGCTGCACCGCCTGCATAATCCCTACTGGCTGAAACTGCATGAACATATTGACGACAGCGCAATTGAAAGCTGGTGCGACGACCATGAACGTATCCTTGCCGCCCTGATAAGAAAGGATGCCGCCGCCAGCAAACTGGCTATGTGGCAGCATATTGAGCACACGCGCGAGATGCTGTTCGCCGCCACCTCGGACGACTTCGATTCCGCCATCGATCGCTATATGTTTACGGAAAACCCCGTTATCGCCCTCGATTTCCCCTCAAACCAGAATAATTAGCATTTTGTTCTGCCAAAGGCGGCGAGATCCGCCTTAGTAAAGCGTAATTATGTCAGGCTATGTAAAACTGCTTTTCTCCCGAATGTCGCGCCTGTACAACATGCTGGAAACCCCTTTTTTCATTTGGCAGGCAGACGGTTAGTTATAATTAGCGGTTTTTGCACCTTTAGCCCAGGATAACAATCGCATGCCTTGTTTTTAGAATTATTAAAAATCATCCGTGTTAAGAGGCCGTTCAGCACGCATACTTATCATCATCAAAATGTGACGAACTTTGCCGGAACATGGCTGACAATGATGTTCAGGGAAACTTTATGGATACTATCAAAGCGCTGGTTTATGCCCTGTGGCACCAGGATTATGTCATGTTGGCCGATCCTTCTTTGGTCTGGGCAATCTATCTGGTGCTGTTTATGATCTTATTTCTGGAAAATGGCCTGCTTCCCGCCGCTTTTCTGCCGGGCGACAGCCTGCTGATACTGGTTGGCGTGCTGATCGCCAAAGGCACCATGAATTTTCCGCTAACGCTGTTTATCCTTACCACCGCGGCCAGCCTGGGCTGCTGGGTCGGTTATATTCAGGGACGCTGGCTGGGCAATACGGCGACGGTGCAGCGATGGCTTGCCCATCTTCCCGCGCAATATCATCAGCGGGCGCACGCGCTGTTTCACCGTCACGGTCTTTCCGCTTTGTTGATCGGCCGGTTTATCGCTTTCGTCCGCACGCTGTTGCCGACTATCGCCGGGCTTTCGGGTCTGAGTAACGCGCGTTTTCAGTTTTTTAACTGGATGAGCGGGCTGCTGTGGGTACTGATCCTCACCGTGCTGGGCTTCGCGCTGGGCAAGACGCCGCTCTTTCACAAATATGAAGATCAGCTGATGGTCGGCCTGATGATCCTGCCGCTGCTCTTGCTGTTTATCGGCCTTTTTGGGTCGCTGTATGTTTTATGGAAAAAGAAACGGACTATGGAGAAAGGAAACTCATAATGAAATCTCGCGCTTCTCTGAAACAGACGCTGAGTCTGCTGGCGCTGGCTTCGGTCGCGTTGACCGCCGTGATGCTGCTGCCAACGCTGTTTCGCAGCGAAACCGCGCTACAGATACGGGCCTCGCGTCAGGGCGCCATGCTGCCGGATGGCTTCTATGTCTGGCAGCGGCTCAATGCCGAAGGCATTCATATCAAGAGCATTACGCCGGATAAAAACTCGCTGGTGATCACCTTCGACTCGCAGGAGCAAAGCAGCGCCGCCGAAAAAGTGCTGCGCCGCCTGCTGCCGGAAAATCTTGATATCGCCCATTCCGAACAGAATGCCGACTGGGTCAGCCGCATCGGCCAGCGTCGGCAAAGTATTGGTTAATCTCCACGCCCGGTTCTCCTCCTGCCGGGCTCTCTATCCTTAAGAATCTTCTCCCTTTTTGAGCTTTCCGAATTTCCTGACTATGCTTAATTAGCCGGCGGCAGCCGGCAAGCATGACAGGATTAACTGGGATACACGCGATCCCACACAACGGAAGGTCACTTTATGAGATACCGCACGATCCTTGGCCTCAGCCTTTTATCCCTGACCACTTTCGCTCAGGCGGCAGACTCGCTGTGCCTGCAAAAAGAGCAGGATATCCAGCACGAGATCGATTTAGCCCGTCAGCATGACAACCAGCGCCGCGTTACCGGACTGGAGCGTGCGCTGACGGAAGCTCGCGCAGGCTGTACGGACGGCAAGCTGAAGGCCAGCCATCAGGAAAAGATCAAAGATCTGCAGCAGAAAGTGGAAGAGCGGCAAAAAGAGCTGAACCAGGAAAGAGCGGACGGCGATGATAAAGAGAAGATCGCCAAGCGAGAACGCAAACTGGCAGAAGCAAAACGTGAACTGAAGGAAGTCCAGGCTGCCCCTTACTGAAGCAGGCCTGGTTCTCATTACCGATAATAAAGGAGTTTGTTATGTCAAAAGATATCACTTCCGATCACCTGCGTGCGGAATTAAAAAACCTGGCGGATACGCTGGAAGAAGTGCTTAGCAACACCACCGATAAGTCGAAAAACGAGCTGGATAAGCTGCGCAGCAAAGCGCAGAGCGCGCTGAAAGATACGCGTGCGCGCCTGGGCGATTCTGGCGATCGTCTCGCCAAAACCTCGCGCGAAGTCGCCGACAACGCTGACGTTTACGTACGTGAAAATCCCTGGACCAGCGTAGGTATCGGCGCCGCTATCGGCGTAGTGCTGGGCGTTCTGCTGACGCGTCGCTAACAATGGCAGATTCCCAGCAAAGCCAGGGCCCGGGCAAAGGGGTCATCAATATCGGACAGCGCATCGTTACCACTCTGGTCGGGATTGTGGAAACCCGTGTCAGGCTGGCGGTGGTAGAGCTGGAAGAGGAGAAGGCTAACCTTATTCAGCTGCTGATTATGGTAGGCCTGACCATGCTCTTCACCGCTTTCGGTCTGATGAGCCTGATGGTATTGATCATCTGGGCGGTGGACGCGCAGTATCGCCTGATGGCGATCGGCATCACCACGGCGGTGCTTTTTGGTCTGGCGCTAATCTTTGGACTATGGACGCTGGCCAAATCCCGTCGCTCCACGCTTCTGGGCGCAACCCGTAAAGAGCTGAAGTCCGATCGTAAACTACTGGAGAAAGATTAATGAGCCGCGACCGTGACGAGCGCAAGGCCGAGCTGCTGCGCCAGATCCAGCAGCAGCGGCTCGATCTCAGCATTCAAAAGAAATATTTTCTGGAGAGCACCGCCCGTTACGATCGCGGCTGGCTGACGCTGGTTAGCCTGAAGCGCTATATCGCGGTCGGCAGCGGTCTGGCGGCAATCTGGTCAGTACGTAACCCACGCCGCATTACTCGCTGGGCCAAACGTGGTTTGGGCCTCTGGAGCACGGTGCGGATGGTGCGCAACTTTATGCCAGGTCGTTAATCTCTTGTCCGGGTTCAGCTGAGCTGCATCCGGACAATCAGTTTTTCTGAAAAACTTTGACAGTTTAACTCGCTTACAATCCCCGACCATCACGAATATTATCTTCTGCAACGACCGGTACTTAGCGAATTTATCGCGTCATTACTGGCTTCAGAGCGGCTGCGGGCATTCCCAGCCAGACTATTTTTATCGGGGATTATCATGAAAAAATTAGAAGATATCGGTTTTCTGGCTGCGCGTATCCTGATGCCTGTGCTGTTTATTGTCGCCGGCTGGGGAAAAATCACCGGCTACGCGGGCACTCAGCAGTATATGGAAGCCATGGGCGTGCCGGGCTTTCTGCTACCGCTGACTATTTTACTGGAGTTCGGCGGCGGCCTTGCCATCCTGTTCGGCCTGCTGACCCGCTTTACGGCCATTGTGACCGCTATCTTCACGCTCATTACCGCCTTTGTGTTTCACAGCAACTTCAGCGTGGACGGTAACTCTATTAGCTTTATGAAAAACCTGACCATCGCTGGCGGCTATCTGCTGCTGTTTATTACCGGCCCGGGCGCTTTGAGTCTCGATCGTCTGTTGAATAAAAAGTGGTAATCCGATAGCCATACTGATGGATCCTGTATTTTCGCTGCTGCTTTCCCGGCCGATATCTTACCGCAAGTGGAAAGCAGCACCGGAGCTCCCGTTCATTTTATCGGCCAGAAATGACAAAAAGGCACTCATACAAGCAGGTATAAATACATAAGATAAACTAAAAATATTTTTTAATCAGCCTCCCGAATATATTTATGACCAGCAGAAAGGATTTACAGTTTCTCGCTCCGAAATATACAGTATTTTATCCAGAAGGAAGAGAAATGAAAGAAGATGTTATTATAGTGCGTCACCAATAAACTGGAAGCCTGTGCCAGTACCTCAGGGCCAGTCAAAAACAGTTTGAAAAAATAATAAAGAGATTTTTACCCCGTTGAAATAAGGGTAAAAAAGCAGGGGCCAGCCCTGCTTATGTAAAAAAGCTTACTCGCACCACTCTGCTTAAAAAGGGAGGTCTGTCGTCCCACCTTTACTTAAGCTAAATCCATTTATAGCGCTTTTATGCTTTTTTGGCACTGATCTGATTGATAGCATCGATACCAAACTGAACGATATCTACGATGCCACCACCGATGTTGTTGATTGCGCTAACAATATCTACTTCCAGCAGGCTTCCGATGCCGAAGCCCAGTTTGCTGGCAGCACTGGTAGCGTCGGTTTTAAGACCGCCGGCCGCCGTACCCTGGTCAATAATGCCACCGATAGCGGCGCCGATGGACTTACCTAAGTCGGAAAAGAAACCTGCACCTGAAACTTCAGAGACTTCTTGTACGTTTAATTCACGCATAACTTTACTCCTTGTTTAATAGATCATCCTGCCCATTAAGGGCAGGGCAATATTAATAAACAAAAAGAAGAAAAGTCAAACATTAAATAAGAAACAACTGAATAGTTATCAGAATAATCGTCGCGAAGTCAGTATAAATAAATTATCAAGGAAAAATAAATGATTACTGGAAAGACCCTCTTCCACCTATTCAATAGTATACGAATTAATTTAGCATCATTCAGACACCCCTGAATCACCTGGTGGTTGAAACGCTATTCTGGACTATATTTAAAGTCTATTTTTTAATAAATCATTTTTTATTACGGAGTCTGTATGGGACAGTTAATTGACGGCGTCTGGCACGACAACTGGTACGACACGAAATCCACAGGCGGCCGTTTTAAACGCGCCGATTCCGCCTGGCGCAGCTGGGTAACGCCTGACGGCTCTGCCGGCCCCGATGGCAAGAGCGGCTTTCGCGCGGAAGCGGATCGTTATCATCTTTATGTTTCTCTGGCCTGTCCCTGGGCGCACCGCACGCTGCTGATGCGTAAGCTGAAAGGCCTGGAAAAGCTGATTTCAGTGTCGGTAGTGCATCCGCTGATGCTGGAGAACGGCTGGACTTTCGGCGAAAACTTCGAAGGCGCGACAGGTGACAGCCTCTATCAGAATGAATTTCTTTATCAGCTTTACCTGCACGCGGACGAAAACTACACCGGTCGCGTTACCGTGCCTGTGCTGTGGGATAAGCAGCAAAATACTATCGTCAGTAACGAATCCGCCGATATTTTAAGAATGTTTAATAGCGCATTTGACGCCGTCGGCGCCCGCGCCGGCGACTACTATCCTGCCGATCTGCGTCAGAAAATTGATGACATTAACGGTTGGGTCTACGACACCGTAAACAACGGCGTCTACAAGGCGGGCTTCGCCACTTCTCAGGCTGCCTATGACGAAGCCGTCACGGCGCTGTTTCAGTCGCTGGATCGCCTGGAGCAAATGCTGGGGCAACATCGCTACCTGACCGGCGACCGCCTGACTGAAGCGGATCTGCGTTTGTGGACCACGCTGGTACGCTTCGATCCGGTGTATGTCACCCATTTTAAATGCGATCGCTATCGCATTGACGACTATCTGAATCTTAACGGCTTCCTGCGCGAGATCTATCAACTGCCGGGCATAGCGGAAACGGTCGATCTGGCGCATATTCGCCATCACTATTACTGCAGTCATAAGACGATCAACCCGCACGGCGTGATTTCCACCGGCCCCGCGTTCAACTGGGATGAACCGCACGGGCGCGATCTCCGCTTCCGCTAGCAGCCTTACCCCTTAGGCGGCGCCGGACGCTTCGCCAGCAGCTTAGGGATTTCCCGCAGGCACCAGGCCTTGGCTTCGCCCATGCTGTCGCGACGCCAGGCCATAATGATATCGACCTCTTTACTGTATTCCGGGCTGACCACTCGCAGCCTTCCTTCCGCGACATCCTTTTCCACCAGCGGCCAGGGCATGGAAGCCACGCCAAGTCCCGCCAGCAGCGCGCGGCGTTTATCTTCGATAGAGCTGACGGTCAGCCGCTGCTGCTTATCCAGCAGCTGAACCGTCAGTACCGGCCGTTCGCGAGCCGTATCGGCTACGGCGATGCCGCGATATTTTACGCGAGAAATTTCCGACAGCGGTTCCGGCTCCTGATGGATAGGGTGATCCGGACTGGCGACAATCACGCTTATAATGCTGTAGAGCTTGCGAGTGTTGATCTCCGAAGAGGCGCGAAAGTGCATATCCGGCGCGATAACGATATCCGCCCTTCCCTGTTCCAGCCGCTCCCAGGCGCCAGCCAGCACTTCAGTCACCAGCGCGATCTGCGTATTAGCTTTCTCAGCGAGCTTATCCACCAGCGGAAAAAGAGACTCGGATGGCACCAGCGCTTCGGCCACAATGGTCAGGTGCGTTTCCCAGCCGCGCGCCAGCGCTTCCGCGTCGGTAGTCAGCTTGTCGGCCGCTTCCAGTAAAATCCGCCCTCGCTCCAGCAGCATACGGCCTACGTTGGTGAATTTGGTACGATGCCCGGAGCGGTCGAACAGCACGACATCCAGCTCTTCTTCCAGCTTCTGCATGGTGTAGCTGAGCGCCGAAGGAACTCGTCCCAGCTCGTCTGCCGCCGCGGCGAAGCTGCCGCGCCGATCGATAGCATCCATCACTCGCAGCGCTTCCAGCGTCAGAGCGCGATCTTTAGCCATAGCTATTCTCTGTCAGGATTTTTGAACATGGCAAGCAGATTAACTGGCTAACAATCTGCCGTCCAGCGTCTTACCATAGGCTCATAATAAAGGCCGGCGCAGTATGTCGGCCAGTCAGGAGGAAAGCATGATTATCAGTCGCACCGTACAGCAGTGTGGTAAAGCCGATTACGGCTGGCTGCAGGCGCGCTACACCTTTTCCTTCGGCCACTATTTTGATCCAAACTTGCTGGGCTACGCCTCTTTACGCGTGCTCAACCAGGAAGTGCTGACACCAGGGGCTTCCTTTCAACCCAGAACCTGGCCAAAGGTCGACGTTCTGAATCTGATCCTGCAGGGCGAAGCGGAGTATCGCGACAGCCATGGCGGCTGCGTGGCGGCAGGCGTGAGCGATGTGCTGCTGCTGGCCGCCCAGCCCGATGTCAGCTATAGCGAGCACAACCTCAGCAGCGAACAGCCGCTGACGCGGATGCAGCTCTGGCTGGATGCCTGTCCCGAGCGGGAAAACGCGCCGGTGCAGCGCCTGGCGTTGACGAAAGAGGCGAACTATACGCTGTTGGCCTCGCCTGACGGCGTGGATGGCAGCCTGCAGCTGCGGCAGCAGGCCTGGGTGCATCATGTGCGACTAGAGCCGGATGAAGCCTGTACGCTGCCGCTGCGCGGTTCGCGCGCCTATCTGCAGTCTGTCCACGGCAATTTGACCGTGACGGCCTCTTCAGCGGACAAGCAGACGCTGGCCTGCGGCGATGGCGCTTTTATTCAGGAAGAAAACAGCATCACGCTGGTGGCGAATACGCCAACGCGCGCGCTGATAATCGACCTGGCTGAATAGCCGTTACCTGTTTTTATCCGAAAGCCATCGGCGCAATGACGCCGACGGCATAGTTTGGCGCGGCTGCTTTTAGCGCTAAGAGACGTTGAATAAACTGATGGGCACGGCAACTCTTTCGCCAATCGACCAGCCTTTTTTGCCCAAAATGCGCTGCGGCGTATTATCAGGAACGGTGAAATAAAAGGTATTGCTCTCTTCCTCCACGCTTCCCTCATCCAGATCCTCCGGATCCAGATCCATCTCGTCCAGCTCTTCTTCGGTCAGCCCCAGATGGGTCGCCAGTATCGATCTTTTCATTATTTCACTCCTTATTGCTTACCTTTGAAGTTAAGCAAAGATTCTTCTTACGCGCCTTTTTGTTTTGCGGCTTTAGCGAAACGATATCGATTCATCGCCCGTTGAAGCCCTATGGCTTACTGTTGATTCCACCGAATTATGGGAGAGCGTAGAGTGAAAAAACTGCTGGTTGTTTCTCTTATTTTACTGAGCGGCTGCGTCGATTTGGGACGCGTGAGTATGCATCCTGAAGTAAAAGAAGCCGAGCTGAAGGGTAATCCGCCTGAGGTTGCCAGTTGCCTCTTTTCCGCGGCGCTCGGCCAGCGCCTTCGGCTGGAACGGGACGATCCGCTGTCTGCGGATATTGAAAGGTATAATTTGACGATGCGGAATGGCGATAAGGTTGCCTGGGTCGAGGTGTCGGCGGCACCGCGCAAGCGATCCAGCGTCTCCTTCTATTATGCCAAAGAGGCCAGCGCCGCCGTTTCCGCCATGATTGCGCAGTGCGAGGACGCGCGTTTTTAGGCGGGCCGCTTATCTGTTACTCGCAATATCAGGGGCAACGCCTGGCGCACAAAGCAAAAAACCCGCCGAAGCGGGTTACAGATTGCTGACAAACCTGAATCGTCTCTGGATTTTGGCTTTTTTCTACAGCAACACGGCAGCTTCATAGCGGTAGAGGCAGAGAGGATAAGCGGACCGTTTGGCGCATGGACGCGCCAACCGAGCCATCAGGGATGATTTCACGGCGTGTCCGTGTTCCGATCTGCCTCTACGGCTCTGTCACTGATTTAAACGCGACGAGGGAGTTTTTCATCAATCTCTAACCCGCCGAGGCGCTGAATGCGTGAAGATGACCGGTAAGCCGCTTTCTTTTCATGAATAGCGTCGTGGACAGTCATTCATCTCTTATATACTCAGAAAGCAAAAAACCCGCCTAAGCGGGTTACAGATTGCTGACAAACCTGAATCGTCTCTGGGTTTTGGCTTTTTTTCTACAGCAACACGGCAGCTTCATAGCGGCAGAGGCAGAGCGGATAAGCGGACCGTTTGGCGCATGGACGCGCCAACCGAGCCATCAGGGATGATTTCACGGCGTGTCCGTGTTCCGATCTGCCTCTGCTGCTCTGTCACTGATTTAAACGCGACGAGGGAGTTTTTCATCAATCTCTAATCCGCCGAGGCGCTGAAAATGTGAAGCTGGCCGGTAAGCCGCTTTCTTTTCATGAATAGCGTCGTGGACAGTCATTCATCTTTTATATACTCAGAAAGCAAAAAACCCGCCTAAGCGGGTTTTCTACTGAAAATGTGAAGCTGACCGGTAAGCCGGGTTCTGTCGTGGACAGTCATTCATCTAGGCCAGCAATCGCTCACTGGCTCAAGCAGCCTACCCGGGTTCAGTACGGGCCGTACCTTGTGAACCCCTATTTGGCCTTGCTCCGGGT
>Ga0157363_1000354_pt1 | contig 34712 bp, 7 predicted proteins | sample AttsexASBM1_FD_111477 | JGI IMG/M metagenome (GOLD analysis project Ga0157363, IMG submission 111477) | Fungus gardens microbial communities from leaf cutter ant in Ribeirão Preto, State of São Paulo, Brazil - Atta sexdens ASBM1 | ecosystem: Host-associated > Fungi > Mycelium > Unclassified ... | reverse complement strand
ATCCGATTTCTATAAGTTGTTAAGACTTTCACAAGTATGCAAGACTTTCTTCAGATTTTTATACAATCTTAAACAAGAATATTTTAGTCTTACATCTAGAAAAAATGCATATATACGGAATAATATATGGAGAAAGCGGTTTTGCTGATGCATCTGTATAAAAATTTAGTTAGATACAGATCCGAAAATAATTTTGTTTGGACTATTAAAATAATTATGTAGGGCGCTCAAACTATATAATTACTGGAATATTCAAGCTCTTGGCAGCATTGTCGTTTTACATAATTATTATAATTCAACAAAATTATTTTTAAGTTTGTACCTAGCTAAATTTTTAGATACTTCAGCAAAACTGTTCTTTTCAGGTATACCTATAAAAATCTGCACTGAAGCTCAAAATTCAAATTGCTGACGGAAGGTGCAAAATTTCACTGGAGGGTTATGTAATATTTAATTTAAAGACATTAATCTCATTGCTTTTTCTTAAATATGTTCTATTTAATAACGCATAAATACATATAATATCATGATGTTATAAATGAAAATGTAAAATATTAAAAGTACGCGCAACGTTTACCGGGCATATAAACTGTTCTCGAAATTTTATTAATATGAAAATATTTTGAATCTTACAATAATTAGATACATTCTATTTATGAAATATATCATATTTAATGAGAGCATTTTTCATTGATGAAGTTTCCAGATAATTAAACAACGCTATAATTATCGCAGGCGTCTGAGCTCGAACTCACGTAACCCTATCCCCGCATCTGGCGATGGAAGATTCATTCACAATGGCGTTCACTAATTATTTATAGCTGAGAAATGACATGCTTCCGTCGCAAGTTTCAGAAAATAAAAACATGTATACAGGAACGTATTCTGTAATATGAAAAGAAGTAAGCGAGTCGCGCGACATTGGAGTTTCGTTTCAATATTCGCTATAGGCGCAGTTTCTGTGCGAGCCTCGGAGTTCTATTCATATTTTATCTCGGTCGATTCTTTTATTTTTCATTCATTCTAACCACCCATCGCTGGCATTTCGCTGTAACTAGCAAGAAAGTAAATAAATAAGTTGTGCACTCGCGTTGAATGCTCGCCCGTGCAACTATATATGTGGCCGTGGTCGATTGTCATTCCTGGGAAATCGGCTGTGATGCACATAGTTCGCTGGAAATTATGCTGGAGCAACAGAACGTATCATTTCTTTCGTTTCTCAACATTTTCTTCATCCTCGACATTCGTCATATTCTACCTATTGTGCTTGCACGCGATATATACATTGCAGGCAATTGCAAATGTGTTTTTTTTTTTCAAAACAAAAGCTTAATACAAAAAGAGTCTCTCTCGCTATCCGGCAGTAATGAAAACCACAAGAGAAGATATTTTAAATATCGAATAATATTAGATAATGTTTATAATTTATGTTTAAAGCTACATCTATTTAAAAAGAATATCAAAGTATCAAGCTTAATAAATTAAAATAGCATTGCATTGTAAACGAATGCGAACTGTAAAATTGTGCTTCTTGCTTAAAATATTTCTTCATTTTCTGGATGTTCTTGAGGGCATTAAATAAACAATGTCGTGGTCGTTAGTTCAAACACTTGGAACTCATCCCTTAGCTTTTGTCGACTCATTATTATTTTAACATAATGCTAATTTTTCTTGTAAGAGAATTTTATTTTTACAACATAATAAACGTTATATTAACTAATTATTATTCTTGACAATATGGCAATTGAATAAATTTTTTAAATTAAAGATGTCTAAAATAAAATTAGACGAAAAATATAGTTTCTATTATTTCCTTAGAAGTTTTTATGAAGTCCTTCCTTAGAAGTCCTACGAAGCTTTTTACGTCCAATAGTATCTTTGACATCAGAGTTGTCCAACGAAATAAAATAAAAATATGAAAGAACAAGGGTGGAATAAAATCGCATATTTCTCTTTTTCTTCTAATCTTTAAAAAGTGCTCGCCAACGAGCGCAACTTAAGAATTCCGAAAATTGAATTTTCTGCATATTGAATCATATTTCTCCGCTCTGTACTACATTCATAGAAACCTGCAATTCCCACGTGAAAAATTCTTTTTTTTTTTTGCGGAAACGACGAAGTTCTGAGTTATGGTCTGCGTTATGTTTATGTGTACATTTGCATTTGTAAAATAAATAGATTATGGGCCAAAACGCCGTCAGAATTTGTAATGAATTTTTTGCTACACATAACTTGCGTCAAATGAAAAGAATTGAGAAATAGAATTAAACAAATTAAATTAAAAATAAAGATATGAAATTATTGATTAATTATTTTGGATAATATATTAATTCGATTTATTTAATACAGCAATTTGTATTAAGTTATTAATTTATATATAATATAAAATTTAATAGTAATTTGAAAGATTATGCATTGGATAATTTTCATATATAATAAAATAATTGCATAATCTATATTACAAATATAAAATATCTATTATGTATGTATTGCATATTTTTAAAAAATTTTTTTAAAATTTTGATTAATTAGTCAAAACGTAAAATTATTTTTAAAAGTATCCAATGTATAAAATGAATTAATAATATTTAATTCTATTGCTATTACTTCATTTGTCTGTTTTATCGTTCATATACGTAAATGGATAAAAAAATTGTTTGAGGAAAAGTAGGACGCTGATGCTGATTGCGAGCTATCACGCCATATTCCTTTCCGCAACCTCGCACGAAATGAGATTTGCAGGGAGCTTAATGGACCAGCGAACGACAATTGGATCTTGCCTACCAGTCCTCATGTAGATTCTCAGCCCCTTATCTTGAAATGTCACTGATTCTAACTTTAAGTTTCGTGCGTCACGCATAATACCCGTCTACAAAATTGAGAGATCGCAAACGTCCGACGCGTCGCCAAACTCGCGAAAGCACTCTCTCAGAAAATTATACCATGCATCGTGTTATCTTGCGATAGTGCGTGTCAATATCCTGTCAAAGTAACAATTTGCAATATTGACGTTTCATTCATCGTAAGTAAGATTCTCGTAACCGCGACGCGCCGCTGCTTGCCGCTGTCTGTCCTCCGTATGCATCAGGTATTTTCAATTCAAACGCCTTTCCAACTGACAGATGAGATGCGAATTATATCGCCGAGTGATGCAAATTTCTCGCATGCTGTGTAGGAAATAGAGAGAATGTCACTCCAACTAATATTATCGTCTTGTTCAAATATAAGAGAACAATTATAATTTATCGATATATATTTTTCACATGTTAAATTATGTAAATTAAATTAAACAAAACAAGTTAAATTTATAATAGAAATGTTAAATTTTTGTTTTTAAAGAAATTAAATGTATTTTCTTTGTAAGAAAATTTTCCATTAGAAAAAACGCAAAAAATTAAGTTACATTGAAACGAAAATTCGACTTTATGAACTTAATGAATTTCAATAGGAGCAGCGAGATTATTACATTATTTACCAAATAACAAATCGATAATCAGAAATTTTCTAACAGTTTCATATTTTATCATTCATACACAAAATTTATTTTTACTATAAAATAAATCTATTTCCCTGTATATAATAAGAATTTAATTTAGATTTCCAATAGTAGATTGCAATATTAGACTGCAATATTAAACTTTATTTTCAATATTCAATTATAATTAAAAATCTGTGAATTAAAAATTGTTCCTCTATTGAATTTCGAATAGCCAGAAAACGAAAATTGTTAACTCTAAACTCTTTACAAAAATTAATTATTGTGAAACTCGTTAGCAGGAAAGCAAGCAAATATTATCAATGGGCAGTTTGCATAACCATGGAATAGATATAGTCGATCTCGAAGCTCAAAGAGATACCCGGATGTTATTGATTGCACTCGTATACTGAATGCATTCCGCGACATTGCATGCTGAAGAGCAAGAAACTCGCGTTAACCCCGAAAAGAGATGAACGTTCGCGTTTACCCAAGCAGGAGTGCGGTTCCGTGGCCAAAACTACGAATGCAATTTAACCTCCCCCGTTTGAAGCGTATCCGAAGAAAAACACAGAAGCGGCATGTATAGCTAAAGTTGCAACGTAATTCGGCTGCTACCCAGACGGTATGCATATATATTCTGGGCTGCAGTCGACCCTTTAACTCCAGAATCAAGAACATCGTCCGAGAAAACTGCAGACCGCGAATGCAGCGAGCGTGAAACGCTCAGTTTTTCGGCCTTGCGAGTGAGCGCACACGTCGGCCGCCAAAGCCACCACTTAAAACTTAAAACCCCGAGAAAAATGCTCCCGGCGAGTCATGACAATAAAAATAATCATCGTGGAAGCGAACAAAGATCACAGGACCTCTCGACCCTCCGTGCGCGATGCATTCGTTATCTTTTTCAAAAACAATCCTACGCTCACAACATCTTTGATGTTTATCAACGTTCGAAAAATAAAACTGGAGCTCTTCAGCAAAAATTACGGCAATTTCGCGCATTTCGTTACATTTGTTACGTTACACAAAACATTTGAGAAAAATCTTTTCAGTGTATATAAAGATCGAGAAATCAAAGATTTTTGGAATTAATGTTTTTTGTTAATAATTTTCAGTACTGTAAATATATATATTATTCAATAACAGAATTAGAATAATAACATTTTTGTCGAAACGAAATTTTTTTTAACTTATAAGAAACTTTTAATTTTTAACAATAAATATTTATGATGTTCATATATTGACTGTAAATCCATCAACATGTTTATAATCAATATTTATTCTGTTTAATGTATTTTATATGTAAAACACATTATTTAATAATCAAAAGAATCATTCACGCTTTCTATAATAAATGTAGACAAATTTGTATGTTTTTATAGAAAGTGCAAATGATTCTTTAACGATTAAATGGTATTATAATTAAATAATGTTTTCTGTAAAAGATATTATTAAATGGAATAAAGATTGATTATAAACTTGTTGATGGCTCTATAATTGATATGTGAATGTCATAAATATTTACTGTTAAAAATTAAATTGATTTTTTCTGTAAATCTACTTTTAGATATGTTAGAAAGCGTAAATGATTCTTTTGGTTATTAATATATTTTGTGCAAGATACCTATCATCAAGCAAAGTAAAGATTGATTATAAACATTATTGCTGATATAGATTTAGAATCGATATATGAATGTCATAAATGTTTATTGTTAAAAATTAAAAATTTAACTGTGAATTAAACTGGAAATTTTATTATATTTTATTTTCGATATCAGAATGCAGAGTTAATTATATGCTTTTGAAAAGAAAGAGATTCTACACTGTACTGTCTTTTATTAAAAAATTATTCATATGAATAATTAGTGCGTATGCTCTCTAATTTCAAACTTAGCTATCTTTGCCGTTAATTATCGTTATTACGCGATTAATTGCAGCCGACATTACGGTTGAATGTACAAGTCCGTAGCAAAGAACACGGACAAAATTTTACAATGGTATGGCTGCATTGTTAACAGCGCGCTGTATTGTTAACGAGCGTGTACCTGCGATATAATATGCACATTCACGCCCCGAAAACGCCGCGGGTTACGCTCGCAGTTTAGCATAATTGTTATTTAACACTCGCCACTATTGCCGCTGAGCATCGCATTTACCGCTGAAATGCATTACAAAGAAGTAACCCTGATCATTTGCAACAATGTTACGACATTGTTTGAAGCGAATCCGAATTTCACATCGCTTGTATTCATCTTAATCGTATTCATAGAATCTGAAATAAACATTATTTGCAAAGGAAAGTAGATGATACTGCGTTACTTGTTACTTGTTAAATTTCTTTTCTAAAAGTGTGTAAATAGTTTGTATAAAATAAATCGTAATTTACAATTTTAAGTATTTCAGGAAAAGTCAAAATATTTAAAATTAAATATTGAAAAGAAATATATTTTTAACGGAGTGCTACTGTAAGAGAATTTTCACTCATACATTCTTTGAGTTTAATATAATTTTTGTTATAAAAATTTTGATAGTTTAAAATAACATTTAATAGAAGCGTTTAATATTAAAATTAATCTTTCTACATTGAAATAGTTAATTCAGATATTCCAACACTTTGCAACCTTCAAAATAGACAGAAAGAAGCATTTAAAAATTCTTAACTATGGATAAATTTTCACCCATAGTGTTAACTCTGGAAGAAATTATATGAATATTTTTTAAGGTTAGAAACGATTATTAAGTTGAAGGTTCTGAAGTTTTTGTAATCTTTATGATGTAGAAAAATTAAAATCGGAGATTTATTAAACATCTAAAATATTAATATTTTAATATTTTCAAATAATTAGTGTTTTAATCCTTAGATACATAAAATTTGTGAGATCATATATTTTCGAGCTCGCGTAGAAAATATGTTCCTCTTTTTATATTTCTCATGAAAAAACTTTCGCATCGAATAATTTCTGATACACACGACAAGAATAGACTAATATAATCTGTTAGCTTAAGATCGAGTTATCCAAGAATCTTGCTTGAAAATTCATGCTTGTTCATTCCATTTTCTCTTTAACATCCAATGGCGCAATGCATAATTTAATTTTGCATAATTACGATTTAGCGTTTTCTATTCTTCCATTTGGCGGCGATACGCATTTCGCTGAACGTAAATTGATACTAACTTTTGCATTTCTTAATCTTAAAATTAAATTTACAACATGTAACAAACAGCTTCAATTTTAATTGGAAAATCAAAAATGTAAATGGCAGTAAATTGTTAACTTAATGTCTTCCACATATTAATTTTTAAACTTTGTAGAATAGAATTTGTGATTATAAAAGTTTACGTGAAAAGTGATTGCAGAACAATAAAAACTTTTTTTCTTTTCTTTTATACCTTTTACGTCATTTGTAAAAATATTATTTGAGTACTTTTAAATTTCCGTATTGTATGAATCGTTTCGTGCAAAAATATATTGCATGCGATATTACAAAATACATGTATGGCATCATTGAAAAGGAAAGGTTTATATGCTACATTTACCATATCCGATATATCTATAAGCGACAATTGTAATGTTAACACTTCCTTTTCGAAATAATTAGTTAAAATGGGGAATAAGATCAAAAGAAAGAATAAAATTCTGTGATAGTATGACTAAATTTTCGACTCGTAGAAAAATTTTGTTTTAATGTATATGTGACAAAGGATTTCATATAATATATTCATATAATATATGAAATTATGCAGATATACATATTTGTAATAACACATATAGATGAATCAATGAATTATTTTAATTTTGTTTTAAAAATCAAAGTGGTAATTGAATTATTTATTGACTCGCGCGCGCGCGCGCGCGCGTGTGTGTGTGTGTGTGTGTGTGTGTGTAAGTATATATACTTTCATACACATTATGATAAATTTGCAATACATTTGTTAAATTAAAATTCCAGTGATATCTCTATTAAGTTTTTAAAATGTTTTTTTAATTTAGAAAAAATAATCTTCCGATAATGATAACAAATTCTCAAAACAAATAAGTACAAACAGCTCGTTTATCCAAATTAATCAGAAATATGAAAAAAATTTACATCGATTTTATAAAGCATATTTCGTAAAAGCTGTCACCGAAACTTGTTTTTATGATTATACGTTTATATCAAAGCCGCTTTGTTTACTATTCGACTCGAGTATGGGCAGGCAGCTCTGGCAACTTCGTGTATCATCACATTACTCCTCGTAACGATCGCGGCAAGTATCAGGGGAAAATGCGATTATTCTCTGTGAATGATTAACGATTATCAACCCATGTAGTTAATTTACTCTCATCGATTAACGATTTGTGAGCATTCGAGGCGATGGTTATTTATCCAAGGTATTCGGCAAGCAATTTATTTATTCGGAGTTGAGTTCGAAACGATAAGGGATGAGAAATATAAATTGTTATTTCAATGCGATATTTATGAGCGATTTCCGGTTCAATTTACGTATTCGAAATATATTGCGCATATACAATAGTGAATTTTCGTTGTGTATTTTCAGATGATCCTTCGTGTTTTATTCAATCGAAGAAGAGACAATGGCGGTGTATGACGTGAGTAATTGATAACATTTTTTATTGTTTGTTATCTGAATTTTATTGATATTAAGTTATTTTTATCAATTTTTTCAAATTTATTTGGGATTGAAAATCTTTTTCGGAAAGCATATAACTGTTTTATATTTAATATTTTTTATTTTTAAATATTATTTATTTTGAGCGTTAAAATATAGTTGTGCGAATAATAGAATTGGAAATATAAATACATAATAAAAACTAAAAATTTCAGTATTCTCTTTTATATTCTCTATTTATTAATAAAAAAAAAAATATTCCATTTTAATATAATTAATTATGAAAACGTGCATTTTTCAATGTTGTTTTTTAAACTAAAATATTATGATTTAAACTAAACTCTTATGATTTCTTTAAATGCAATTAGTTCACAGTGATTTTTATTTAAAAAAACGATCGGATAGTAAAATCAATTTCATCTTTGTATTAATTTTAACATCTGATAAATTAATTAAGACAAATTAATCTAACTTAGTCTAACTTTAAAACATTAGAGTTTTATCTGAGACTAATAACAATTTGCTACAAATTTCTTATTTAAAAACATAGATAATTATATCTGCGATCCGCTTTTCTTAGAAATGGAGTTAACCAGCACGTGTGGGCCTTATTTGATTCATACATAATCGTGAAACACGTGGTTACTATAAATCAGCTGATCAGTTGAGCATATAGTACAGTAGCGTACGCATGTATGTATGTACCGCGTTCATTCATAAACGGTCCACGCGCGTTTTTGAGAGGCTATAATTTGACAAAAATTGACGTAATGACATGGGCATTTGCATTTTATGATTTCCACCTATCTATTCTTAATGCAGTTTAATGCATTTATCGTATTTTCCAGTGATACTTTAATATTTATAAAAGAGCAGTATCCAAAAAGTTTATCCTGGCGAGAAAATTAAATACTCAAAGAAAAAAATACGGTTTGATCTTGGGAATTGACGCTAATGGGTATCTTTAACTCTTCACGTGTCCCTACCATATGACTCATTTCTAGCATTTCACATGAATAGCGGTTAATATAGTCGACTGTATTAGACGTGATTTATGCATGAAGACAAGAGGTTGGAGCCACTCTCAGAGGTTGGCTTCAATTCTTGTCGCGTCTACTATTATATTACATTTTGACGTCTATTATAATAATGAATTGTGGCAAATCGGATTGGCATTAAACGCATTGAAAGAAATTAGCCCCATTCTGTTCGATTCCATAATCAATTACGTATTCATCGCGTCATTTGTGCTCCCTTTTTTCGTACATTACAAAAAATATGAAGAATATACGCTCGTTGTGAAAGCAATTTTTAAGAATCATCAGCACTAAAATAGAATCACATGACAATTTTTAAGAATCATCTACAATGGAGATAGTAAGCTGTAAGTAGTAAGAAATTGACCAATTATAATCACGAATGTGAAGATAATAATCGACTACGATTGATCAATTAGAGGTCCTTCAGAGTTGTTTTCTGTTTGAATATACGATCTTATATCTTCGGCATTAAGTTTTTATATCTTCCATAGTGTGTCGTGATATGTATTTGCTTGAATATGTTATAATAATTATTTTAGCATACGTTTGTAATTATTCCTCTTTGAATTTTTTTTAGGAACTTTTGGGAAATTTTTTATAAACGCTAGTGTTGCGCTAGTTTAATTTCAATATTTCGGGAGTGACGTGCAAAGTCGCGCGACAGTTATATTTTGATAGTTGGTTTGCATGCGATCGTTTAGCGAGTATTCATCGCGAGTTCATCGCGTTTTCGCGAATATTGTGCGAGTGCAACGAACTCTGATAACCTGAGAGGAGGAGGAGGAGGAGGCTTAGGCGAGGCATCGAGAAATAGTGGAGCAACCTTGGGGTGAATAATTTATTATACAAGTATTTGTTACTAATACTCTCTTCTTTCGTTTCTTTGAATAATTTTAATAATTATTAGAAGAAAGAAAGATTTTTCGTTTTTGAAATTTTATAATTTTTTTTAATTGTATAAACATTTTATATTAAAATTGTAAAACGCACAGCTATATCATACTTCGTCATATAATAATTATTCTTTGAATTATTAATTATTTTGAGCATTACTTTAATCTGGTTTTTACAGATGAATTTGCAATGTAGTTTACAACTCCGCTACTCCGCTACATCGTACTGGTGAGTTTGTCAAATTATTTTATATTAAAGTAACGGTTTTTCGAGAGAAAACATTTCAGATATAATATATCATATTCATAGGTATATTCTGCTTTACATGATACATATGTACATGAATGTTATTACAACAATATAAAGTTAAATATGACATTACATAAATCTGTTGCTTTAAAATGGATATTCAAACATATTAGAACCAATATTTAATCTAGGATATTTAATTTGTTATTTCTTTGTGCATATAGTATAAAAGTGCACTCTTATATTTTCTAATAAAAAAATATTATTGCTTTTATCTGGACATTCTAAAATTCTCTATTGTCAGGAAATCCAATTAAAAAGCATTACTTATATACTTATTACATTATATACTTATTAATATAAATGAAAAATTTTTATTTTGAATAGGATATTTCATGATTTATTAAACATGATTTTGAATTTATTATTTAAATAACAGTGAAAAATAGAAAAAAAACGAATAAATTAATTAATAGAAATACAAATATATATGAACGCGTAAGTATATAGATCGCTTGAGATCACGCGATAAAATCTTGCATACGCATATGTACTTTTTGTAAAAATAAGAATCAATAAAATTCGGTTCTTTCAATGGTTATATGAAAAAGTTTGACAAACGCGAGGCGAATAAATTTACTCTTTCAACGAATAATAATTTGAACTTCATATCGACTTTTTAGATATCCATATGTAATTCTCGCGATTCCGTAATAAATCCATAAAATAAAGCGATTATTATTTCACATTTTTTAATTTTATATATCATTTATCTTACGAGTTTAATATCATCAATTTTTTTTCATATTCTTTTTGTAGATAGCGATATTGAGTATCGTATATGTTTTGAAGGCAATTTTATATTTGCAATTTTGAATGATGTTAAAATTTATTAAGCGATCTAAATTTTATCATTGAAACATTTGCAATGTGTTTATATTTCTTCAAATAAAGCGGCTTTATACGAAATATTTACACGAAATTTATTTTTGCGCTTTAATAAAATTTGTTTTAAATTTCTGACATATTATTATATATTAAAATTTACACTTTATACTGCTGAATATTTAGTAAATAAATATTAAATAGATTTTTATTTAAATAGTTTAAGTAGAACAATATTTAAGTGTTGTTTAATCGTTAAAAGTAATAATCTAATAATCTAATAATAAGTAATTTGATAAAGTAATAATATCGCATTTATAGAGGTCCAGTACTATGTAAATACTTGATTAAAATTTTGTTGCTCGATTATTAGCATTTACATCATATATTATTCTTGAGTTTTATATATTAATTGAATATTAAAACAATTTCTATATGGCTTTTACTGAAAATATAGTCTCAGGAAGAAGAAGAATATTCACTCCTGAAGAAGATATTCACTTGAATATAAAGCCCGTTTCTGCTAAATTTTCAAAAGAGATGAAAGAACGGACGGATAGTGACCTATCTCTCAATAATTTGAGAACCCGAACTGAAGCTTGTAAAATAAGTAATATATCGTCTTAGTGTAGCATGTAAAAATTCTCAGGAGATTTGCTGACTCAGCAATGCTGAGAAATATTTAATCTTATACACAGCTTTCAAATTGTTGTATATCTTCTTCAATGTTCAATTTTCTCTGCGATAAATAATGAAAAAAGGAACGCATATCGACCGTATATCAATCTTATTTAACGGTAGTATGTGCACTATATGTGCGTGCATTATAATCGCGTGACATCGCGCAATTCGATGCTTAATGAAAATTATGTTATTAAGACTCAACTATCCGTTCGAAGTTCTTAGGTTTAACTTTTAATTTAACGAAAGTGCGTATTATCTTCGTAAAATCTTGATTATAACCACGTTAATTATCCGTCAATTATCGTATATACATGGAAAAAACGATTTTGCTGAAATATCTAAAAATTAGAAGTAAATAAAGATCTGAAAATAATTTTGTTGGACCACCAAAATAATTATGTAGGAAATTCAAGCATAATGAATTTTTAATATAATAATGAATTTTTTCCGCCCAACAAAACACGCGAGACTCGCGTAAAAACGTGTCTGAGCACACAGCAGCGACTGCTGCTAAGTCTGCTGTAATATCTTGTTGCGAACACATCTATGATAGAAGTTATGTCACAATTTTAAAAAATCGTACACCTAAATAAATATTTTTATTCTCGAAGTTTTTGTTTTCATATATGATTGTTTGAAATATTTGATTTCTACTTAGATAGTAAGTGTAGTTCTTACTTAATAAAGTACAACAGATTTTTTTTATTTATATGTCTTTGTTATCGTATATTGTTAATGTTTTTAAAAAATGAACGGACTGGGGAAGTATAGTAGACTAATCACAGCTTGAAAACTGTACTCATTTAGTAACAACTCTTATAGTACTTACTCAAAATTTTATTCCTTTAAAGAGATTTTCCTCAGTGGTAAATAAGTGGTTATAAGTTTAATTCCCTCATGTCCAATCTCAAAAACTAGGCTAAGGCTCATTCGACGTATTTTTGAAATGTTCATTTTGAAATGAATAAATTTTACAAAAAGAAGCATGTTTTGCGAAACGAATGTTTGTGTTTAAAATATATTTTTATAAAAGTTTTATTAATATGTAGCCAAAGATGTAGCTTAAAATATTAATTATTAATCTTTATTTTAATAATCTTAGTTGAATTACCCCGATCCCGGGGCTAGTTGAATCAGATGGAATGCATTAGAAAAATGCATTTTTTTTTATATTAGTTATCAGTTTCCCCTTATTATAATATTAAAATATTATTAGATAATCAAATGTAGTAACTGGTGTAGAATTCATTTTTTCGATAAGTTTTTTAGTTTCGTGTGTAAAAATTTGAAACTAAAAAATTAGTCTATTAGTTCCGGTCTCCCCTATTTCATATCGGTAGCGAGAAGGGAAAGTAACTGTACGTTAATATCGATCGATGAATTGGAACTTCAGTGTTTAAAATTTCATGAAAAGTGCAACGTGCCACTTTAGCGATGAAATGTATCCATTTCACAGAGAAAATCTGTCGAAGTATTAAAAAAAAGTCTACTATTTCTTTATGAATCTTTGAATATTTAAGGAAGAGATATAAAAAAAAATATAACATAGATAAATTTTTAGTCGGGTTACTCTCTCTCTTTTTTCGTTTATTATTTCTAAATCTCTAAATATTAAACATTTTCATTTTCTATTTAGAGAAAAGAGAATTGAATAAAATCAACATTTAATCTACTAAATACATAAAAGTCATTTGTTGGATTGAATAAGAGACGATAACATTTATTTTTGGATATATTATATTGATACATCAAAAAATGAAGCAATTGTCTTTTATTTAATCCAATAAATGACAATAAATTTCGTATGCAATATTGGATTAAATTTTTTAACCTCCAAGTAAGATACTGAGCAACGCGGAAATTAACGTTACAATTTGCAACAAGTTATAAACAGTAATGCAAGATTAATGATTTGCACCATTAAACTAACAATCGCATTACATAACTATTGTTAATTTTACAATACTATAATAATTACACGAATTGACTCAAAGCGATTCACAATTTGTATTAAAAACCCTTCAAGGTCTTTGATTATTTTTCATCTCTCTAATTGATCAAAATTCAACAGGAATACAAATTTAATTGCAGAATACATTAATATCTTTTATATTCTATCATTATATAATCAGCTTTACACGATTATCGTTTCTGTTTTATTACATTATTTGAAAAAAGCTTAATATTCAAAATATTATATACAAAAATCTTTATGGAAAAGTTATTACATTACACGAATGAGTATTATCCCGTTACGCGAAATACTGGCGATTATCGTTTATAACACTTTTACATAGAAACGTATAACATTTATTTATAATTATTTCCAATCAATTCCGTTCCCTCAAAATTGCGAGTTAGTGTATAAGCATGTAATCAACTAATGCAAGATGCAAGCTCTTGCGGAAGACGAAAGACGACATCGTAATCATGTTAATGCACGAAAGTTCATACCATAAAAGTTTGATAATGCAAATCACATGTTGTGTGAAAAATCCTTAAGATGCTTTGCCGGCCGAAAGCGCTTTAGTGAATTTTCCCGAGGGTGACTCTTTTCCCCTCAAATGATATTAATTTCACTAGTAATTCACTTATCACTACAAATCAATAATCATTTAGTATAATAAAATTCTTGTATTTGTACTATCAAGTTTTTAATGTAATTTGAATGTTTAGTGATATATAGTTAATTTCTGATATTTTTAAAGCATTTATTTAATATGATATCTAAAACAGACATAAAATTTTATGAGTGTCTCTGAATATGAATAAAAACTTTTCTTTAAGAAAAACATAATATATAATGTATAAAATATAAAATATAATATATAATGTCACAAAAGTAGAGATCACAATTATAATATTAAAAGAAGTACATAAAAGTTCATAACTTTGTTTTTTTCTCAAAGGAGGTAAAAGTATGTAATTTCAATTTTTCTTCAAAGAGAGCTATACGTATAATTATAATAAATAGGAACATGAATGTATACAATTAATATATTTTATATTTTTGAAACGTTCTTTTTCAAATCTATAAAGTTTCGGATCTACACGATTTTTTTTCTTCGGTATTGAATCATACTGGCCGAACGATAAACGAGTTCTATTCCAATTTTATATGATGATTTGTCCGATTTGTACACATATTCTGCATGAATATAAATATCATTCTTTTACAATCTATTATTTACTCAACTTTATAAAATACTTGCACAAAGAATATACTTCTATTGTTTTTTTCATATTTCATTGATTTCGATGAAGTAATGTTTCATACTTTATATAAAATTAATTAAAAAACGTTATTTTTAATATTTTTTAACGTACAATTAATCTTTTCTTGTATTTTAAAAATTGCAAATATTTTTCAAGTGCTTTTTGAAGTGAAAATTAAGTAACCTAAAGTATGATGGTTGGCACTGTGATGTCGTTGCATATAATATCCATTGAATAAATTATTTTGAGAACTCATTTATAATTTCCAACTAAGCAATTTGTTCCTGTAGTAATACCATTTTATACGATAACTTTGTATAGCTGGTACGCCCTCAATCGTTCATAAACTTGAATATAAATACATTGTTCCTATAATCTGCTATTTAACAGAATTTATAGAGCAATACAGTCTGTATGGCGCGCGCAGACGGCTTTTAAATAAAATTTTCCGTACCACCTACCTGAGTTAGGTTGGCCGTTGCCGTTAGGTCGTGCGGAAGGTGCTCCGTCTCGGGCCTCCACCTCCAGGGCGTAAGCACCCTGCTTCTCGCGATCGAACATTACTTTCGTGAAGATCTCACCAGTTTCCCTGTTGATCTCGAAGTAATCCTTGCCTTCGTTCCTCTCGCTGTTTACCACGTAATATGTGACCTGGATAAATAATGTGAAGTTTATTGACTCTATCTACGTGTCTCGCATGCGCAAGTAACTGAAAGAATATCATAATTCCGTTCGACATCGCGCCATTAACGAAGAAAAAATGTACTTATTTGCTAGTTTAATAGTATAATATTATAGACGACACATCTCAAGTGAAATTCTTTAATTTATTAAAAATTTGGAGATGTTTTGTATAAAATGTGGAACATCCAAAGAATTAATCTTTAAGTAGATAGGTAGTCACAGCATAATAATTATTTTAAAAACTTTATTCTCTTTGGAAAAGGAAAAGTATTATTCTTTTCCAAAGAAAAGTTTAAATCTTAAAGTTCATTATTCTTACATTCCTCTATTTCATAAAGTATATAAGTAATATAAATTTAACACACTCTGTATGTATTATTAAAAAATATAAAACTATAAAAATTAAATTGTTTGGAGTGTTATGAATAAATCACCTACCTACTTAAAAATTAATAATAAAGCGTAACAGCGTTGTAATAACATTACGTTATATTCCATTTCCTATATTAATGTGTGTTTTACGTTAGCAGGTAATGACTTTTTTAGTCTCTATTCTTTCTGTTTTATAAAAATTTTTTAAAACCAATTCGTAATAATTGGCATAAATCATTAACACATATCCATCCAAAACGTAGTTTGAACTCTGAATAAGTTTCGGTTCTCTCACGCAGTATATTGCGAGTGTATGATCTATTCTACAATTCGACTTGTTTTACTTTTATTCGTGGAAACTCCCTGTTTCATATTAAAATGCATGTATGTATAAAGTACGCGAAACGCATAAAAATGTCGTCGTCTGAGGTGTATAATGGCGTCGAGAGCTCGAAACTTTGAGATAGTTATCGCGGAAGAAAATTTGAATGAAATTCGCACTGCAAGACTTTACTTGCACAAGTTGCGAACGTGTCGGCACTTTGTGCCTTCCAATTTTACTTTAATGAAACGGCAAACAACGTTACTGTAACCCGAACGGAACGGTGCAATTTTATGTAATGATGGAATGGTTTTCTTTCAACGTACTCGGTACTTCTTTGTGATCCCTTAATTAGACGAAAAACTTGATTAAGTTGATGTTAACAATGTTCTGGTTATAGATTATTTAGCAAATCCTAAAGTTGTGGAACACACTTTCGTTGGATTTTATATAAATTTTATCGTTACGATTAATATTTCCTATATATTCATTATAGTAACATTTAAACTGACGGAATTGATAATTACGTACATGTTTTCTTGTTGAAATTATGAATTTTACATTAAATTAGACCAGTTTTTATTAACGTAAGCGTGAAAAATTTATAAATAATTTAGAAATTTACCACCCAATTTTATCTTATATATTATTTATTATACAACCAATTTCTCAATTTCCGTTTCTTTATTTTTACAAAAGTCTTTATTTGCTATCGCCAATAATGGTGCGCATGCAAGAAAGAACGGATGAAGGAGCGAGGAAAAGAAGATATCGAGTTTGCAGCAACGCGATTACTGTGCTCGACTACATGTTGGATTCACGTTGTATCCTTTTGTCTTGGTAGTTGTGCGCATTTCCGCCCCGCAAACTCTAGGTCCGTATATGTACATATTGTACATACATATATATTTTATACATATATATATATATGTATAAAATATATATGTATGTACAATATGTACATATACGGACCTAGAGTTTGCGGGGCGGAAATGCGCACAACTACCAAGACAAAAGGATACAACGTGAATCCAACATGTAGTCGAGCACAGTAATCGCGTTGCTGCAAACTCGATATCTTCTTTTCCTCGCTCCTTCATCCGTTCTTTCTTGCATGCGCACCATTATTGGCGATAGCAAATAAAGACTTTTGTAAAAATAAAGAAACGGAAATTGAGAAATTGGTTGTATAATAAATAATATATAAGATAAAATTGGGTGGTAAATTTCTAAATTATTTATAAATTTTTCACGCTTACGTTAATAAAAACTGGTCTAATTTAATGTAAAATTCATAATTTCAACAAGAAAACATGTACGTAATTATCAATTCCGTCAGTTTAAATGTTACTATAATGAATATATAGGAAATATTAATCGTAACGATAAAATTTATATAAAATCCAACGAAAGTGTGTTCCACAACTTTAGGATTTGCTAAATAATCTATAACCAGAACATTGTTAACATCAACTTAATCAAGTTTTTCGTCTAATTAAGGGATCACAAAGAAGTACCGAGTACGTTGAAAGAAAACCATTCCATCATTACATAAAATTGCACCGTTCCGTTCGGGTTACAGTAACGTTGTTTGCCGTTTCATTAAAGTAAAATTGGAAGGCACAAAGTGCCGACACGTTCGCAACTTGTGCAAGTAAAGTCTTGCAGTGCGAATTTCATTCAAATTTTCTTCCGCGATAACTATCTCAAAGTTTCGAGCTCTCGACGCCATTATACACCTCAGACGACGACATTTTTATGCGTTTCGCGTACTTTATACATACATGCATTTTAATATGAAACAGGGAGTTTCCACGAATAAAAGTAAAACAAGTCGAATTGTAGAATAGATCATACACTCGCAATATACTGCGTGAGAGAACCGAAACTTATTCAGAGTTCAAACTACGTTTTGGATGGATATGTGTTAATGATTTATGCCAATTATTACGAATTGGTTTTAAAAAATTTTTATAAAACAGAAAGAATAGAGACTAAAAAAGTCATTACCTGCTAACGTAAAACACACATTAATATAGGAAATGGAATATAACGTAATGTTATTACAACGCTGTTACGCTTTATTATTAATTTTTAAGTAGGTAGGTGATTTATTCATAACACTCCAAACAATTTAATTTTTATAGTTTTATATTTTTTAATAATACATACAGAGTGTGTTAAATTTATATTACTTATATACTTTATGAAATAGAGGAATGTAAGAATAATGAACTTTAAGATTTAAACTTTTCTTTGGAAAAGAATAATACTTTTCCTTTTCCAAAGAGAATAAAGTTTTTAAAATAATTATTATGCTGTGACTACCTATCTACTTAAAGATTAATTCTTTGGATGTTCCACATTTTATACAAAACATCTCCAAATTTTTAATAAATTAAAGAATTTCACTTGAGATGTGTCGTCTATAATATTATACTATTAAACTAGCAAATAAGTACATTTTTTCTTCGTTAATGGCGCGATGTCGAACGGAATTATGATATTCTTTCAGTTACTTGCGCATGCGAGACACGTAGATAGAGTCAATAAACTTCACATTATTTATCCAGGTCACATATTACGTGGTAAACAGCGAGAGGAACGAAGGCAAGGATTACTTCGAGATCAACAGGGAAACTGGTGAGATCTTCACGAAAGTAATGTTCGATCGCGAGAAGCAGGGTGCTTACGCCCTGGAGGTGGAGGCCCGAGACGGAGCACCTTCCGCACGACCTAACGGCAACGGCCAACCTAACTCAGGTAGGTGGTACGGAAAATTTTATTTAAAAGCCGTCTGCGCGCGCCATACAGACTGTATTGCTCTATAAATTCTGTTAAATAGCAGATTATAGGAACAATGTATTTATATTCAAGTTTATGAACGATTGAGGGCGTACCAGCTATACAAAGTTATCGTATAAAATGGTATTACTACAGGAACAAATTGCTTAGTTGGAAATTATAAATGAGTTCTCAAAATAATTTATTCAATGGATATTATATGCAACGACATCACAGTGCCAACCATCATACTTTAGGTTACTTAATTTTCACTTCAAAAAGCACTTGAAAAATATTTGCAATTTTTAAAATACAAGAAAAGATTAATTGTACGTTAAAAAATATTAAAAATAACGTTTTTTAATTAATTTTATATAAAGTATGAAACATTACTTCATCGAAATCAATGAAATATGAAAAAAACAATAGAAGTATATTCTTTGTGCAAGTATTTTATAAAGTTGAGTAAATAATAGATTGTAAAAGAATGATATTTATATTCATGCAGAATATGTGTACAAATCGGACAAATCATCATATAAAATTGGAATAGAACTCGTTTATCGTTCGGCCAGTATGATTCAATACCGAAGAAAAAAAATCGTGTAGATCCGAAACTTTATAGATTTGAAAAAGAACGTTTCAAAAATATAAAATATATTAATTGTATACATTCATGTTCCTATTTATTATAATTATACGTATAGCTCTCTTTGAAGAAAAATTGAAATTACATACTTTTACCTCCTTTGAGAAAAAAACAAAGTTATGAACTTTTATGTACTTCTTTTAATATTATAATTGTGATCTCTACTTTTGTGACATTATATATTATATTTTATATTTTATACATTATATATTATGTTTTTCTTAAAGAAAAGTTTTTATTCATATTCAGAGACACTCATAAAATTTTATGTCTGTTTTAGATATCATATTAAATAAATGCTTTAAAAATATCAGAAATTAACTATATATCACTAAACATTCAAATTACATTAAAAACTTGATAGTACAAATACAAGAATTTTATTATACTAAATGATTATTGATTTGTAGTGATAAGTGAATTACTAGTGAAATTAATATCATTTGAGGGGAAAAGAGTCACCCTCGGGAAAATTCACTAAAGCGCTTTCGGCCGGCAAAGCATCTTAAGGATTTTTCACACAACATGTGATTTGCATTATCAAACTTTTATGGTATGAACTTTCGTGCATTAACATGATTACGATGTCGTCTTTCGTCTTCCGCAAGAGCTTGCATCTTGCATTAGTTGATTACATGCTTATACACTAACTCGCAATTTTGAGGGAACGGAATTGATTGGAAATAATTATAAATAAATGTTATACGTTTCTATGTAAAAGTGTTATAAACGATAATCGCCAGTATTTCGCGTAACGGGATAATACTCATTCGTGTAATGTAATAACTTTTCCATAAAGATTTTTGTATATAATATTTTGAATATTAAGCTTTTTTCAAATAATGTAATAAAACAGAAACGATAATCGTGTAAAGCTGATTATATAATGATAGAATATAAAAGATATTAATGTATTCTGCAATTAAATTTGTATTCCTGTTGAATTTTGATCAATTAGAGAGATGAAAAATAATCAAAGACCTTGAAGGGTTTTTAATACAAATTGTGAATCGCTTTGAGTCAATTCGTGTAATTATTATAGTATTGTAAAATTAACAATAGTTATGTAATGCGATTGTTAGTTTAATGGTGCAAATCATTAATCTTGCATTACTGTTTATAACTTGTTGCAAATTGTAACGTTAATTTCCGCGTTGCTCAGTATCTTACTTGGAGGTTAAAAAATTTAATCCAATATTGCATACGAAATTTATTGTCATTTATTGGATTAAATAAAAGACAATTGCTTCATTTTTTGATGTATCAATATAATATATCCAAAAATAAATGTTATCGTCTCTTATTCAATCCAACAAATGACTTTTATGTATTTAGTAGATTAAATGTTGATTTTATTCAATTCTCTTTTCTCTAAATAGAAAATGAAAATGTTTAATATTTAGAGATTTAGAAATAATAAACGAAAAAAGAGAGAGAGTAACCCGACTAAAAATTTATCTATGTTATATTTTTTTTTATATCTCTTCCTTAAATATTCAAAGATTCATAAAGAAATAGTAGACTTTTTTTTAATACTTCGACAGATTTTCTCTGTGAAATGGATACATTTCATCGCTAAAGTGGCACGTTGCACTTTTCATGAAATTTTAAACACTGAAGTTCCAATTCATCGATCGATATTAACGTACAGTTACTTTCCCTTCTCGCTACCGATATGAAATAGGGGAGACCGGAACTAATAGACTAATTTTTTAGTTTCAAATTTTTACACACGAAACTAAAAAACTTATCGAAAAAATGAATTCTACACCAGTTACTACATTTGATTATCTAATAATATTTTAATATTATAATAAGGGGAAACTGATAACTAATATAAAAAAAAATGCATTTTTCTAATGCATTCCATCTGATTCAACTAGCCCCGGGATCGGGGTAATTCAACTAAGATTATTAAAATAAAGATTAATAATTAATATTTTAAGCTACATCTTTGGCTACATATTAATAAAACTTTTATAAAAATATATTTTAAACACAAACATTCGTTTCGCAAAACATGCTTCTTTTTGTAAAATTTATTCATTTCAAAATGAACATTTCAAAAATACGTCGAATGAGCCTTAGCCTAGTTTTTGAGATTGGACATGAGGGAATTAAACTTATAACCACTTATTTACCACTGAGGAAAATCTCTTTAAAGGAATAAAATTTTGAGTAAGTACTATAAGAGTTGTTACTAAATGAGTACAGTTTTCAAGCTGTGATTAGTCTACTATACTTCCCCAGTCCGTTCATTTTTTAAAAACATTAACAATATACGATAACAAAGACATATAAATAAAAAAAATCTGTTGTACTTTATTAAGTAAGAACTACACTTACTATCTAAGTAGAAATCAAATATTTCAAACAATCATATATGAAAACAAAAACTTCGAGAATAAAAATATTTATTTAGGTGTACGATTTTTTAAAATTGTGACATAACTTCTATCATAGATGTGTTCGCAACAAGATATTACAGCAGACTTAGCAGCAGTCGCTGCTGTGTGCTCAGACACGTTTTTACGCGAGTCTCGCGTGTTTTGTTGGGCGGAAAAAATTCATTATTATATTAAAAATTCATTATGCTTGAATTTCCTACATAATTATTTTGGTGGTCCAACAAAATTATTTTCAGATCTTTATTTACTTCTAATTTTTAGATATTTCAGCAAAATCGTTTTTTCCATGTATATACGATAATTGACGGATAATTAACGTGGTTATAATCAAGATTTTACGAAGATAATACGCACTTTCGTTAAATTAAAAGTTAAACCTAAGAACTTCGAACGGATAGTTGAGTCTTAATAACATAATTTTCATTAAGCATCGAATTGCGCGATGTCACGCGATTATAATGCACGCACATATAGTGCACATACTACCGTTAAATAAGATTGATATACGGTCGATATGCGTTCCTTTTTTCATTATTTATCGCAGAGAAAATTGAACATTGAAGAAGATATACAACAATTTGAAAGCTGTGTATAAGATTAAATATTTCTCAGCATTGCTGAGTCAGCAAATCTCCTGAGAATTTTTACATGCTACACTAAGACGATATATTACTTATTTTACAAGCTTCAGTTCGGGTTCTCAAATTATTGAGAGATAGGTCACTATCCGTCCGTTCTTTCATCTCTTTTGAAAATTTAGCAGAAACGGGCTTTATATTCAAGTGAATATCTTCTTCAGGAGTGAATATTCTTCTTCTTCCTGAGACTATATTTTCAGTAAAAGCCATATAGAAATTGTTTTAATATTCAATTAATATATAAAACTCAAGAATAATATATGATGTAAATGCTAATAATCGAGCAACAAAATTTTAATCAAGTATTTACATAGTACTGGACCTCTATAAATGCGATATTATTACTTTATCAAATTACTTATTATTAGATTATTAGATTATTACTTTTAACGATTAAACAACACTTAAATATTGTTCTACTTAAACTATTTAAATAAAAATCTATTTAATATTTATTTACTAAATATTCAGCAGTATAAAGTGTAAATTTTAATATATAATAATATGTCAGAAATTTAAAACAAATTTTATTAAAGCGCAAAAATAAATTTCGTGTAAATATTTCGTATAAAGCCGCTTTATTTGAAGAAATATAAACACATTGCAAATGTTTCAATGATAAAATTTAGATCGCTTAATAAATTTTAACATCATTCAAAATTGCAAATATAAAATTGCCTTCAAAACATATACGATACTCAATATCGCTATCTACAAAAAGAATATGAAAAAAAATTGATGATATTAAACTCGTAAGATAAATGATATATAAAATTAAAAAATGTGAAATAATAATCGCTTTATTTTATGGATTTATTACGGAATCGCGAGAATTACATATGGATATCTAAAAAGTCGATATGAAGTTCAAATTATTATTCGTTGAAAGAGTAAATTTATTCGCCTCGCGTTTGTCAAACTTTTTCATATAACCATTGAAAGAACCGAATTTTATTGATTCTTATTTTTACAAAAAGTACATATGCGTATGCAAGATTTTATCGCGTGATCTCAAGCGATCTATATACTTACGCGTTCATATATATTTGTATTTCTATTAATTAATTTATTCGTTTTTTTTCTATTTTTCACTGTTATTTAAATAATAAATTCAAAATCATGTTTAATAAATCATGAAATATCCTATTCAAAATAAAAATTTTTCATTTATATTAATAAGTATATAATGTAATAAGTATATAAGTAATGCTTTTTAATTGGATTTCCTGACAATAGAGAATTTTAGAATGTCCAGATAAAAGCAATAATATTTTTTTATTAGAAAATATAAGAGTGCACTTTTATACTATATGCACAAAGAAATAACAAATTAAATATCCTAGATTAAATATTGGTTCTAATATGTTTGAATATCCATTTTAAAGCAACAGATTTATGTAATGTCATATTTAACTTTATATTGTTGTAATAACATTCATGTACATATGTATCATGTAAAGCAGAATATACCTATGAATATGATATATTATATCTGAAATGTTTTCTCTCGAAAAACCGTTACTTTAATATAAAATAATTTGACAAACTCACCAGTACGATGTAGCGGAGTAGCGGAGTTGTAAACTACATTGCAAATTCATCTGTAAAAACCAGATTAAAGTAATGCTCAAAATAATTAATAATTCAAAGAATAATTATTATATGACGAAGTATGATATAGCTGTGCGTTTTACAATTTTAATATAAAATGTTTATACAATTAAAAAAAATTATAAAATTTCAAAAACGAAAAATCTTTCTTTCTTCTAATAATTATTAAAATTATTCAAAGAAACGAAAGAAGAGAGTATTAGTAACAAATACTTGTATAATAAATTATTCACCCCAAGGTTGCTCCACTATTTCTCGATGCCTCGCCTAAGCCTCCTCCTCCTCCTCCTCTCAGGTTATCAGAGTTCGTTGCACTCGCACAATATTCGCGAAAACGCGATGAACTCGCGATGAATACTCGCTAAACGATCGCATGCAAACCAACTATCAAAATATAACTGTCGCGCGACTTTGCACGTCACTCCCGAAATATTGAAATTAAACTAGCGCAACACTAGCGTTTATAAAAAATTTCCCAAAAGTTCCTAAAAAAAATTCAAAGAGGAATAATTACAAACGTATGCTAAAATAATTATTATAACATATTCAAGCAAATACATATCACGACACACTATGGAAGATATAAAAACTTAATGCCGAAGATATAAGATCGTATATTCAAACAGAAAACAACTCTGAAGGACCTCTAATTGATCAATCGTAGTCGATTATTATCTTCACATTCGTGATTATAATTGGTCAATTTCTTACTACTTACAGCTTACTATCTCCATTGTAGATGATTCTTAAAAATTGTCATGTGATTCTATTTTAGTGCTGATGATTCTTAAAAATTGCTTTCACAACGAGCGTATATTCTTCATATTTTTTGTAATGTACGAAAAAAGGGAGCACAAATGACGCGATGAATACGTAATTGATTATGGAATCGAACAGAATGGGGCTAATTTCTTTCAATGCGTTTAATGCCAATCCGATTTGCCACAATTCATTATTATAATAGACGTCAAAATGTAATATAATAGTAGACGCGACAAGAATTGAAGCCAACCTCTGAGAGTGGCTCCAACCTCTTGTCTTCATGCATAAATCACGTCTAATACAGTCGACTATATTAACCGCTATTCATGTGAAATGCTAGAAATGAGTCATATGGTAGGGACACGTGAAGAGTTAAAGATACCCATTAGCGTCAATTCCCAAGATCAAACCGTATTTTTTTCTTTGAGTATTTAATTTTCTCGCCAGGATAAACTTTTTGGATACTGCTCTTTTATAAATATTAAAGTATCACTGGAAAATACGATAAATGCATTAAACTGCATTAAGAATAGATAGGTGGAAATCATAAAATGCAAATGCCCATGTCATTACGTCAATTTTTGTCAAATTATAGCCTCTCAAAAACGCGCGTGGACCGTTTATGAATGAACGCGGTACATACATACATGCGTACGCTACTGTACTATATGCTCAACTGATCAGCTGATTTATAGTAACCACGTGTTTCACGATTATGTATGAATCAAATAAGGCCCACACGTGCTGGTTAACTCCATTTCTAAGAAAAGCGGATCGCAGATATAATTATCTATGTTTTTAAATAAGAAATTTGTAGCAAATTGTTATTAGTCTCAGATAAAACTCTAATGTTTTAAAGTTAGACTAAGTTAGATTAATTTGTCTTAATTAATTTATCAGATGTTAAAATTAATACAAAGATGAAATTGATTTTACTATCCGATCGTTTTTTTAAATAAAAATCACTGTGAACTAATTGCATTTAAAGAAATCATAAGAGTTTAGTTTAAATCATAATATTTTAGTTTAAAAAACAACATTGAAAAATGCACGTTTTCATAATTAATTATATTAAAATGGAATATTTTTTTTTTTATTAATAAATAGAGAATATAAAAGAGAATACTGAAATTTTTAGTTTTTATTATGTATTTATATTTCCAATTCTATTATTCGCACAACTATATTTTAACGCTCAAAATAAATAATATTTAAAAATAAAAAATATTAAATATAAAACAGTTATATGCTTTCCGAAAAAGATTTTCAATCCCAAATAAATTTGAAAAAATTGATAAAAATAACTTAATATCAATAAAATTCAGATAACAAACAATAAAAAATGTTATCAATTACTCACGTCATACACCGCCATTGTCTCTTCTTCGATTGAATAAAACACGAAGGATCATCTGAAAATACACAACGAAAATTCACTATTGTATATGCGCAATATATTTCGAATACGTAAATTGAACCGGAAATCGCTCATAAATATCGCATTGAAATAACAATTTATATTTCTCATCCCTTATCGTTTCGAACTCAACTCCGAATAAATAAATTGCTTGCCGAATACCTTGGATAAATAACCATCGCCTCGAATGCTCACAAATCGTTAATCGATGAGAGTAAATTAACTACATGGGTTGATAATCGTTAATCATTCACAGAGAATAATCGCATTTTCCCCTGATACTTGCCGCGATCGTTACGAGGAGTAATGTGATGATACACGAAGTTGCCAGAGCTGCCTGCCCATACTCGAGTCGAATAGTAAACAAAGCGGCTTTGATATAAACGTATAATCATAAAAACAAGTTTCGGTGACAGCTTTTACGAAATATGCTTTATAAAATCGATGTAAATTTTTTTCATATTTCTGATTAATTTGGATAAACGAGCTGTTTGTACTTATTTGTTTTGAGAATTTGTTATCATTATCGGAAGATTATTTTTTCTAAATTAAAAAAACATTTTAAAAACTTAATAGAGATATCACTGGAATTTTAATTTAACAAATGTATTGCAAATTTATCATAATGTGTATGAAAGTATATATACTTACACACACACACACACACACACACACACGCGCGCGCGCGCGCGCGCGAGTCAATAAATAATTCAATTACCACTTTGATTTTTAAAACAAAATTAAAATAATTCATTGATTCATCTATATGTGTTATTACAAATATGTATATCTGCATAATTTCATATATTATATGAATATATTATATGAAATCCTTTGTCACATATACATTAAAACAAAATTTTTCTACGAGTCGAAAATTTAGTCATACTATCACAGAATTTTATTCTTTCTTTTGATCTTATTCCCCATTTTAACTAATTATTTCGAAAAGGAAGTGTTAACATTACAATTGTCGCTTATAGATATATCGGATATGGTAAATGTAGCATATAAACCTTTCCTTTTCAATGATGCCATACATGTATTTTGTAATATCGCATGCAATATATTTTTGCACGAAACGATTCATACAATACGGAAATTTAAAAGTACTCAAATAATATTTTTACAAATGACGTAAAAGGTATAAAAGAAAAGAAAAAAAGTTTTTATTGTTCTGCAATCACTTTTCACGTAAACTTTTATAATCACAAATTCTATTCTACAAAGTTTAAAAATTAATATGTGGAAGACATTAAGTTAACAATTTACTGCCATTTACATTTTTGATTTTCCAATTAAAATTGAAGCTGTTTGTTACATGTTGTAAATTTAATTTTAAGATTAAGAAATGCAAAAGTTAGTATCAATTTACGTTCAGCGAAATGCGTATCGCCGCCAAATGGAAGAATAGAAAACGCTAAATCGTAATTATGCAAAATTAAATTATGCATTGCGCCATTGGATGTTAAAGAGAAAATGGAATGAACAAGCATGAATTTTCAAGCAAGATTCTTGGATAACTCGATCTTAAGCTAACAGATTATATTAGTCTATTCTTGTCGTGTGTATCAGAAATTATTCGATGCGAAAGTTTTTTCATGAGAAATATAAAAAGAGGAACATATTTTCTACGCGAGCTCGAAAATATATGATCTCACAAATTTTATGTATCTAAGGATTAAAACACTAATTATTTGAAAATATTAAAATATTAATATTTTAGATGTTTAATAAATCTCCGATTTTAATTTTTCTACATCATAAAGATTACAAAAACTTCAGAACCTTCAACTTAATAATCGTTTCTAACCTTAAAAAATATTCATATAATTTCTTCCAGAGTTAACACTATGGGTGAAAATTTATCCATAGTTAAGAATTTTTAAATGCTTCTTTCTGTCTATTTTGAAGGTTGCAAAGTGTTGGAATATCTGAATTAACTATTTCAATGTAGAAAGATTAATTTTAATATTAAACGCTTCTATTAAATGTTATTTTAAACTATCAAAATTTTTATAACAAAAATTATATTAAACTCAAAGAATGTATGAGTGAAAATTCTCTTACAGTAGCACTCCGTTAAAAATATATTTCTTTTCAATATTTAATTTTAAATATTTTGACTTTTCCTGAAATACTTAAAATTGTAAATTACGATTTATTTTATACAAACTATTTACACACTTTTAGAAAAGAAATTTAACAAGTAACAAGTAACGCAGTATCATCTACTTTCCTTTGCAAATAATGTTTATTTCAGATTCTATGAATACGATTAAGATGAATACAAGCGATGTGAAATTCGGATTCGCTTCAAACAATGTCGTAACATTGTTGCAAATGATCAGGGTTACTTCTTTGTAATGCATTTCAGCGGTAAATGCGATGCTCAGCGGCAATAGTGGCGAGTGTTAAATAACAATTATGCTAAACTGCGAGCGTAACCCGCGGCGTTTTCGGGGCGTGAATGTGCATATTATATCGCAGGTACACGCTCGTTAACAATACAGCGCGCTGTTAACAATGCAGCCATACCATTGTAAAATTTTGTCCGTGTTCTTTGCTACGGACTTGTACATTCAACCGTAATGTCGGCTGCAATTAATCGCGTAATAACGATAATTAACGGCAAAGATAGCTAAGTTTGAAATTAGAGAGCATACGCACTAATTATTCATATGAATAATTTTTTAATAAAAGACAGTACAGTGTAGAATCTCTTTCTTTTCAAAAGCATATAATTAACTCTGCATTCTGATATCGAAAATAAAATATAATAAAATTTCCAGTTTAATTCACAGTTAAATTTTTAATTTTTAACAATAAACATTTATGACATTCATATATCGATTCTAAATCTATATCAGCAATAATGTTTATAATCAATCTTTACTTTGCTTGATGATAGGTATCTTGCACAAAATATATTAATAACCAAAAGAATCATTTACGCTTTCTAACATATCTAAAAGTAGATTTACAGAAAAAATCAATTTAATTTTTAACAGTAAATATTTATGACATTCACATATCAATTATAGAGCCATCAACAAGTTTATAATCAATCTTTATTCCATTTAATAATATCTTTTACAGAAAACATTATTTAATTATAATACCATTTAATCGTTAAAGAATCATTTGCACTTTCTATAAAAACATACAAATTTGTCTACATTTATTATAGAAAGCGTGAATGATTCTTTTGATTATTAAATAATGTGTTTTACATATAAAATACATTAAACAGAATAAATATTGATTATAAACATGTTGATGGATTTACAGTCAATATATGAACATCATAAATATTTATTGTTAAAAATTAAAAGTTTCTTATAAGTTAAAAAAAATTTCGTTTCGACAAAAATGTTATTATTCTAATTCTGTTATTGAATAATATATATATTTACAGTACTGAAAATTATTAACAAAAAACATTAATTCCAAAAATCTTTGATTTCTCGATCTTTATATACACTGAAAAGATTTTTCTCAAATGTTTTGTGTAACGTAACAAATGTAACGAAATGCGCGAAATTGCCGTAATTTTTGCTGAAGAGCTCCAGTTTTATTTTTCGAACGTTGATAAACATCAAAGATGTTGTGAGCGTAGGATTGTTTTTGAAAAAGATAACGAATGCATCGCGCACGGAGGGTCGAGAGGTCCTGTGATCTTTGTTCGCTTCCACGATGATTATTTTTATTGTCATGACTCGCCGGGAGCATTTTTCTCGGGGTTTTAAGTTTTAAGTGGTGGCTTTGGCGGCCGACGTGTGCGCTCACTCGCAAGGCCGAAAAACTGAGCGTTTCACGCTCGCTGCATTCGCGGTCTGCAGTTTTCTCGGACGATGTTCTTGATTCTGGAGTTAAAGGGTCGACTGCAGCCCAGAATATATATGCATACCGTCTGGGTAGCAGCCGAATTACGTTGCAACTTTAGCTATACATGCCGCTTCTGTGTTTTTCTTCGGATACGCTTCAAACGGGGGAGGTTAAATTGCATTCGTAGTTTTGGCCACGGAACCGCACTCCTGCTTGGGTAAACGCGAACGTTCATCTCTTTTCGGGGTTAACGCGAGTTTCTTGCTCTTCAGCATGCAATGTCGCGGAATGCATTCAGTATACGAGTGCAATCAATAACATCCGGGTATCTCTTTGAGCTTCGAGATCGACTATATCTATTCCATGGTTATGCAAACTGCCCATTGATAATATTTGCTTGCTTTCCTGCTAACGAGTTTCACAATAATTAATTTTTGTAAAGAGTTTAGAGTTAACAATTTTCGTTTTCTGGCTATTCGAAATTCAATAGAGGAACAATTTTTAATTCACAGATTTTTAATTATAATTGAATATTGAAAATAAAGTTTAATATTGCAGTCTAATATTGCAATCTACTATTGGAAATCTAAATTAAATTCTTATTATATACAGGGAAATAGATTTATTTTATAGTAAAAATAAATTTTGTGTATGAATGATAAAATATGAAACTGTTAGAAAATTTCTGATTATCGATTTGTTATTTGGTAAATAATGTAATAATCTCGCTGCTCCTATTGAAATTCATTAAGTTCATAAAGTCGAATTTTCGTTTCAATGTAACTTAATTTTTTGCGTTTTTTCTAATGGAAAATTTTCTTACAAAGAAAATACATTTAATTTCTTTAAAAACAAAAATTTAACATTTCTATTATAAATTTAACTTGTTTTGTTTAATTTAATTTACATAATTTAACATGTGAAAAATATATATCGATAAATTATAATTGTTCTCTTATATTTGAACAAGACGATAATATTAGTTGGAGTGACATTCTCTCTATTTCCTACACAGCATGCGAGAAATTTGCATCACTCGGCGATATAATTCGCATCTCATCTGTCAGTTGGAAAGGCGTTTGAATTGAAAATACCTGATGCATACGGAGGACAGACAGCGGCAAGCAGCGGCGCGTCGCGGTTACGAGAATCTTACTTACGATGAATGAAACGTCAATATTGCAAATTGTTACTTTGACAGGATATTGACACGCACTATCGCAAGATAACACGATGCATGGTATAATTTTCTGAGAGAGTGCTTTCGCGAGTTTGGCGACGCGTCGGACGTTTGCGATCTCTCAATTTTGTAGACGGGTATTATGCGTGACGCACGAAACTTAAAGTTAGAATCAGTGACATTTCAAGATAAGGGGCTGAGAATCTACATGAGGACTGGTAGGCAAGATCCAATTGTCGTTCGCTGGTCCATTAAGCTCCCTGCAAATCTCATTTCGTGCGAGGTTGCGGAAAGGAATATGGCGTGATAGCTCGCAATCAGCATCAGCGTCCTACTTTTCCTCAAACAATTTTTTTATCCATTTACGTATATGAACGATAAAACAGACAAATGAAGTAATAGCAATAGAATTAAATATTATTAATTCATTTTATACATTGGATACTTTTAAAAATAATTTTACGTTTTGACTAATTAATCAAAATTTTAAAAAAATTTTTTAAAAATATGCAATACATACATAATAGATATTTTATATTTGTAATATAGATTATGCAATTATTTTATTATATATGAAAATTATCCAATGCATAATCTTTCAAATTACTATTAAATTTTATATTATATATAAATTAATAACTTAATACAAATTGCTGTATTAAATAAATCGAATTAATATATTATCCAAAATAATTAATCAATAATTTCATATCTTTATTTTTAATTTAATTTGTTTAATTCTATTTCTCAATTCTTTTCATTTGACGCAAGTTATGTGTAGCAAAAAATTCATTACAAATTCTGACGGCGTTTTGGCCCATAATCTATTTATTTTACAAATGCAAATGTACACATAAACATAACGCAGACCATAACTCAGAACTTCGTCGTTTCCGCAAAAAAAAAAAAGAATTTTTCACGTGGGAATTGCAGGTTTCTATGAATGTAGTACAGAGCGGAGAAATATGATTCAATATGCAGAAAATTCAATTTTCGGAATTCTTAAGTTGCGCTCGTTGGCGAGCACTTTTTAAAGATTAGAAGAAAAAGAGAAATATGCGATTTTATTCCACCCTTGTTCTTTCATATTTTTATTTTATTTCGTTGGACAACTCTGATGTCAAAGATACTATTGGACGTAAAAAGCTTCGTAGGACTTCTAAGGAAGGACTTCATAAAAACTTCTAAGGAAATAATAGAAACTATATTTTTCGTCTAATTTTATTTTAGACATCTTTAATTTAAAAAATTTATTCAATTGCCATATTGTCAAGAATAATAATTAGTTAATATAACGTTTATTATGTTGTAAAAATAAAATTCTCTTACAAGAAAAATTAGCATTATGTTAAAATAATAATGAGTCGACAAAAGCTAAGGGATGAGTTCCAAGTGTTTGAACTAACGACCACGACATTGTTTATTTAATGCCCTCAAGAACATCCAGAAAATGAAGAAATATTTTAAGCAAGAAGCACAATTTTACAGTTCGCATTCGTTTACAATGCAATGCTATTTTAATTTATTAAGCTTGATACTTTGATATTCTTTTTAAATAGATGTAGCTTTAAACATAAATTATAAACATTATCTAATATTATTCGATATTTAAAATATCTTCTCTTGTGGTTTTCATTACTGCCGGATAGCGAGAGAGACTCTTTTTGTATTAAGCTTTTGTTTTGAAAAAAAAAAACACATTTGCAATTGCCTGCAATGTATATATCGCGTGCAAGCACAATAGGTAGAATATGACGAATGTCGAGGATGAAGAAAATGTTGAGAAACGAAAGAAATGATACGTTCTGTTGCTCCAGCATAATTTCCAGCGAACTATGTGCATCACAGCCGATTTCCCAGGAATGACAATCGACCACGGCCACATATATAGTTGCACGGGCGAGCATTCAACGCGAGTGCACAACTTATTTATTTACTTTCTTGCTAGTTACAGCGAAATGCCAGCGATGGGTGGTTAGAATGAATGAAAAATAAAAGAATCGACCGAGATAAAATATGAATAGAACTCCGAGGCTCGCACAGAAACTGCGCCTATAGCGAATATTGAAACGAAACTCCAATGTCGCGCGACTCGCTTACTTCTTTTCATATTACAGAATACGTTCCTGTATACATGTTTTTATTTTCTGAAACTTGCGACGGAAGCATGTCATTTCTCAGCTATAAATAATTAGTGAACGCCATTGTGAATGAATCTTCCATCGCCAGATGCGGGGATAGGGTTACGTGAGTTCGAGCTCAGACGCCTGCGATAATTATAGCGTTGTTTAATTATCTGGAAACTTCATCAATGAAAAATGCTCTCATTAAATATGATATATTTCATAAATAGAATGTATCTAATTATTGTAAGATTCAAAATATTTTCATATTAATAAAATTTCGAGAACAGTTTATATGCCCGGTAAACGTTGCGCGTACTTTTAATATTTTACATTTTCATTTATAACATCATGATATTATATGTATTTATGCGTTATTAAATAGAACATATTTAAGAAAAAGCAATGAGATTAATGTCTTTAAATTAAATATTACATAACCCTCCAGTGAAATTTTGCACCTTCCGTCAGCAATTTGAATTTTGAGCTTCAGTGCAGATTTTTATAGGTATACCTGAAAAGAACAGTTTTGCTGAAGTATCTAAAAATTTAGCTAGGTACAAACTTAAAAATAATTTTGTTGAATTATAATAATTATGTAAAACGACAATGCTGCCAAGAGCTTGAATATTCCAGTAATTATATAGTTTGAGCGCCCTACATAATTATTTTAATAGTCCAAACAAAATTATTTTCGGATCTGTATCTAACTAAATTTTTATACAGATGCATCAGCAAAACCGCTTTCTCCATATATTATTCCGTATATATGCATTTTTTCTAGATGTAAGACTAAAATATTCTTGTTTAAGATTGTATAAAAATCTGAAGAAAGTCTTGCATACTTGTGAAAGTCTTAACAACTTATAGAAATCGGAT